>SDBT01003462.1_pt1 | contig 27278 bp, 18 predicted proteins | sample 2277101 | NCBI WGS metagenome assembly SDBT01 (sample SAMN10404973, study PRJNA504765) | marine sediment metagenome | isolation source: marine sediment core GS10_PC15, 103 cmbsf | place: Arctic Ocean: Southern Knipovich Ridge | collected 2010 | reverse complement strand
ATCATCCTACATACCCTACGACGTGTTTTGAGCACTCTGGATGGCCGACTGGTACGAACGCCACTCTTGCCACCAGCTATTCCATGAATGGCGAAAAAAACAGGGTTTATCAACAAGCCCCTTACGGTGGGTTTCTTTAGCGCGAAAGAATAGATATTTCTGAGAAACCGAAGCTCGTCATCTTGCTCTGAGGAGCCGGGTAACTTAGTGTGGCGCGTTGCTCCTCTGTGCAAGAAAGATGGCATACTTCCGGTCATATTCCTGAAAATGATGAATCAGCCAATCATGTATGAATTCTAATACTTCGACGCAGATGTCACCTTCATCGGTTTCGTGCTCATACCTGAGTTTCAAGACTCTCTCGGCAAGCACCTCGTGCTCTTTCTTGTGTCTCGCGTATTCTGGAAATTCGATGGCCTTCATCAGGCGCTCTTCATTGTGGAAATGAGCTAAGGCGAGATGCAACAAATCCTCTAATATCTTTCCCACAGTTTCACGGCCTTTGTCTTGATAAAAGGCTTCTCTTAGATTGCTGGCGAGGTTGATGAGCTTTTCATGCTCAGCATCCATTTCCGGCACACCCAATCTGTACTGATCGCCCCATTGTATCTCCGGCATATTGCCTCCTTTTTGATACCTTCCTAGCAGTATGTTTGAGCCGAGCTACTTGTAGTCACTCACTGGCCTGTCTATAAACTTTATCGGGAAAAAGCAGAAAATCATAAGCGGCGGGTGGTTCACTGCTTGCGGTGGCTTTCTTTGTCGCACAGAGTAGAGGCTTAATCCCACCCCCACCTTCCCATACCGCTGCTTACAGCCAGAGTTGGCGGTCGAGGGTGCGGTAGTGGATGGCCTCGGCTATGTGCCCCATCTCAATCGCCTCCGAGTCGACTAAGTCGGCAATGGTGCGCGATACCTTGAGAATGCGGTCATAGGCCCGTGCCGACAGCCCCTGTTTACTGATGGCCAGCGCCAGGAGTGATTGCGATCTGTCGTCAATCTTGCAATAGGTTCGGGTTTCACGGGACTCCATGTGGGCGTTGCAGAAAATGCGTTTCTCGTTTTTGAAACGCTCTATCTGCCGTTTGCGAGCCTGGTTGACTCGCTCTCTGATTGCGACCGCTTTTTCCCCGTAGGTGTCTGAGGAAAGTTCCTTGAATTTCACCGAGGGGACGGTGATATGAATATCGATGCGGTCCATCAGCGGCCCGGAGATGCGCGACATATAGCGCTGGATTTCGCTGGTGGAACAGTTGCATTCCTGCTTGGGATCACCGTAATAGCCGCAGGGGCAAGGGTTCATGGCGGCGATTAGCATGAAACCGGCCGGGAAGGTGAGAGTGGTTGCTGCCCGTGAAATCGTGACCTGGTTGTCTTCCATCGGCTGCCGAAGCATTTCTAGAATGTCCTTTTTGAACTCCGGTAGTTCGTCGAGGAACAAAACCCCATGATGCGCCAGTGAAACCTCGCCCGGTTTGGGGACGGTACCGCCGCCGATCAAACCGGCATATGAGATGGAGTGATGCGGCGCTCGGAAGGGGCGCGTAGCCACCAGCGCCGAGCCCGCGGCGAGCCTACCGGCCACAGAGTGAATCTTGGTCGTTTCCAGTGCCTCCTCAACGCTCATATCCGGCAGAATAGTGGGCATACGGCGAGCAAGCATCGTCTTTCCCGACCCAGGGGGGCCGATCATCACGATATTATGCCCCCCGGCAGAGGCTACTTCCAGCGCGCGTTTGGCCGATTCCTGCCCTTTTACGTCGGCAAAATCGATCGTGTAGGTACGGGCTTGATCAAAGACCGAGCGAATATCCACAGCAAAAGGCCTGACCGTCGACTCGTCCTCCAAGAAGTGAACTGTCTCTTTCAGTGAGCCAACGGGGTATACGGGAATTGTGCCGGCCATAGCGGCTTCCCTGGCATTTGCTTTAGGGACAATAATACCCTTGATACCGTTCTCATGGCAGACGCTCATGGTCATCGGCAGGACTCCCGGCACCGCTCTGAGGGCGCCGTCCAGCGACAGCTCTCCTAACATTACGAATTCGTCACAGCGGTCCCGCAGAATCTGTCCCGTGGCCGCCAGGATTCCGACCGCTATTGGCAGGTCAAAAGCAGACCCTTCTTTCTTTATGTCTGCCGGGGCCAGATTGATCGTCACCCTTTTAGAGGGAAAAACGAAGTCCGAATTCTTGATGGCGGCCGTTACCCGCTCTTTTGACTCCCGTACCGCCCCTTCGGGCAGACCAACGGTGACAAACGACGGAAGCTGCTGCTGTATATCAGCTTCGACTTCAACGGTGTAGGCGTCAATGCCTAAAGTGGCTGAGGAAATGATCTTGGATAGCATAACCGTTCCATCCTATGAGTTTACTTACAAATCCCATTTGTTTCACACACATATTAGCAGGGAGAGGCCGCCTTCGCAAACGACCTCCCCTCCTCTACCATGAAGCATGCAGGTTCCGATCTGCATTCATGCTTGACTCTCTGCTATCTCCACTGTGAATATCGCATACCCCCCTGACAGGCGGTGTCAGTAGAAATAATGTTTTTGGGACTTTGTTTGGTAGTGGGGGGGTAGCCCAATCTGACTGTGGGCAGAAAAAATGACAGGGTTTCCACCCTGCCGTCGCGGGGACTAACCGAAGGAGAAAGAATCAGCTTTTCATAATAGAAGGTAGCTTTGAAATCATGTCAGAGTCACGATCATTTCTACTGAGGCCACATCTTTATCTTTTTCAGTAAGTTATATACAGTATCACTAAAGGTCAAATTAATGATCTCCCCTTCAGTTATTGGTGTAAACCCACCATCAGGTTTATCTTCGAAATTGCAAGTCTGACACTGTTCCATCCCAATCTGGCTGGCTGGTCGAGAATCCAATACGGTCAAGTTTATACGCGTTTCTATAGTATAAGGACCATAATAACTGCATAGGCAATCATCTGTAAGACTGTCATTGGCAGTATCAATCTTCATATTAAACGATGTATCACGGAATATAAAGGTGTATACTTGTTTAAGTGTGTCATCGTTCTCAAGGTTGATTACAGTATACCAGCCTTTGTAACTGCCTTTCAGTGAGAACTCTTCCTCAAGAACGATGTCAGAGGCACAATTGAGAGCAATTACCACTAACGCTATTAAGGCGATTAAACCTACTATCTTTCTCATCTTTCTATCTCCTTTTCCGACCTTTGCTACACTACAAATATAGATACCCAAACCGGCCTGTCAACAGATATTGTGCAAATTTCGCTGTCGGTAAGTCACCACAAGCTTAATTTGCTTGCACTATTCATAAACACAGGTATGTCTGGTAACAGTCTGTCTACCCGTCATCACGAGTCCGGCAGCTGCCGGACGTTGTGATCTCAATCATACAACTGTTTTTGCAACAAGAGATTACCGCGCTGCTTTACTCCTCGTAATAACGCGACAAATGTCTTTTGTGAATTATCCTAGCGGGAGTTCGTTCGTTCCAGTGAGCCTCTCTCCGCAACTTCAGAAGAATCCAATCGCCTATCACCTCCTTTCAGCTATGCTACGGGCTTTGAAATCCAAGCACGCCGAGTCGCCCACTCAAACCCCAAAATGCTCTTTGAACTCTTTTTGGACGTACCAGGATTGCTATTTGTTCAGTCTGACTGCAATCGGCTGTGGAGTGATTTCGTTGATGGGAAGGCGGCGCAAACGTTATGGAACAGGGATTTTCGGGTGATGTCTGTCCCCTCGCTGATCGCGGCAGTCTCCGCAACTAATAGATTCACAAGGGATTGCCCACTCGCGGCTAGACTCAGCGGGGCTGTCAACACAGCGCACTTTTTGGGCGAAATTCCTTGCCAAAGGACAACAATTAATGTAGCTTTCTCTTTCAACGGTGCGAAAAAAACTGAAAGTGTTTTTAAACCAATGAGTTGTTTTATTCGTCAATAGACAAACCTTAAAGAGAGTGTGAGGATTATGTCACAGAAAAACTTAACAACAATCGTTGTCTTGCTCTTGCTTTTTCTTGCTTTCACTGTTCCTGTTTTTAGCCGGGCAAAGCTTGACGACGGTTCCAAAGGGTTTGGCGGTAGCCTGGCAACGGGGGGGCCCGCTCACTGCCTGGCCGGTCACCGGGTAGGTAAAATTGTGCTGGCCGTTAACAACAATGGAACCTTTGGTGACGGGTTTGCAGTTATGGGAAGCGACTACTTTACCGGGCAGGCGGTACCTTCGTGCGAATATCCCAAGGGCTCCAACTCATACTACCTTTTTGCCGCTTCTTTCTGGATCGGCGCGGTGGTGGGTCGTGACACACTGGTTTCGGTAGGCGCCGATGGATGGCAGACAACGCGGGAAATGTTCCCTGACGATGCCGCCTTTGCCGTGATAACTAAAAGGTCAATCATCGATCCCTCCAAGCCGGAATATGAGAACGCCATTTCCGAGGAGGACTACATTTTTGTGTACGCCGATACGAACACCGAAGGCGTGGGTACTGACTACTTTGGCGGCCCCCACCAACCTTTGCATATTGAAGTAACGGAGCGCTCGTTTGCCTGGTCATATTCCTATGCTGAGGATTTCGTGCTGTTTGACTACCAGATAAAAAACATCGGGTATCGAACGCTGGAAAACGTCTATATGGGCATCTATGTCGATGCCGACGTCAACGGTGCTACTGATGGAACTGGATTCCAAGACGATATCTGCGGCTTTTTGGAAACCATACTTGATACAGTCACCGAAGACTGCATCTATGAGAACACGGTGAATATCGCCTGGATTAGCGATAACAACGGCGATCTGGACAAGGCGGGTACGGCGGAAGGTGCCCCGGTTCCTCACGTGACCGCCACCCGTATTGTCCGTACCCCGGCGACAAGTCTGGATGTTTCCTTTAATTGGTGGGTTAGCAATGGAAATCCTAATCTTGACTTCGGGCCTCGGGAAAGGCCGCTCAAAGGTAGATGGAAAGAGCCATGGCGCGATTTGAGAACCGGTGGCATGGGAACGCCGGAAGGGGATATCAACAAGTACTATTTTCTGCGCAACAAGGAGTTTGACTACGATCAGGTATTTACAGCCGATATCTCAAACACTGACACGTTGTGGATGCCCCCTTCGGGACCAGACCCCGGTGATATTGCCGATGGCTTTGATACCCGGTATCTTTTGTCTTTTGGGCCGTTTAACATTGATGAAGGCCAGACTCTTCCGATATCCTTTGCCTACCTGGCCGGTGAGGACTTCCATACTGACCAAAGTAACTATGACATAAACCTTGATGATAACTACTACCCTAAGGAGTTTTACAAGGGCCTGAACTTCAAAGATTTGGGTGAGAATGCCGTCTGGGCCTCGTGGATCTATGACAATCCGGGGGTTGACACCGACGGGGACGGCGTTTTCGGGAAGTCCCGCATCTGCGTTCTGGAGTCTGTGGTGCTAGACTCGATATGCGATACTGTTATCCAGGATGAGGATACGACTTGTGATTGGCGGTACACCCTTATCGACACGATTATCGCCGACACCATCTGGTATGAAGGTGACGGCGTCCCGGACTTCCGAGGAGCCTCGCCTCCGCCGGCGCCTGATTTATGGATTGACCCCTCGGTGGGTTCACTGCGCATCCGCTTCAACGGCCAGCGGTCCGAGACAACCCGGGACGTTTTTTCCCGCAGCATGGATTTTGAAGGATACCGTATCTACCTGGCCCGGGATGCCCGGGCGTCCAGTTATAGTGTCGTGACCTCGTATGATTTGGAGGACTACAACAAGTTTGTCTATGATCCGAGCCGGGAAGAGTGGGAGCTGAACGATGAGCCGTTTACATTGCAGGAGCTGCGGTGTTTATACGGCGATTCCTGCAACGATCCCTTCTTCAACCCGCTGATCTATACACCCTCCTCACCGTACACTCACTCGGGCTCATGGGGTGATTCGGTCTTCTATTTTGCCGCGCAGGATTTCAACCAGGCCGAACTTGGTTTGCCGGGCAGCATTCGCAAGCTGTATCCTGACCAGCCGTTTCCCTCGCATCCGGATCCTGATTCGGCTCGTCCGGAGGAGTTGACCGAGGATAGTTGTTTTAAGTACTTTGAGTACGAGTACGTGATCGACAATCTGCTGCCGACGGTTCCTTATTGGGTGAACGTGACGGCGTTTGATTTTGGTTCCCCCTCGTCGGGGTTGCCGTCGCTGGAGAGTTCGGTGACGGTGGGCGCCAAGAGTGCCTATCCGCTCAGTTCGGCCGATGAGGTGGCGCAAAAGGACTTGAAGGTGTTTGTATATCCGAATCCGTATCGCATAGATGCAGGGTACCAGGCGCTGGGGTTTGAGGGTCGCAATCCCGAGATGACGCTTCCCCCCGACAGGATGCGGTTGATTCACTTTGCCAACCTACCGCCAAAGTGCACCATTCGGATTTTCACTCTTGACGGCGACCTGGTGCGCGAGATAGTCCATGACATAGTCCCCTCCGATCCAAATGCGTCGCATGAAACCTGGAATTTGATCACGCGCAACACGCAGTTGGTGGTATCGGGTCTTTACTACTGGACCGTTGAGACGAAGGATGGTGAGACCCAGATCGGCAAGCTGGTCATCATAATGTAAGCGGCGCCGATGAGAGCGGTGGGCAAGTTTATGAAAGGCCGTCGGCAGGCAATCTGGTGGGCGGCCTTTCTTGTGTTTTTGATTGCGGATACCGCCGCTTGCCGGGAAATAAATCCGAAGGTCAGCCCTGGTGGCAAGCACCTCCCTCGAGCCGCGGCTGCAGACCTCCCTATTTTCGAGTACGCGGCGCACAACCGAGGCAACATTCAACTGGCCATTGCCAACAACGGCACCTTTGGAACCCTGGGTGGTACCATTCCGGACCCTTTTACCGGCGAAGCTATTCCATCGTGCATCTACCCCAAAGGCAGCGATATCGTTTACCTATGGGTGGCCGCCGTCTGGATTGGTGCCGTTGTACAGCGCGACACTCTTGTCTCATGCGCGAATGAGGACTGGTATCGTACCCTGGAGTTCTGGCCAAGCACAGATTTTGTATACAAATCTCTGGATATAAACAGCCCCTACTATGACCCCGATGCTTACTCCGAACAGGACATTCTGTGTGAATACACCGATACCGTTACCTCACCCAATCTGGTGGAACGGGACCCCACCGACAACAGACCCCACAAGCCGCTGAACGTCAAAGTCACCCAGAGGTCGATGGCGTGGAGTTACTCCTACGCCGATGACTTTATCCTGTTTGACTTCCAGGTTCAAAACATAGGCGAGAAAAACCTCAGAGACGTTTACATTGGAATCTACGTCGATGGCGACGTGCACCATACCACTGAGGGAGGAGGATACATGGATGACATCGTCGGCTTTTACCCCACCCATCCCGCGCCTGAGGAGTGCGGTTTTATTGACACCGTAAACATTGCTTACACGATCGACAATGACGGCGACCCCGGTGAGTCAGGTCATTGGGACGACCATTCCGCTCGTGGCGCCGTAGGCGTGCGAGTTGTGCGAACGCCTTCCACATCCTTGAAATACTCGTACAATTGGTGGATTACCAACTACTCCGACCCGACCCGCGACTTTGGTCCGCGGCGTCGGGGGACCGCAGACGACCCCTATCGATATTTTGGCAGCCGCCTGGGCACTCCGACGGGCGACCGAAACAAATACTACGTCTTAAGTCACGAAGAATTCGACTATGACCTCTTATTCACGGCTGTTGACCACACTTCCGAGGGCTGGTTGCCCCCGCCCAAGAACGCCGAGTCGATCGCCTCCGGGTTTGATGCCCGTTACCTTCTCTCCTTTGGCCCTTTTGACATCAGTCCAGGGCAGAAGCTTCCCGTTTCGTTTGCCTGGGTAGGCGGTGAGAACTTCCATGTCAACCCATCTGATTATGAGGACCTCTTCGAGGACCGACGCGACCCGTGGCCCTATTATAGATCCTTTGACTTTTCCGATCTTGCTAACAACTCCCTCTGGGCTTCCTGGGTGTACGACAACCCCGGGGTTGATACCGATGGTGACGGCTACTTCGGCCCGGAGAGAATCTGTTGCGACTCAGTCACCGGGTTTTGTGACACATCCTATGCGGCCGGAGACGGCGTTCCCGATTTCAGAGCCGCCGGACCACCACCGGCGCCAAAGCTGCGGGTTCTCCCGTCTGAGGGAAAACTGATAGTTCGCTGGAACGGTTTCTACTCAGAAACGACACCGGATATGTTCTCCCGGATCATCGATTTCGAAGGGTACCGGGTGCACGTTGGTCGCGATAACCGCCCCGCCAGCTTTTCAGTCGTCGCCTCCTATGACCGCGAAGACTATAACCGCTACCGGTATGAACAAAGCATGGGAGGCAGTGCCGAGTGGGTTCTCGAAGAAATTCCGTTCACTGTTGACTCATTGCGCAGGATGTTCGGCGACCCGGACTTCGACCCTCTCCTTTATACCAGAGAGAAGCCTTTCGAATTCGAGGGTGAAAACTACTTCTTTGACGCTCAGGACTACAATGCCTCTTCCCTGTCATACGTCTACGGGATACATAAGGTTTACCCCGATGCCGTCAAGCCCGGCCCTGACCCCTCCCAATGGAGGCCGGAGGACGTTACCGAAGAGCATGGCGTGCCGCTGCCGAGGTTCTACGAGTACCAGTATATCATCGACAGCCTCCTTCCTTCGGTGCCCTACAATGTCGCCGTAACCTGCTTCGACTTCGGTTCCCCTCTTGTTGAGTTGACCGCTCTGGAAACCGACCCGACGAATAACACAGTGGTTGCGTATCCACAGGCGACGGCCGACACCGTCGAGGCGTATGGGCTTGACGTCTATGTGTATCCGAACCCTTACCGTATTGACGGGCATTACCGCGCCCTCGGCTTTGAAGGACGCCTTGAGCCGGAACGGCCGAGTTATCGAGTACGCGCCATTCATTTTGCCAACCTTCCCGCCAAGTGCACCATCAGCATCTACTCGCTTGATGGCGACCTGATAAAGAAAATCGTTCACGATAAAGACCCCTCAGATCCGCAGTCGTCGCACGATCAGTGGAACCTGATATCCCATAATAACCAGGCCGTCGTTTCCGGGCTTTACTACTATGTCGTCCAATCGGAAGGGCGCACCCAGATTGGCAAGCTGGCCATTATCAAGTAATCAAGCTAAGTCTTGGCATCAATCTCAGCGGGAAGCTTCCGCCGGAACCACAGGTAACCCACCCCCGATACCACCGCCAGGGAGGAGATAAGCAGCCACGCCGTAGCAGGAGCATCCCCGAAATGATCGAGAAGTGCTCCCCCATACAACGGTCCGAACGACCACCCGGCGGCGACAAAGAAACCGTAAATGCCCATGTATCTTCCCATCCTTCCCTCTGGCGCCAGACGTGAGGTCAGCGTCAAAGACGGGGGGGACATAAACATCTCGCCGATCGTGACCGTGGCGATGGCCATGATAAAGTACTCAAACCCTACCAGCATCCCCATCATGCCGTAGCCGATTGCATACAGAAAGGCGCCGTAGGCTAATTGTGTAGTCAATCTGAACTTTGATAGAAGCCGCGTTATGGGAATCTGCAAAAAAACAACCAGCAGGCCGTTCAAGCTGAAAAGATAACCCAATTGCGTCGTTGAAATGCCGACCATTTCCACCGAGTAAACGGAAAAGGGAAGGATTAGCTGTGCCACGACTAAGTATAAAAGGAAAATCAGGATCGCATGCCTGGCCAGGAGAGGATCGTCCTTGATGGCGATTATGTCTGAAAGCTTAAAACGGTCGGTTTGCCGGTCAGACCGCACCATCCTTAAAAAGATCAGGAAGATAAAGGAAGAAAGCAGCGTAACGGCGGCCGCTATCAAAAACAGCAAGGCGTAAGAAGAGGTTGCCAAAAAGCCGCCTATGGCCGGCCCGGCGGCCCAGCCCAGGTTTCCGGCGGTGCGGGTTATGGCGTACCCTTCCAGGCGTTTTCCTTTCGGCAAGATATCTGAGACCATCGCATTTGCCACCGGCTGGAAGATCGCCCCGAAGATTGAGTTGACCCCCAGCAAGACCGCACACCACCAGAAGCCCCAGTGCCAATAGATAGCCGCCGCCAGGAACGCAAATACAATGGCGCGGGCATACTGAGCGGATATCAACAGCCAGCGCCGCTCAATCCGGTCGGAAATTTCTCCCCCAACCGCCTGAAAGACCGAACGAACGACAGCCATGACGCCGAAGAAAAGGCCGATTTCGGTGATTGACATGCCAAACTCGGCGTAGAAATAGATACCGATAAACGGAATGGCAGCAGCGAACCCGAGGGCGCTGACAAACCAGCCAAGCGAAAGAATCCAGAGATTTCTGTCGAACTGGCGAAGGTAGGCGAGGCTCTTGTTCCACATTCTCAGTGGATATTAAGACAAATATGGCCTGCTGACAAGGACTGTTCAGTAGTTACTGTGGGCGGCAGATGGGAACGTCTACTGCGCACGAACAATGGGTTTGTTTGGTAATTTTTAATTTTGGTCGATAGGCGGGGTCTCCGAGGCGTTAGCGTGGGAAAGGCAACGATGCTCTTGCAGGCGTTGTAGTTGGGTGATAGCCCGATGGAGCTGACGCTCGATGGCATTTTGGTAGCGGACGATCTTGAGGGTGTTGCGCGAGGATGGCAGGGCGAGGGTCGCGGGGTCGGCATCGTAGGGATACCGGCGGAAGTTGCGGATGTTGTCACAAATTTCGCCGGCTTCGGCGCGGAGGGCGCGGCGCAGGCGCCAGTACGACACGGCAATTTTCTCCACCAGCATGTCTTCCAAGATGCCGACCGGTTTGAGTTCGTCGATCAACTGCGCCAGGAGGGCATCGAAGTGGCTCCGTTTTTCGGAGTCCGCCTCAGGCGGACGGATGGGCAGGATCACGGACTTCGCCAACAGGCCATGTCTCAGCGCGTTGAATTTCACGCGCGCTTTGCCTGCGGGAGTCCGGGGGCCGGTGGAGCGCTGTGCGTTGCGCCGATTGGCCTCGAGTTGCTTCGGGCTAGTGCCTGACATAATTGTGCCTTTCTGTTACTAAAGGGGGAGGGGAGGTAAACAATAGAAAAGTTGTTGCGAATTTGTAGGAGGGCCAGGCTCTCTGGTGATGAGAAAGGAAAGTGTTCAAGCGGATGAACCCACAGCAGAGCTGTGGGGTACACGGCCACGCCCACTCTTCATCCTAAACCGAGTACCATTGCGATCTTTGCGCCTAGTTCTACTAGACCAGCAGCGGTGACGATCCGCTCCGCTCCGTGCCAAGCGCGCTGAACGATTGTCATGTCTGGCTCGGGTTTGGCAAGTTGACTCTGAATTGTACCAATATCGGCCAACGCGTTCAGTTGGTCTTCATCAGAGATTCCCTCCGAGGTAGCGAGCTGTTTCTCAAGTTCACTCAAAAGTTCGGATGCATCGGTGAAGTTTGTGTTTACGACGTTACCGCTGCCAATTACGGTCACACCACGGATCGTTGTTACGTTGATCCTAGAAAACGTATCCTCTCGTCGATAGGAAGACGCACCCTCAAGGCGATCAATTCCAACATCAGAGATCTTGTAGGTGACCTTCTCGTTTTGCCTCGTGAAGCCCTGAGGGGTGGTATAAGGCCGCGTTTCTACGGTGCGACGAACCCAACCCTTTTGGACCAGATAGTCGAGGTTTGAAATGAGATCGGACTGCTTGATCTTATCTTTCTTGAGTCCCGCTTGAAGCTCCCGGATGCCAACCTCAAGGCTCTTGGGCCCCCGCGCCTTCCCCCGTAACCCGTAGAGGTAACGAAGAATCTTGTTACGGATCGAGTCGTTCGGATTCGCCATCTTCTACTCGCATAAATCCTTTAAATCTACCACTTTCACTTATAACTCGATTCATAGGCTGTCTCGTCAGCTCGTTTAGCGAAATGAAATCCCAGTATTCTCGAACCATAAGTCAAGATCAAAAGTAGAACGATTTGCGCTGTAATTGCCCATTCGCCGTTGATGGCAGTAGCAAGCATAGCCATAGGAACAACACCTACCCCAGCAATAAATAGCCCAATGAAAACAGCAAACCCGCCCCAAATTACGTAAGTAAGTAATAATGTCCAAAACCAACAAGTTAAACCATAAACGTATGATGAGACAATAAGACCAGTAGCTGAGGCAACCTTAGTCTTTCTAAATATACCAAGCGGAAGGATTATTAGAATATCAAGCGCAAATACATACCACATTATGATAGAAAGCCAAGGAAGAACTTTTGCACCTAACCAAACCCCACCTTTGATGAAGAACATCGCGAGGAATACTATTCCAAGAAATACCCCTATTCCTATGATGAATCCGCCAATTGATTTAAGAAAGGCGCTCATTTTTACCTTCCAATACTAGGAGATAAGTGCCTCAATTCCATCACCGTTTAGTCCATTAAATGGTGTGCAAGAGATGAAGGAATGTCAAGCTTTAAGTAGGCTTATTCTGCCGTCAGGAAAGGATTCCTGACAGCGCGTAAAAAGTGTTCAAGCGGTTGAACCCACAGCAGAGCTGTGGGGTACCCGGTGCTTGTGCCATTTTTCTACTCCTCAGCTTCTGTGAGGAGAGCTTTCGGCACAGGCAAGGGATCGTGATTTTCTAAAGCCCTGAACTTGAACGCAACCACAGTTGAAGTAATCATTACTAAGACCAGGAGAGTCGCAAGCATTACTGAACGGTATCTCCAAACATCAAGTCGTTGGCGGAGCGAGTAGACAGCCTCACGTGAGTAGCTGTTCTTCATCTTGCTCCAGGCTTTTCGGTCACGCAAGATGCTCAATCTGAACATAAATACCATAAACGCAATGAGGAACAAGAAGTATACGGTCACCAAAATCATAGCAGCGTCTATAAAGTCCAAGAAGGAACTCTCACGCCGATCTGTGTTAGATAAATCAATCCTTCCTTTGATCTCGCCGTGGATCCCGACGTCTGCCCAGGGATCTCCCTCATATATGATTTGGAATGCACCACCATCTTCGTGCTCAAGAACTCGAAAGTAAAGGTCCAGAGCCCGCAAAGAATCAGCAGTGCTGGAGCGGCGCACACCTAACTCAGTGACCGGGCGGGTGACTCGAAGGGTATCAACTCGTATAATCTCCGCAGTTGGATCGTTTACAATCACCCTTACAGGTGTGAGCATGTCACTATCCATAATCTCCATTTTACCCTGATTCCAAAAAAAGAAACGTACTGCTACGACACTAGAGCTGACAGGGATGCTATCGCGTTTAACTACTTTGAATGGCGCATCTTGCATATCTGCTTCCCGAATGATTATACTGCGAGCTTCGTCAACAAAGAATCGAGGTTCCCTTCTAGGTATGTTCAATTGGGGAAAGAAGAGATACAGCACCAAGCTTGTAACAGATGCCAGGCCAACTACTATTCCGAATATGTACCAGAAATACTTTTTCATGATTCCAAAGTCACCCATAGTCAAGTCCTGTCCTAATACCATTCACCGTTATGCTTCTATTATCTTGCAAGCTTACTGCCTGTACCCGCAAGAGTCAATTACTTTCTGGTGTCTTGCCAATCAAATGCCGGTGAAAATTCTGCAAAGACAGGTCACACTCAGAGCCACCAAGAAACCTCCTTAGGACAGTCTACTGGATTATTGAGTTTTTCAATCCTCAAACAAATCGTCGAAGCGTTTTCTGCGTTCATCCTTGCAGTTCTGGTCGACAGAATCGCTTCGGGCAGGTGTGGCCGCGATCCCCGATCAGGGTCGGGGACAGGTCTGTGATTGCGGTTTACCCGAGCACTTCGTAAAGAGATTGTCACGACTATTAGCTCCTCGCGATGACGGTTTTGATGTGTTATACACGAATAAATGTTGTGCGAGAGAGGCCGGAATGTCAAGTAAAAGATGTCGAAACCACAGGGGATTTCGACCTACAGCCGTCAGGAAAGGATTCCTGACGACGCGTAAACTGTCAGTTCACACGTTTAGCAAGCCAAACGCAAGAACCGACAGAACGAAGAAAAAATAAGTAGGTCAGGACTCTTGTAGTCCTGACATCTTCCTGGATTCCTGCCCGATAGGGTCGGACCTGGACGGCTTTCGCAGGAATGACAGAAGTTATCTGCCTTATTTGTCAGGAGCACAAGGCTCCTGACCTACACGATTAATAAAGGTTTATGACGCGCTGTTTGTCAAGTGAAGCAGGAGAATGTCAAAAGCACCCGCCGAGGCGGGTTTATGACCTACTGTTGTTAATACAATTGCACAATTGAGATCGCCACGCCCACCAAAGGCGGACTCGCGATGACGGGAGACTTATGGGACAGCCACGGGACGTCCGTCGCGCACGAAAGTAGGGTTTCTCATCCACCTCTGGCGTCCGCCGAAGGCGGAGGAACCTTACCTACTATCCTAAATTGCGCGTCAGTCTTTCTTATCGTGGTACGTTGACGACAGATACTGACCGATCCGGGTGAGGTTCTCTTGCAGTTGGGGTGGAGATAAGACCTCGGCGTCGGTGCCGAATCCCAGAAGCCAGCGCTGGATTTCCTCAAGCCCCCGGGTAACGACTTTGTACAGCACCTCGTTTTCGCTGATTCGTTCGATTGACTCGCTCAGATGATGTTTGCCCGATAGAACCACACGAGCGGCGGCTCCTCGAAACCTGACGACTACCTCAACAGGTTCACCGCTGAACAACTGCCAGCTCCCTTCGAAGTAGGTTTCCGGGGTGATATCGTCACGCTTGTTGAATCTTTCATCGAGCATTCTGAGTTGCAGGACCCGGTCAACGCGAAAGGTCCTGATTTCACGGCGCAGGCGACAAAAAGCAACAAAATAAAAAGCCCTCCCCCGAAAGATGATAAAGTATGGCTCGACGACTCTTTTGGTCACGCCGGATTGAATCGAGTCGTACTCCAACTCAAGACACTGCCAGGATGTAATGGCTTCTTCAATGACACCGTAGAACTTTTCCCCTTTTTCCTGTGCCGCCGAGGTTGCAATTTCAATGTGTGTTGTTTCCGGGGTGAACCTCTGCTTTTTCCTCACCGAATCCGATAGACCGGCTTCCACTTTGGCTTTTATTCTTTTCAGCGGGGCCTGGTACTTTTCGGTTTTGGTCAGGGGCGAGGACTCCAGAGCCAGTTTGAGACAGTGGTACTCGTCAAAATCGAAGTTCAGCGGCGGCAGAAAGTTGCCCGAGGCCAGCTTGTACCCGTTGTCATAGTAGATGGGTACGTTGGCCTCTGAGAGAGCAATCATATCACGATAAATCGACCGTTCGGTAACCCCACATTCTTCGGCAAGTTTGCGGGCATTCAGGTTCCTGCGAGCCCGCAGCAGATTAAGGATGTAAAGCAATCTGTCATACTTGGGCATACCCATAGTTGTATCCTCCGCGGGAAATATAACCAAATAATCCGGCCAATTCAATATGGGAAGTTCCCCACTGCGCTGGCTGACCTGCAATGCAATGTCCTGTGGCACCATCCCCATACCTGCCCATCAAGGCGTTGAGTTTCAGGCAGTTACAGGGTTTGGTCACCCCGGCATCCCCTTTGCACGACTCCCCAAGAGAAACACAGGAGCAACCCTTGAACATTGGGGGATACTATGGTGAGAAAACAAAAAAGGAGAACTGACCCATCCGAGGGCTTTGGGGATTCATTTCTGTTCAGATTCGGATCCAGACTATTTCTGAGTCTGGCGGTCGTTGTCGCCTTTTTAACCCTGGCGCAGTGCACCATAAAAAAGCCGGAATCTCCACAGTGGAATACGCGGCTCACGGTTCCCGTGGTGAACAGGACATACACCATGGAGGAACTGATCCGCAAGATTGACCAGGAAGGGTTGGAGATAGACTCCTCCGGGATCGTGACCTACTCGATTACCGAAGACCTCGACACCGTCCAACTGGAAGAAGACCTGCTGACGACCTCGGATCTGTCATACTCCGTATCAGAACAGTTGGGAGCCGTCACCATTGATCCTCCCACCATAGATTCCGGTCACGGTCACGCTGTCTTCGATCAGCGGGCTGGCCAGTTCGCTTCCCGGCGACAGCGCCAACGTGGTAGAGACAAGCTTCGACCTCTACAATGATATGCCCACGATCACCAGCTTCTCTCAGGCTACTATATCCAACGGGCAAGTAGAGGTAGTAGTTGACAACAACCTCGGCGTCAGTCTGGACACGGTAATCATTGAAATCTTCGACATCAGCAATGGCTGGACAATAGTAACTGACACTTTTCCGGCGCCGGTAGCGAGCGGCGACACCGACTCTTTGTCTCTCTCGCTGGATGGGAAGACAATCTCAAATGACCTTCGAGTGATCAGTTACTGCTACACGCCCGGTGGTTTGGTTGACTCTGTTTCAAGTCGCTACATCGGCACCGAGCTGGTCTTTGCCGACAGCCTGGAAGTTACATCGGCGGTGGCAGAGGTGCCGGCTCTATCGCGGGAGTTTTCTCAGCAGGTGGCCCTGGACGAAAGCAATCGTATCGATACCGCCAGCCTGTCCGGGGGAAATTTGAACCTGATCATCGTCAACGGCACTAACCTTGACGCCAACGTGACCGTCACCATCCCTGACCTTGTCTCTTCAGGAAGTCAGTCACTGACAATCGACCAGCCCGTCCCGGCCAGGCAGAACACCGTCGTTACCGTCGACCTCGGCGGCTACCGTCTGATTCCCAGCGACGTCACGGTCCCACAGGACATTGATATCAATGTAACCGCTTCCGCTCCCGGGACAGCGCCGCAGCAGGTAGAAATCAATGAATCAGACAGCTTCTTCGTCGAGGCTGCTTTGACCTCCATGACGTTCAGTTCGGTCACGGGCGTCTTTGACATGGTAACGGCCAGTTTTGAGGGTCTCGAACAGGATATCGATGTGCCGACCGGCTTTGAGTCAGTCCACTTTGACTCGGCCTCGGCCATTCTCACTCTTGAGATTGAAAACGGGATCGACATGCCCGGTTACCTTGATATTCAACTGGATGGCGACAACGGTAAGAGCCTGAATTTTTCCGGAAACATCGCTCCCGGCAGCAGTGACAGCACCAGCCTGACTGTCATCAGTGACAGCTCGGTGGCCGATTTCCTCTCCCCTATTCCTTCGCACATCGACCTTTCCGGTTCGGTGACATTCGGGGATGGTATCTATCAGGGAACTATAGAAGGCGATGATTTCGTACTTGCCCGCGTCAAGATTTTCGCCCCGCTGGAATTAATTATCAACGAGTCGCAAATTGAGATGGACATTGAAAGCGAAGAGATCGACCAGGAAGACATAGACGTCATAACCGACCACTTCATCGAAGGCCGGTTCATATATAATATCGTCAATCATCTCCCTCTGGGCGCTTACTTTAACGTCTTTTTCGGGGGCGACTCGGCTACTCTGTATTCATATCCTGTAAAGACGTTTGATTCTCTATTCGTGACGGCAGCGCCGGTATCGGCCACCGGTATCGTCACCGATACGGCCTCAACCGGCTACCAGGAGATCTATCTGGACAGCGCCGACGTGCGACGCATCCTTGAGAACGACACCCTCTATATTGGGCAGGAACTCGTTCTCGAGGGTTCCAACGGCCAGTCGGTCAAACTAACCCAGGATGATTACATAACCATAATCGGCCGCATCGAAGTGGAATACCGCTTCGATGGGGAGTTCTAAAGGAGGCGGCCATGAAGTATACATCACATATTACCATGAAGGGTTCGTCATTCCCGCGCAGGCGGGAATCCAGACTAAGTAATTGTAAGCTCACAAATACCCTCCGGATGGTGAGTCTGAAACGACGAGAAAAGTGGATTCCCGTTTTCACGGGAATGACCAAGCCACTTTCTTTTTCCCGTCCGGCACTTGGGAGACAGCCTCAGGATGTACGCCAACCTCAAATAAAAACCATCCGGTTGGTACAGACAGCTGTAGTCTTAGCAACGATACTCATCCTACTCATTCCATCAAACGTCGCAGCCGGCGGACGTTCCTCGGCCCGAGGCGTTGCCATGGGGGAAGCGGTTACCGCTCTGGCGACGGGCATCGATGCCGCCCGGTACAACCCGGCCAATCTTGGCCTGTCAGGGTATCGTAAAACGGGACTTGAACTGGTCGGCCTCGGCGCCAACATCTCCAACAATTCTTTCACGCTCAGCGACTACAACGACTACACCGGCGCTTTCTTAACCGACGGCGACAAGAACGACATCCTTAATAAAGTACCTGATGAGGGGCTCAGTATGGTGGCGGACGTTGAAGCCTCGGCGCTGTCGCTGTCGAAGGGGTCGTGGGTCTTCAGCGTCTCAGGCGTAGGGCTGGCCGATGCCAACCTGAGCAAGGACGTCATTGACCTGATGTTAAACGGCAACTCCCTTGCCGAGACCATCGACCTGACCGGCTCCCATCTGGACGCGGTTGCCTATGTCTCGGCGGGCCTTTCATACGGCAGGCCCATTTACCAAGCAGGCACCCGGCAGGTGGCCGTTGGAGCCACTATCAAGTATCTCCGGGGTTTGGCCGTGGAGCGGATAGTTGAGCTGGAAGGGATGGCAGCTACCTATGAAACCGGCTTTGCCGGCAACGGTCATCTCATTGCCCAAACCGCAACGGGCGGTTCCGGGTACGCGCTTGACATCGGTGCCGCAGCCCGCATCAACGACGACTACACCGTGGGGCTGCGTATCAAAAACTTCCTGAGCTCCCTTTCATGGAATAATGAGACCGAGGAGCACGGCTACCTCTTCAGTTTCGACACCATGACGGTGGACAACATGGGAGATGACTACGTGGTGTCGGACGACTACAGCAAAGATATACCCGGTTTCTCCACCAACCTCCCGTCGGTAATGAACGTGGGTGTTGCCAACACCTCCGGTTCGTTGTTGTGGGCGGTTGACTGGGAGCAGGGCTTCCGCCGGGCAGCCGGCGCTTCATCGAAGCCGCGCCTGTCACTGGGGCTGGAATGGTGGCCGATTGCTCTGGCGCCGCTGCGCACCGGTTTCTCAACCGGCGGCAACAAGAATACCGCCTTGTCCTTTGGTTCCGGCCTCAACCTGGCGCCGTTCTACCTCGATTTCGCCGTCGTGACAGGCGCTTCGCTGTCGCCCTATTCAGCCAAGGGGCTGAACTTTGCACTTTCAACGGGACTACACTTCTAAGCGGGGACAAGATGAAAGACAGTGACACTCACCGATCTAAATGGCAACAGGCGGTCTTGTTGGTCTTCGTTGGCACGTTCCTATTGAGCTCCCCCGTGGACGGAGCGCCGCCTCACCCCGGTTTACTGGACCGTTCGGAAGCCACCGGAACGCCTCTGCCCTATTTCATTACGCATCTTGATGAAATGCACGCCAAAGGGATCTGTACCGGCTATAACGTCTATCGCCACAAGGATGCTGAAACTCAGGCGGCAGGCAGGAGATCGCCAGGTTTTACCGGTCAGTTCAAAGTGCTGGCAATTTTGGTTGAATTCACCGACCACCCCAGTGCGGTTTCGGCCTCTTTCTTTGATTCCCTCATCTTCGACTCGGTGGGCAACACGGTGGCCGATTATTATGACGAGATTTCTTACGGACAATTAGACATGGTTTCGGTAAACCTCCCATCTTCGCTGGGCTGGCGCTCTGCCCCGCAGACATACGCCTGGTACGTCAACGGTCAAAACGGAACCGGCGCTTACCCGCAAAACACCCAGAAGCTGGTGGAGGACCTGGTTGATCAGATTGATCCCCTCGTGGACTTTTCCAACTATGACAACGACGGTGACGGTTACGTCGACATGCTGGTGGTTGTCCACAGCGGCACCGGGGCTGAGTACAGTGGCAGCGACAACGATATCTGGTCGCACAAGTGGGGTATCGTACCGCGGTACAAGGACGGGGTTTACATTTCCGCGTACACGGCGCATCCGGAGTTCTGGTCGACTCCCGGGGATATGACGATCGGGGTGTACGCCCATGAGCTGGGGCACGGTTTTGGTCTGCCCGACCTGTACGACACCGATTACTCGTCCAACGGCATCGGCAAATGGGGCATAATGGCCTACGGCAGTTGGGCAGGTCCGCGCGGTTTGGGCGGGTCCCCAGTTCATCCCTGCGCCTGGAGCAGGATTCAAATGGGGTTTGCAACGCCCGTGAATGTTACGGTAAACACTTATTCTCAGGCCATCGGCAGCGTCGAAAGTGACAGCTCGATCTACCGCCTGTGGAGCACGGGAGCCACCGGCGACGAGTATTTCCTGGTCGAAAATCGTCAGAAGACCGGCTATGACAGTTACCTGCCCTCCTCGGGGCTGCTCATCTGGCATATAGACGATGTCAAGTCGGGAAACACCCAGGAATGGTGGCCGGGGCAACCGAGCGATAACCATTATCTGGTCGCTTTAGAACAGGCCGATGGTCTTTATGAGCTGGCCCATGGTTACGACCATGGCGACGCCGGCGACCCCTGGCCCGGGACATTTAACGCCATCACCTTCGATGCTTCAACGGCGCCCAGTTCAGACTCATATACTGAGGGGACCTCGTTTGTGAAGGTCGATAACATTTCCTCATCGGCTCAGACAATGTATGCCGACCTGATCGTCGGCTTTTCCGCCGGTTCCGGAAACGACGAAGATCCCCTTGTGCCCGTTACGGTAGAATTGTCGCAGAACTACCCCAATCCCTTTAATCCCACCACTACCATCAGCTTCACGACCTCAGAGCAGACCAGGGCAACGCTGGAAGTCTACAATCTCATCGGACAGAAAGTAAGAACACTACTCGATAGAGACGTTGATCCGGGAACAACAAGCGTGACGTGGGACGGAAATGACGAACATGGGCACAAAGCAGCATCCGGCGTCTACTTTTACAAACTAACTGCCGGAAACGCGGAACAGGTAAAAAAGATGATTCTACTTCGCTAAGGGCTCCACCATAACCGCAAACACGGGTAACTTCCTCCCTGGTTGCCCTATCCAAAACCCCGGCCGGTAACGACCGGGGTTCTTTGTTAGAGAGACCGTTATTCCGGGAGGTGCCGCTCAGAAGAGATCGTTTCAGGTTGATGGCGGTGATTGCGCTGCGACTTCTTGTATTTTGTGTGACAGCTTTTACACCGCTTGGGATCTTCCATATATCCCCGCTCAGCAAAGTAGGCCTGTGCAGCCCCGGTAAATACAAACTCCTCGCCACACTCGCAACAGATCAGAATCTTCGGTTCAAAACCGCTTTCCATAGCTCCCCCTCTCCTTCATCTCAAACCCCATCCTTGGAGCCTAAGACTACCAGAGAAATATAATAGTACTACTGTAGTAATAGTAGAAGTGCGAACCGTCTGTCAATATAAAAAACAGCCGGGTAAACTTTTTTAATACGGATTGCAGGGAGGGGGTTCCCCACCTGCAAATAGATAGCCCACAAGCAATGATAGATCAGCAACGTTGATTCTACCGTGACAGTCAAAATCTGCCGCTACGACAACGGGTACCGGCGCCGGCCCCTGGGTGAAGAGATAAGCCACCAGATACATAATGTCGCCTACGTTGATATGGCCGGAAAAATCACAATCGCCTCGCTGCAGCCGCGTTTCAGCGACCACGGTCTCTGAATCGGTAGCAGTCGTATCGCCTAAGGAATGGACTTTGAAGTACAGGTTTGATATCGTTCCCAGGGGCGTCCCCTGAGGAGGCTCGACCGGTATGGAAAAAATCGTGTCCCCGCCGGCTAAGATTGCTTTGTCAATCGTATCCGGGCTGATCCACCCCAGATCATCCCAGAAGCTAATGTCGAAGACGTCATTTAGGGACGACGTATTAAACACCCGATACTCAAACCCTCTTAAGCCGCCGGAGTAGACGGCTGAATCGGTTGTCAGAACCACCGAAGAACATGCGTAAGGCTGAAGGATTTCCGCCGAGTAGCTGAAAAAGGCGCCGTTGGAAAACTCACTCACGTTTGCGGCTACAAGAGTTATCCGGTAATACGATTCAAACTCGAACACGTCCACCTCGGTGTAGTACGTTATCGGGTCCAGGACCAACTTTTCAAACTGATGCACGTTGTTCTCGGTGGACTTGATCAGATACGCCGCCCACTCCCGGGAATTGTCGCCGTTAAACGTCAAATGCAGGATGCCGGTATAACTTTGAGGGAAAAATTGCACGTAGCAGGAGCCATAACCGGCTGGGCTGGTAGGTGACGTCTGGAGGTTGACCGGGTATGAGAGATGCGTCCTACCAACAGCAACGAGAGGATAGTATAAAGCCTCCTCGTGGTGCTGGCCGTCATCGCGGATGGAGGTGCAGTAATTCCAGGTGGCAAACTCGGCAAAGGCGGAATCCTGCGTCCATCCGTACCTGGCCAGCAGGGTGTCGGAGAGAGTATTAAATACGTCGTCATAGCGGGCACCTTCCCAGATCGCGACCAGCAAAGAGGTATCAAACCGTTGCGCCAGGTACAACCCCCAGATGAAACACGAGTAGGCGTGGGAGGAGTTTTCCATCAGAGACTTTTCCGGGTAACTAAAGAACGAATTCAGGTAATTGTAATTATCATTGGAATAGTCAAAAACAATATCTTCCCAGCAGGTGGCGTCAAGTTCCATGAACCACAACCCCTCGTCGAGGTCGTAAGCAAACTGGGTGCAGTGATGAAACTCGTGCGCCACGGTAACTTTGGCCGCCCCATACTGATCTCCCTCGGGGTCATCGTTGGGCGGAAACCCCAAAAAATCGTTGTTCAGCACCAGGTAGCTGTAATAGTCGTTCCACGGTTCCGGCCCGTATCCTTCCGGCTGCGCATAGCCATAATACCCCATGTTCTGAAAATAGACGTCGAAGGCGCTGTCGCCGCCGAGGCTGCCGTCCGAGGGCGGCTCCAGGAAGTTCCAGGCCATATGGATGTCGTAAGTGGTGTCACAGTAGGCGGCACACTTCTCCACGAAGTCCGGTACGCCACTGAAATCATCATCGTCAGCCGGGACCTGATTCTCTCCCGTAATGTCATAGTGCAGCTTGAAGAAACCGCCCGGGGAATCGTATGTGAACTCGGTCGGCCAGCGAGTAAACGCCTCAAGAAAGGCCTGCTGCGTCTCTAATGAAAGCTGTTCCCAGTGAACTATTATCTCCTTTAGAACCATGGTGACGCTTCGCGAAGCTGTCTTGCCGGTGGCTAAGTCAAATAGCTGATACTTCTGTGGAAGTTCCTCAGGCTTTTTAATAGCCTTGATCTGAAGCATGACCTTTTCATCAAGGGTCAGTTTGCCCTCACGAAAATCCCGTTCAATTGCTAAGATCGGGTCATTGGTGGTTGCCACCACCTCAGCGTTTACGGCAATGGGCGTAACGAAGGCACATAGCAGACTAAGAACTCCTGCTAATGTTATCTCTTTCAGCATTTGGTTTTCTCAAGGTGCAGGGTTGTTTCTTCCACTCTTATCGGCGATCTCGCAAAGCTCTTCATTTCCGGTCACAGGCGAACAAGACTGCCCCGGTCGGCTCTCTTCTTGTCTTCTTGACATATGCAGCTAACCACACAACTTCAACCGTACCAACTATTAGTGGGTTCCCGTAGTAACTGATTTGCTCCTTGTCCGGCTGCATTGTGTGGCAATGCGTCAATTATGCGTGTCCGAACGGTTAGTACGATTATCCAGGCAAACCGGCGCCACCTACTTATAATTTATTGAATTTCAAGGAGTTGTCAAGAGAAAACTACCGGCCTGAGCCTTGAAATACTGATCAGTACCTATGGAAAGCTGCCACCCGTTTTTGTCGGAATAAGCCAGGTCAATCCGCAGCAGTCTATTCTTTGACGATCTCTCGAGTGCAATGCGCAGTCCCACTCCGGCGCTCGCGTAAAAGCCCTTCAAACTCAGCCGTTCATCTGTTTTCCAGGTTCTTGCCGCATCGGCAAAGACCGCCCCTCCCAAGAGAATAGACAGAAATTCCACGTTCGGGTAAAACCGTCCTTCGACGTTAAACACCCCCTTCCTGCCACCCGTTTCAAAGAACTCGTCAAATCCCCTGATATCGCCTCTGCCGCCGACTGTCAAAGCTTCAGCGCCGCCAACTCTCCAGTCCGACGTATACACGCCCCTGGCGGCAATCGTCAGAAAGGTGAAGGCCCGGCCGTAGTAGTTTGCCAGCAGCTTAGTTACTCTTCTAAAGTCCTCATCTCCCCGGAACCAGAACATCTTCTGGTACGTGAGAAAGGCCAGGTTCGAGCCGCGCCGGTAGCCTTCGGAAAAGCCCAGATCAAAGACGTCAAAGACATAATCCTGGAAATCACCTGTCAAAGCTCTTGCATAACCGACCCGGAGAGCCTGTCCGAGCACAAAGTCTTCCGTGTAGCCGAATCCGTCAATCCGTTTTAGCATAACGAAGTCCAGATTCGACAGCCGGAGACCCCCGCCCACTTGATGATACAGTGAATCACTCGGGAAGCCATAGCCAGCAAGGAGAGTGTCGTCTTTAGTCGACCCGGTAATTGTCTTGTCAAACGATCGCTCGTAGCGGTAGGCGTATTGTGAGCTAATTCGGACTTTGCGCTCATAGGAACCTATGCGATAGGCGCCGCCAATTTTGAACAGATCACCTTCGTTGTTTGACCACCCCACCAGAAGGCTGTCGTTATGAATCTCCCTGCGGCCGCCGGTGCTTGCCGCTGTGAGGTCAAAGGAGTACCTCTGTGACAGATCATAGAACGGGTGACCGAAACTGACGCGGCGAAATGTACCCAGCGGATCATCGCCGTACCCAAACCCCACAGTATACGGGCTGCCGAAAAACCTTCTGTCTAGAAAACGGGCAACAACATAGTCGTCATCGGAGGAAGGCACGATATACTCAGTTGACAGGTACTGATTGTTGCCCAGCAGGTTCTTCTCGGCAAGGGCCAGTCTGTACTCGGTCTCATTGCCATCCCGGCTGATATTCAGGCCACCGGAGAGGCTCCACTCATCGATGGTCACGATCCTCACCAGCAGATGACCGTTGGCAAGCATCTCGGTCTCAACCCAGGCGTCATAGAGGGCCAGGCGTTGGCGCAGATTGCGGGCTGTTTCCTCGGCCAACTCCGGAGAAAAGGCCTCACCCGCTTTGATCAGAACCTCTCTCTTTATCACGTTCCGGCGAGTCTTGTAATGCAGCTTGTTGGCCAACCGGAAGATGAAATGACGGCGCCGCTTTGAAGCAGTGTCAAAGATGTTGCTGTTTTCGATTACTACGCTGTCCACTATGACGCCCCGGTAGAGGGCTGTCTGCCGGGAAGGGATGGGCAACGGCGATCCACTTGTGTCGCTCGTGGAGCCGGCCGCTCGGGCGGCAAAGGGAAGGATCAAAAGCAGAGGCAGTAGCTTTAAACTTGGTCGCAAGGAACTCTCCGGTCGTTTTTCATACAATAAACACGAATGGATGGGGTAGTCAACACCTCCTTCCGCACCAACCGCGAAGTCACTGAAGCAGATAGCAGTGATATTCTCAGTTATTGTCGTAACCGGACTTCAGGTGTTAGCCTTTATCTGTCAGGATCAGGGGTGTTTCTCAGAGGCCACCACAAAGACCCCTTGAGTTCCATAACCAGTTCAGATGTACCAGTATCAATTCCCGCTGTTCAATCCCTGGATTTTTTGGGGAAAGTCCACGATCTTATCTCCTTGACAAGCGGGGGAAATACCATATCATGCCAATTAAACAGCGTTGAACGACTGACCCCATCGTCTAGTGGTTTAGGACACTGCCCTTTCACGGCGGAAGCACGGGTTCGACTCCCGTTGGGGTCACTTATTTCTTTTAACCCCTCCCGCTATCAAATCGAACGGTTTTTAGCATGTGCGATATATTGGGTTAGCCCTGCCAGCGTCTTTGGCACAGAAGCCGTAGTTGCTTGTGTGTGTTGCCGCGTTATCCTGCCTGAGGTTCACCTTTCTCCTTGATAAGAAAGGGCAATCTTGTATATTTTAATAGTTAAGCGCAGGTCAGAAGGCCAGCGCTCCTGATACTACTGATTACTTCGGACTTTGTGGAGGTTATCATCGCAGGTGTTACTGTGGAATCCTGGACTGCAGAAAAAGTAGGGCCGAAGCCTTTGCGCTTCTGCCATCAATTCCAAACGCCATTGGCAGAACCACTACGGGTTCTGCCCTTGTATCTTATCTCTGAAAGAGTAATAATAGAGCGGATCGGGATGAAACTGTTTCTGCCCTGAGGCCGCATAGAGCCTGTGTCGTAGATGAGTTCTCCCGATCCGTTTACTGGATTGCTGATCACCGAACGGTATCTGAGGCGTCCGCCAGCGCGGGCAGCCTGTATTTACAAGGTTGGTGCAGCACATCCGTTTCGTAAAGTAACATAGGAGGAGAGTATGAGCAAGGAAAGTTTCTTCGTTGGCGTTGACGTCGGCAAGGATGAGCTGTGGGTGGCCATTGATGGTCGCCGACCGCGTCGGTTTGCCCACTGTACGTCGGGGATACGCTTGATGCATGAGTGGGCAGAGGAAGCCGCCGAGGGCTCACCACTGCACTTTTGCATGGAGGCAACCGGTGTTTACAGCCTGTCGGTCGCCTATCAGTTGTTTACCTATCCCAATACGGTGCTCAGTGTTGTCAACCCGGCTCAGATCAACGCCTACGCCAAAGCACAACTGAAACGCACCAAGACTGACCAGGTTGATGCCCGAGTCATTCTCAGTTTTGCCCAGAGTCAACGACTCCCGATCTGGTCACCTGAGTCCAAGTCGCTGCGGCAGTTGTACCAGTTGGTGGTTCAGGCCGATGCCATTCGAGCTGGTCTGCGGCAATGGGCTAATCGACGCCACGCTCAGGAGTATGCACCAGATCTCCCTGAGACGGTCAAGAAGACCCAGCAGGCCATCGTACGGTCGCTGACACGACAACTGGCCAAGATCGAACAAGCCATTGCTGTTCTCTGCCGAACTGACCCCGAACTCAAAGAGCAGGTCGAGCTGTTAGTTACCATCACCGGCATTGCCCATCTGTCAGCCGTTAAGGTCCTGGCTTACGGCGGAAATGCCCTCACACAACGAAGCCGCAAAGAGCTTACCGCTCACGCCGGCCTGGCCTCACGCCATCACCAGTCGGGGACATCGGTAAGAGGCAAAAGTCACCTGGCAAAACAGGGCGACCAGCGACTGCGAACGGCCCTGTATATGCCTACTCTGGTGGGGATTGTACACAACCCGGTGCTGAAGCAATTCTACCAACATCTGCTGGAAATGGGCAAACCGAAAATGGTTGCTCTGATCGCCTGCATGAGAAAACTACTGCTG
>SDBT01003461.1_pt1 | contig 27278 bp, 11 predicted proteins | sample 2277101 | NCBI WGS metagenome assembly SDBT01 (sample SAMN10404973, study PRJNA504765) | marine sediment metagenome | isolation source: marine sediment core GS10_PC15, 103 cmbsf | place: Arctic Ocean: Southern Knipovich Ridge | collected 2010 | reverse complement strand
AAGAAACTCGGGGCTATTGATTAACGCCCAGGCAAGGTCGACCCAGACGTCGCGCCCTTTCGTCACTCCGGTCTTGGCATATTCTTCCGCAGCCTTTACGTCGGCATCCGTCGGAAACCGCGAAAGGATTGTCAGGTAAAGCCTCTCGGCGATTTCTTTCGGTTTGCCGCCCGCCGAGAGTATCGCCGCAAGCTTCGGGCCGCGCTGAAGCTTGCTCTGTATCGTGGTCGAATTCAGCATGTGCAGCCACTGGGTTGAGGCAAGCTCATTGACTCGCTCGTTTTCCATCCCCGTGGCCCGCGCGGAACGTCCGAACAACGCCAGGAAGGGACTGGTGACGCTGCCGTCTGCCAGATTCACCGCAGACATACCCTTGGGAATATACGTGAAGGGCTCCGGAACAGCGCTGGTGTACAGGTCCGAACTGCCGGTGATTTCGTTCAGCGCATCGATCAACACCTCGGCCTCCACTCGCCGCAACGGGTAGCTGGCGAAGTTGGCTCTCGCTTCCGGCTTTTTGGACCTCGGTATCGAAGAGAACTGGTACGCGGTCGAGGTGAAGATCAGCCGCCTCAGATGCTTCAGATCGTAGCCGCTTGAGACCAGTTCCTTCTCCAAGTAGGCCAGGAGTTCGGGGGTGCTGGGTGGGTTGTCTTTGCGAATGTCGTCCGGCTCGTGGATAATGCCGCGTCCCATCGCCCACGCCCAGGTACGGTTGACGATGGCTCTCGCAAACCAGGGGTTTTCCGGCCGAATCAGCCAATCGGCAAACACCTCCCGCGGATCACGGTTCGGCGAAATCGTTGTCTTGGTGCCGTCCGGAAAGACGGCCGCCAGCGGCCCGTTTTCGCTCAGCGGTTTGGCCAACGCGCGGGGAATCTGGTTGGTAATGGTCACCGACTTGGCGACGGCTTTTATTCCCGGCGCGATGCTGCCGGGCACGGCGGTCGAGTTGAGGGGATCCCAGAAGACGATCTCCTCTTTCCACTCGCTGGTGGGCTTGTAGCCGACCTGCGAGAAAAACACCGCCATGCCGGCGCGACGGTCTTTCGGCCAGGAGTAGACCCGCGTGGCCATCAACGCCAATCCCACGGACGAGGCGATGCCCTCCGGAGTCTTGTCCGGGATGGCGCGGTAGAAGTTGACCGACCCAACGCGGAAATTGCTGCCACTGGATGTGAGCAGTTCCCGGGCGAACTTGTCGTAAGGTTTGTTCTGGGCGATCGATTCCCACACCCAGCGGTGATAGGCCTGCGCCGCGTTGGGCCAAACCTTGACGGGGAACTCCGCCTTGACTCGTAGGATATCACTCCATTTCATGGCCAAGTAATCGACATGCGCGGACCGGTCGAGGAGGCGGCCGATCAGGGCGACGCGCTTCTTCTTGTCCGAACTTTGAATGAACGCTTTGGCCTCTTTCGCCCGCGGCAGTTTGCCCGTCAGGTCCAGGAAGGCGCGACGAACAAACACCGAATCGGAGCAGAGGGCCGGTTTGATACCCAACGACTTCAACTTCGCAAAAATAATCTCATCAATCCGGTTTGCCGGCTTCGGCGGATCAGGGCTCTCCATAAGGCTTGGCATCTGCCTGGTGGCGACCAGACGGTATAGCACGGCCTTGGCCTTCTCGGCCAGGTCCCGCTTGTCGTCGGCGATCTTCATGGCAGCCACATACGCCGCCCGCGTTTTTTCTGCTTCCACCTTCAACGGAGCGGCAACGGCTTCTGACGCCTTGGCTGCTTGTTCGTCCGCCAGGTGTGTCTGTTTGGCAGCGGCGATCCGCTTCTTGAGGTTCGCCAGGCCCTCTTCGGCCGACTTCTTCCGCGTTTGGGCCCTGGTCAACTTCTGCGCGGCGGCGTTGGCCTTAATCGCCGCTTGCTCCTGCGTCTTGGCCTTTGGGGCCAGAACTGCCTTGGCCGCATTGGCCACTTTGCGCTTGGCGGCAGCTTGCGCTGCGGCCTCCCTGCTTGCCGCATCAAGTTGGATGAGTTCCTTGGCCGCTTCCTGGGCCGCCTGGCTTGCGGTGGCCGCGGCAGCCACCTTGGTCTTGGCGTTCGCCAGGGCCGCGTCGGCTGACTTCTTCTGCGGCTCCGCTTCGGCCAGCTTTTTCCCGGCCGCCGTAACCTGAGCCTGTGCCGTTTTCTCGCCCTGTTGCGTTTGAGCCAGGGCAGCCTTGGCCGTGTCGGCCGCTTTGCGCCAGGCAGCGGCTTCATCGGCCGTCTGTTTCTTCTCCTTGTCCCCCTTGCCGGCATCCGCTGCGACTTGCTTCGCCTTGGCCGCGGCGCGCTGCGCGGATTGCTCGGCGGCCTGAGAAGCCGTGACGGCTGCGGCCATCTGTTTCTTGACGTTGGCCAGGGCATCGTCGGCTGCTTTCTTCTGCGCCGCCGCGCTGGCCAGTTTTTGGGCGGCCGCGGTGGCCTGGGCCTGCACTTGTTGCTCGCCTTGCCGTGCTTGGGCCAGTGCGGCCGCGGCATCAACACCCGCTTTGCGTTTGGCGGCCGCTTGGGCTGCCGCCTGCTTCTTTCCCTCCGCGGCCTTCTCCAAACCCTGAGCCGCCTTCTCGGCTGCCGCCGAAGCCGTGGCGGCAGCGGCCAACTGCTTCTTGACGTTCGCCAAGCCAGCGTCGGCCAGTTTCTTCTGCGCCGCCGCCCGGCGCAGCTTCTGCGCCGCAGCGTTGGCCAGGGTCTGCGGATTTCGCTGGGCTGCCTGTGCTTGGGCCAGGGCCGCCTTGGCCGCGTCGGCCGCTTTGCGCTTGGCGGCGGCGTCGGCTGCAGCCTGCTGCTTCTGCTCCTCGGACCTGCCGGCGCGCTCGGCCATCGCCTTGGCCGTAGCCTCCGCCGCTTGGGCGGCCTGCTCGGCGGCCTGGAAAGCTGTAGTGGCCGCGGCCACTTGTTTTTTAACGTTCGCCAAGGCCGCGTCGGCCGATTTCTTCTGCGGCTCCGCTTCGGCCAGCTTTTTATCGGCCGCCGTAACCTGAGCCTGTGCCGTCTTCTCGCCCTGTTGCGTTTGAGCCAGGGCAACCTTGGCTGCGTCGGCCGCTTTGCGCCAGGCAGCGGCTTCATCGGCCGCCTGCTTCTTCTCCATGTCCCCCTTGCCGGCATCCGCTGTGACTTGCTTCGCCTTGGCCGCGGCGTTCTGCGCAGCTTGCTCGGCGGCCCCAGAAGCCGTGACGGCTGAGGCCATCTGCTTCTTGGCGTTGGCCAAGGCATCGTCGGCTGCTTTCTTCTGCGCCGGGGCGCTGGCTAGCTCTTGGGCGGCCGCGGTGGCCCGCCCCTGCGCTTGCTGCTCGTTTTGCTGTGCCTGGGCCAAGGCGGTCTTGGCCGCGTCGGCCGCCTTGCGCTTGGCGCCGGCCTCGTCTGCGGCCTGCTGCTTTTGGGCCTGGGAAACCACCTTGGCGTTGGCCTCCGCAGCCGACGCAGCCTTCTCGGCTGCCTGGTAAGCAGTCGTGGCAGCGGAGACCTGGTTCTTGACGCCGGCCAAAGCCTCGTCGGCTGCCTTCTTCTGCATCTCGGCTTCGGCCAGCTTCTTGGGCGCGGCGTTGGCCTGGTTCTGCAGATTCTGCTCGCCTTGCCGTGCTCGGGTCAGGGCGGCCTTGGCAGTGTCAGCCACTCTACGCTTGGCGGCCGCTTGGACCGTGGCCCTCTTGGCTTCCGTAGCGAGCTTGTTGGCCACGCCGGAGGCGACCTTCGCCACGGCCTCAGCTTCCTTAGCCGCCTTCTCTGCCGCATCGTAAGCTTGCTGCAGCGGCAGCGCGGCGGCCCTGGCGGTAGCCAACGCCTTGTCCAGACCGGGCTTGACTTTGGTCGCGTCGGCCAGGGCCTTGATGGCAGCGGGCAAGTTGACCTCGGCCTGCTTCAACTCCTTTACGCCGGGCTCGCCCGAAAAATTCTTCGCATCAGTGGCCTTCTGTCGCTTCGCGTTGGCCGCTTTGCTCGCCTTGGCGTATGCCGTGTCGGCCTTTCGCATGGCGGCCTTTATGGGGCCGACCGCAGCTTCCGCCGCCTTGGCTGCCTTCTCGGCCGCATCGTGGTCGGCCTTCGCCTTGGCCTCCACGTTCGCCTTGGCCTCCGCTCCGGCCGATAGCGAGCCTGACGATGCCAGCATGAACACGACAAGTGCAATCGCCTTTGTCTTCATCACGTGTCACCTCAACTGGGATTCTCCAGATGGTGTTGCGCCCGCAATCATCGCGGAACTTCTACAATAATTGTATGCGATGCGGCGCATTGGGCAAGGGCGATATGGGGTCTGGGCCGGCAGGTATGACCTATGACCTACGACCTATGACCTTCTTCACAGGTTTTGGATCTGCTTCCGGAGCCAGTCGATCGAAAAGATCTTCGCCGAAAGCCCCTTCTCGCCATGATGCCCCCTGCTGTAACAGCACATGATGTACTTGCCGTGCAGCTTGTTAACCGTGCTGTAGGAAAACGCTCCGGTATCAATCAGTTTGTGGGACCAGGTCTTTCCGCTGTCGCGGCTGAAAAAGATTGCCCCGCGCTTACGGCTGGAGGTAGTGGGTGTGGAACAGAGCACAGTCTCATTGCAGGTTTCCAGCACCTGTAAACATCTGATTCCAGTTATTGAAGACCGGATCCCGCCCTGCCACGTGGCCCCCCCGTCTGTGCTGTAGTGCATCATCTTTCCGGAAGGTCCATCCGCCCCGGGCTGCTTTGGTGAAGACCTGCCTGCCCTCCGCACCATTAGAATCCTGGTGCCCCGGTCAACCGGCACGGCGGAAGACTCGTTGTGAGCAAACGCGGTATCATCCGATATCACTCCCCCGAAATGCCAGGATTCACCATCGTCATCGCTGTAGATCAGGGAGCTGCTTGGTTTGTAGCTGCGGAATTTTGCATGGTCCGGGCACGGGAGGTAATCCCCCCTCAGTGGTCCGGCCAGGATGAGCCGGTTCTTGAAAGGCCCTTGCTCAATTCTGCGCACCTGGCCAATCAGGTTTATGAAGCAAAGATAATAGTCTTTTCCATTTCGACGGTATGTCCTGTCTGATATTCCGTGCAGGTACCGCCTGGACCAGGTTTTTCCCGAGTCGTCTGAGAAGTACTCGATGATCAGCGTGCCGGCTTTCCTGGAGAACGACGAAACATCAATATCAAACAACTGCTTTATGACTTTCGGGGACTTATGCTTTCGCACGGTCTCATCAATCGAAACAGAAGTAAGGACCGACAGGCGAGTTCCGCCCGATTTGGTTTTCCGCATAAAAGATGAGACCGCATAGGTCTGCATCGGTAATTTGTTTATGAATTGGGGTGCGCTGAACGTCTTGCCGAAATCCCGGCTGGTGACATGGGCGATCATTTTGGGGGCGGTGTCGCCTGAGCCGCCGAGGCGGGCCTGGAAGAACACGTGAATGACACCTTCATCATCGAACAATACCGACGGTTGAAAACTCGCCCCGATGCTGTGTTTCTCGCCGTTGATCAGGTGCTGCTTCTTGGCGTCCACCTGGTAAACGTCAATCGCCTTGCTGATATGGTCCTTGTTCAATACCTGCTCAAAGCCCTTTGAAAACGCGGAGACATTGCCTTGTTTCCGGGGGCCTGACGCTGAGGCAGAGCCGGGTGCGGTCACACCCTTGACCACCAGATCATCGAACTCCGTCACCGCATCCGCCTTCGTCCAGAGACCAACCCATCCAGCGCTGTACGTCTGGTCCCGGTGGTCGATGAGCAGGCTGTCATCGAGGTACGCTTGAATGTGCGAGCCCACCGCTGCCACGCGCAACGTGTGCCACCGGCCGAGGGTCGGGGCGTCGATGCCGGTCCCTGCGATCTGACTTCGGCTGCCGTCGACCACCGTGTATAGCCGGTAGTTGTCCTCAAGGCTGTTGGCCCGGACGACGTAGTAGTTGCGGCCGTCCTTCGCTCGGAACACGATGCCCCCGCTGGCGTCGATCTTCCCCGAGATTGGTTTGAAGCGTACCGTCACATCCACATCTGCAAAGCGCCGTTTCTTCCATAAGGCCACCGGAAAGGCGCGATCCTTTGCGGTCTGCGCAAGTACGCCGCGGCCATCGGACGTTCGTCGCCGCCAATCTCCCTCGACGAATGTCCAGTCCTGCAGCTTTGCCTCGAAGTCCTCCCGGACGGTGACGACCTTGCCCGAGGTCACCGCGACCTTCACCGTACCACGCTCAGGTGGTGCGCTGTCGCAGCCGCAAAAAAGCGCTCCACTGATCAGAGCCGCCGCAGCCCAGATAGTCGTTTTGGCATTCATGGCAAATTCCCTGCCGGATCAGCGGGCCGGCTTTACTGTGAGATCATCGAACGATCCGGCGGGGCCTTTTCGCCGCCAGACGAGACAAGACCTCCACATTCACGGCCTCGTATGCAGTTACCTGCATCACGCCGCTGACCGGGAACAGCAGTAACGGGTAGCCCTCGATCTGCACGCAGGCATCTCCGAAAGCGTAGCCCATGTCGATGTCGACAGGCAGGTCCGCCGGGGGGCGGAACTCGGGGCGCGGATTCTCGGCGGAAATGTGTATGACGCGTGATTTCTTCTTTCTGAGCAGCTCGGCCACGTCGCGGTGCATGCCCAGATAGCCCAGCCGCAGGACCAGTCCACCATCGGAAGCGTTCTTCGCGAAGTTGGCCATCTGAGACTTGACGTTGTGGTGCACCTCGATGTTGCGGGCCCACGCGGCATCCTCGTACCTTCCAATAAAGGCCATGGACATGTGCCCCGTCGAGGCAATGACAGTCTTGCGCCCCTTGCCCATTTCCGCGGCAATGCGGTCGGCGGCGCCGGCTACCGCGACAAGTTCGCGGCGCCGGAATCTGCGGAGATGATAGCGCATCCTGTCCAAGTACTCGCGCCCCAGGCGGCCGGCGGGTATCGGCGGTACGGTAAAGTCGTCGTGAAACTGCTTCTTGCGGAAGTAGGCATCGCCCCACTTGCGGCCGTCTTTGTACGCCCATGCCTTCCAGACGGTCGGCATCTTGCCGCGTCGCGTCAGGGCGGCCACCAGCTCCGCCGAGAACACCCAGCCGTTAATCGCATTGACCAGGTGGTTGGCCCGCCCGGCTCGCCGGTTATCGGGCAGCTTCACCACGCGGTCGTCACCGCCCAGGCCGTTATCGAAGAACACATCGCACAAGGGGACCAGTTTCGCCAGAGCAGGCAAGCCCCGCGGGCCGAAGCCGATCACGTAACAACCCCGCTTTCGCAGTGCGGCGAGTTTCTTGGCGTCCCCGGCGCGAGGGGGGCCGTCCCATCCGAAGATGGCGACGTCCTTGGCCTTTTCCGCATCGGTCCGCTTCTTCTTCCAGGGTCGGTCGAACCCGACGTGCATGATATTGCCGCTGCGCCCGTACAACTCGTACGCCAGGGTGTACCCGTTCCACGGCAGCCCGATCAGCCCGCCGGCGATATAGCGGTCGGCGACTATCTCGGCCGCCTTCGTGAACTCGGGGATGCTCTTTTCCGTGGCGTCGCACTTGCGGAGGATCGCATTGATGTACTGGGCGGCCGGCCCGGCCGGTGCGGGCGGGAGTTTGAACGCATCGATCTTCAGCAACGTGAAGGGGTATATGACCGTGACGTAGAGCGTCCCGTCGGTGCCGGCGGTTAAGGCCATGTGATGATGCAGCGGCGTGAGCGTGCCGTCGGGAAGCTTGTGGAAACCATGCGAATGGGGCGGCTTCTTGCCGTCCTTTCGCGGGCCGAAGTCGAAGAAGTCCGGATTACTGACGGCCAGCACGCCCAGGTCCTCCATCTTCCGTGTCCGAGGGTCGAACCGCACCACGTGATGCAGCTGCCCCTTGCCGAACCCCGTTTCGTTGTCGACGCGAACGACGGCATAGATGCGCCCATCCGGCCCAAGCGACATCGCCGAGCGCGAGTCCGGGCCCTTGCCCTTAACCATCTTGTCGTGGGCGACTGCCCGGACGGTCTTCCCCTCGCCCATCAGGTCTATCTCCACCAGCGTCGGATCGTTCATCAGGATCAGCCAGGCCTTGCGAGCATCGGCTGACAGGATCCACGTGGGGATCGAATTGTTGCCGGCCCGGACGAAACGCTTGCCGCCGAGGACGATCTGCCGCACCGTGACCTTCCCGCTCGCCGGGTCGTATCGGGCCAACTGGAAGTCCCTGGTGATCGCCCAGGCGCGCCCGGCGGCGTCGACAAGCGTCGCCGCGTAAGGCGTAAGCATCGGCCCCAGCTCGCGGTACTTGCGCGTGGCGCGGTCGTAGAGCATCCAATGCTGGTCTTCGCAGGTAACGACGTACACCAGCCCGCGTTTCTCGTCGGCCGTCACGTCGATGATGCCCTGGGCCGCCAGCGGCATGCCCAGGTTCTCGCCCTTGCCCGTCCTGGGGTCGTACGTCATCAGGTATCCGCCGGGGTACTTCGACGTGTCGCCCTTTGCCCGGTAGCCCTGCTTGCTGCCGATGTACACTTTGCCCGACGGTCCCACGAAGTTGCGAGTGTGTATCTTCGCCTGGGCGGCATATCCGGTCGCCTTCAGCCCGCAAAGCTTGTGCACGTCCACGACGACCTTTTGTTTCTCTGTGATCGGATCGAACTCGACGAGGTATGCGTTCTGACCGTACTTGGCCGTGCCGATATAGACCCTGCCGTCGAGCCCTTCGCAGAGTGAGAAGTAGCCCGACTCGTTGTTGTGCGTTCCAGGCAGAATGTGGTAGGCCTTGGCCGCAACGTAGCGGCCCTTGGCCTGGGCGCACACAACGGAATGGGCGGCGAACACCACCAGCCCCCCCATCAACGCGATAACTGTTGATTTCGACAGCCGGAGCATGCTTTCTCTCCTGCGGGCCTGCCGAAATGGAGCGTGAAGCCTCTCGCTTCGCCGCATGTCGGCGGTGAGACTGCCGACAAGGCAATCGATCATATCCTTGCCCTGAACGAAGGCGGCTACTGCACAACCGCCAACATACTTGGGGGACACGTCCGCGTAGACTAGCCTTTGCAGACGTTGCTGGCCCTGGGGCCCTTCTCGCCCTGGACGATGTCGAACGTCACGACCTCGCCCTCCGTGAGCGACTTGAAGCCTTCGGCCTGGATGTCGTTATGGTGGACGAAGACGTCGGTACCGTCGTCAACCTCGATGAACCCAAACCCCTTGGAATCGTTGAACCACTTTACCTTGCCTGTTGCCATGAACATGGCTCCTTCAAGAATCAGCACATCGGATTCGCGAGCGTGCTCATCCAAGCCAACTGATCCGCGGCGGTGAATGGAAAACATTCACAGCGGCGGGAAACCTGGATGCAAGCTGCAAACGAAAACGGATGCCAGCCGAATTCGCCGGTAGCGAGAGAAACCTCTCCTCAGCAACCACCGGCCCTGTTTCCACAACATTGTCCATCACGGCGCGCGGAAATCCAAGAAAAAAAGCATGGCTCAAGTCCGGGCAGCACGCCACGGCCGCGAAGACCCCCGACGCAAATCCGCCCTTGCAGGGAGGCCGAATCGGGGTACACTCACCCACACATTGAGCGAGAGAAGTTAGTGTTCCATTGGATCAACAAGGCCGTCGTCAATACGCTTTCCTGCCTGCCGAAATGGAGCGTGAAGCCTTTCGCTTCTGCGTATGTCGCCGGTGAGACTGCCGACAAGGCAATCGATCGTATCCTCGCCCTGAACAAAGACGGCTACTGCACAATCGCCAACATACTTGGGGAACACGTCCGGTCGAAAGACCAGTCCTATACCGTCAGGGACGCGTACTGCAGGCTTCTCGAGCGGATAGCTGAACAAAAGGCAGACAGTACGATCTCCCTCAAGCTGACTCATCTGGGGTTGGGGATCGATCCGGAGCTGGCCCTTAGTAACACCATGACAGTAGTCGGCAAGGCCAGGGAACATGGCAACGCACTGACCCTGGATATGGAAAACTCCCGATATACGGATGCAATCCTGGATATATATAAGGAATGCGCGAGAAAGTACGATAGAGTCGCAGTAGCATTGCAGGCTTATCTGCACCGAAGCATGACAGACCTGGAGGCGCTGGCATCTCCCAGCCTTCACTTGCGCATCTGCAAGGGCATCTATAATGAGCCCGCGGCAATTGCCTTTAAGGTCCGGGAAGAGATTCGGCAGAACTATATTGAGATGGCCAAGACTCTATTAAGGTCGGGAGCTTACGCATGCCTCGCCACACACGACCCGGACCTGATAGATTCTCTGGTGGCCTGGATCCAGACAGAGAACATCTCCAACGACAGGTTCGAATTCCAGGTTCTCCATGGTGTTCCCATGGGCGGCCGATTGGAGCGGCTCAAATCCAAAGGGTACACGGTGCGGGTATATGTGCCCTTCGGCAAGGCCTGGTTTGATTACTCCATGCGCCGGCTGAAGGAGAACCCCCACATCCTGTGGTACGTATTGCGCAACCTGTTGAAGAGGGCTTAGCCCGCCCGGCCTGGTCATTCCCAGCCAGCCCCCCTGCCGCCGCTGGATCCGTCGACAGCAATAAAACTGACAAGATCACCAGAAATGCGATAAATCCTCCGATATAGGAATACAGCGGTCGGGCGCGTAAATCGTGTATGGTTGGGTAGTTTGGTCCATATGCGATGTTAGGATGGGGCGGCCGTGACTATCAAACAGAAGGGGCTTGGCGTATCCGCACTTGCGGATCCGTCTCTCTGGAAAGGGGATGCGACGGGAGGAGTTCCCTATCTTCTACGACGGGCAATTCCTCGATCTGCTGATTGCGGGCCGCGCTGCGGCCACGCAGCTCGATGGGAAGGTTCCGCGAAAAGGCTGTCCCTGATTTCGACCAACCTGATGGCCAGGCGCGAGGTGCGCATGGCTGAATTGAAGAAGGCGATCCAGAAACTGCGCGAGCGGAGGTGGCACGAGCATGAGCGACTCTGAAGGGATCACAGCTCGTTCTGCCGGGTTGGGACGCTACGTGTGGGTCTTGGCGGCGGTGTGGACAGTGGTCGCCGGCGGCTCGCTGGTGTGGAATCTGCTCCGCGTGAAACAGGAGACCCTGGAAGAGGCACGCACTCAGGCGCGGATGATTTATGCAAAGGATATCCTCTATCGCCGCTGGGTTGCAGGACATGGTGGTGTCTATGTGCCTGTGACCGCCAAGACACCGCCCAGCCCCTACCTATCGCGCATGCCCGATCACATCATCACAACCCCGTCGGGAAAGCAACTGATGTTGATCAATCCGGCCTACATGACGCGCCAGGTGCATGAAATGGCAGAGGCCGAATATGGCATCCGCGGACATATCACGAGCCTGAAACCGATACGCCCCCAGAATGCCCCCGATCCATGGGAGACCAAGGCACTGCAAGACTTCGAGCGCGGGCAGAAGGAAGTCAGCTCGGTCGAGCAGATAGACGGCCAAGAGTATATGCGCCTCATGCGCCCATTTGTCACCGAGAAGGGCTGTCTGAAATGTCACGCCGCACAGGGATACCGAGAGGGAGACATCCGAGGCGGAGTAAGCGCTTCGGTCCCCATGGGGCCTCTGAAAGCCATTGCCGGCAGGACCATGCTTACGCTTGGGACGGGTCATCTGTTCCTGTGGTTGATGGGTGTGGGCGGGATCGTCCTGGGGACGCAGCGCCTGAGGCGGAAGGAATCGGACCGCAGTACAGCAGCGCAAGCGCTTCAAAAAGCTAAAGATGAGCTGCAGACAAGAGTAGAAGAGCGCACTTCTGAACTAAGAATTGCCAATGAGCAGCTAAGAGAAGAGATCACTGAGCGAAAGGCGGCAGAGGAGTATCTGGAGCTTGCGGCGTCACGGTGGGAGAGCACCTTCGACGCCGTCGAAGACATGGTCGCAGTAATCGGTACGGATTACAGAATCCTGCTGGCAAACAAGGCCATGAGGGAAAAATTCAAGGGCCAAGACGTGCTCGGGGGCTTCTGCTACCAGCTGATACACGGAACCGACGCCCCCCCCGAAACGTGCCGGGCCTGCAAGGTGTTTGAGACGGGCGAACCTGCACGCTGGGAGATCCAAGAGGAGCACCTCGGTGGATGCTGGCTCGACGTAGCCGTCTCACCGATAAAAGATGAAAGCGGCAAGGTGCGACAGATAGTCCATTCCGTGCAGGACATCACCGAGCGCAAGCAAGCGGAGCGGGAAATCAAGAATCTGGCGAAATTCCCATCCGAGAACCCCGACCCCGTGCTGCGCATCGCCAGAGATGGGACCATCATCTTCGCCAACAACGCCGCCCACCCCCTCCTGGATGCCTGGTCCAACCAGGGCCAGGAAGGCGCGGCGCTGCCTCGCCAGTGGTCCAAGCTTGCCGGCGATGTGCTCATCTCCGGACAAAGGAAAGATATTGAAAACGAGTATAACGACCGGACATTCCTGGTAACGTTTGCCCCTGTCATCGAGGCCGGTTACGTCAACCTCTACGCCCGCGACATCACCAAGCGCAAGCAGGCGGAAGGACAACTGCGGGAAACGCTGGAGGAAACGGTCGATGCCCTGGCATCAGTGCTGGAACAGAGGGATCCTTATACCAGCGGTCATCAGCGGCGGGTGGCCCAACTGGCCTGTGCCATCGCAGAAGAGATGGGGCTTGGCGGAGAACGCATCGATGGGCTTCGCCTGGCCGGCGTCATCCATGATGTCGGCAAGATATCCGTACCTGCTGAAATCCTCAGCAAGCCCACCCGGCTGAAGGAAATGGAATTCAATATAATCAAAACTCACTCCCAGGCCGGTCACGATGTGTTGAAGAAGATAAAATTCCTCTGGCCCATCGCTCAAATGGTGCTCCAGCATCATGAAAGGATGGACGGTTCCGGATATCCCCAGGGCCTATCGGGCGAGGATATCCTCCTGGAGGCGAGAATCCTGGCTGTAGCCGATGTCGTCGAGGCCATGAGCTCCCACCGGCCCTATCGTCCGGCCCTGGGGATCGACAAGGCCCTCTCGGAAATCTCAGAGGCCAAGGGCACGCTTTATGATCCAGACGTGGTGGATGCTTGCCTGAAGCTCTTTCGAGAGAAGGGGTTCAAGTTGGAAATAGAGGGTGAAGACAGCCGAACGGCGGGGGCGGGCCTGCTGATTCCGGGGGCAATGATCTGAGCCACTGCCGCCAGGTAGCGGCATCGCCGTGGATCTCGCCCGAGATGCTCTCCAGCCGATCGCTGCGCTTCATCCAGCATCTCGTCGGCTGGCGAAGAATGCCTTGAGGGCCGTCAGGATCGCACCTAGCATACCCGTTTCGGCTATCCGCGGCCGCGGGGGACTCGCGGCTGACGCCGGCAATAGCAGTTGACCAGAAGGAGACTTCGTATGCGATTACTAAGCTGGACTCTCGCGACCTTGGTCGGAGTTGTGTGCGTGGTGGGAGTATGCGCGGCGCCGAGCGGGCCGGCTGACAAACCCGCCGGCGCCGAGCCGCCGAAGGCTGTGGAGAACCTGCTGGCTGGACGATTCGCCTGGCAAATGAGCGAGGTGGTGGTGGCCCCTGAGGACCGGCCGACGGACCCCTGCCACTCCGTCAAGGACCCGTCCATGGTTTTCCACGGCAAGCGATGGCACCTGTTCGCCACGAACCGCAGCAAGAAGCGCAGCCACCTGATCGAGTACCTGTCCTTCACCGACTGGAAGCAGGCGAACACGGCCAAGCGGCACATCCTCAAAGCCAGCGATGGGTACTTCTGCGCCCCGCAGGTATTCTTCTTCGAGCCGCAGAAGAAGTGGTACCTCATCTGCCAGGCGAGCGACGAATCGTGGAAGCCCAAGTATGGCGCCGCGTTCGCGACAACCACTGACATCGCGGCCCCGGCCTCGTGGAGCAAGCTCAAGCCCCTCGGCGCCAAGCCTGCGGGCAAGAAGGCCGGCCTGGACTTCTGGATCATCTGCGACGACAAGAAGGCCCACCTGTTCTTCACCACCCTCGACGGACGGATGTGGCGCGAGGAGACGACGCTGGCGAAGTTCCCACATGGCTGGTCCGAGCCGGAACTTGCCATTCGCGGGGATATCTTCGAGGCCAGCCACACCTACACGCTGAAGGGAATGGGCAAGTACCTTACCGTCATCGAGGCCCAGGGGGGCCGGGGGTGGCGGTACTTCAAGGCTTATCTCGCCGACCGGCTGGAGGGCCCGTGGAAGCCGCTGGCCGCGGCAAAGGACAAGACCTTCGCCAGCATGGCCAACGTCCGCCACCCCAAGCAGCGATGGACGGACTCCATCAGCCACGGCGAGCTGCTCCGGGCCGGCTGCGACCAGCGGCTCGAGGTCGACCCGGCGAACCTGCGATTCCTCTTCCAGGGAGTACTGGACAAGGACCGGCGAGGCAAGGGATACGGCCGGATACCCTGGCGCCTTGGGCTGCTGGAACTCACCGAGGCCCAGGAGCAGTAGACCGCGGGCGTGGGAGCGCATTGAACGGGCCGGGGCGGGATCACTTCGGGCGTTCGGGCTGGCGCCATTCGAGGGTGACCTCGTTGGTCTGGTGCCGGCCGGACCAGATCGCGGGAGTTTGCCAGCCTTCGTGCTTCTGCATCTGGGTAGCTAGGTCGCCCGAGACGGAGACAGTCAGCCGCACGCGGTGCCGCCGCCCGGGCCCGCGGGGGCCGACGCAGCACATGGCCTGCCCCGCCTGCCCCGGCTCGAGCACGCAACGGATCAGATCGCCGGCTTCCTTCGGCTGGACGGTCTCCCATCGCCCGCCGGTCACCGGGCGGGTCTCGCCGACCATGAATCCCGCCAATGGGTAGGGATAGGAGTAGCAGAATGCGACGGGGCGCCGGCTTTCGTTGCGCATCAGGAGCACAACCCAGCCTTTCCCCCCGGCCTTGAGGGGCGAATCGTGGGGCACGAGCCGGAAGCTCAGCCCCCCCACCGGTGGGGAAAACGGGCCCGCCAGCCCACTGAGCGCCGTGTTGGCGGCCGAGCAGACTCCCGGGCTGTCGCTGCGCGCGAGCTTCCGAAGGGCGGGTACGCAGGAGGCGTCGCCGATCTGCACCAGTGCCAGGGCAGCGTCCCTGCGGTACGGGCTGCCGGCAAGGACGTCGACAAGGTACGGCACGGCCTCCTTGAGGCGCCGCACGCCCGCCGGGCTGATGCCCATACCGGCACTGGGGTAGTTGCGCCAGACGCGGAGGAGGTCCACCGGCGAGCGGGGCCGGTCGCCGTTAAGCACCGTCCAGGCGCCGGTCGCCGGGTCGAACGCCACGCGGGCGAGGTCCATGCTGGTCAGGACGACCTGTCCGCGTTCCTTGCGGATGTCGATGACGGCCGGGCCCCAGTAACTCCGCAGACCGCCCCCGTACTTTGCGGTATCGCCGCTGCGGCAGAGGATCCACCCCGGCAGGTCAGCCGTCCAACGCCGGCTCGGCCCGCCGCGGAGCGGGACGCGAACCACACCGCCCTGCCACGGCTGACCTATGACCTCCTTGCGAAACGGGTGCGGGGGCATGCCGGTGTACCACTGGCGGTACGGCGGCGGAATCGGCAGTGCGTAGGCGTACACGTAACCGTCGACAACCGCGGCGGCCGAGAGAAACCAGCACGCCAAGTCGTCCGCAGGCGGCTTGGCCGACAGCCGCACTTCCATGCCGGGGGCGCCAGGCATCTTGTCCATCGAGCCAATCCCCCGGTTGAGGGCAATCCCCAGCCGGGCGTATCGCGGCCCATGCCAGCCGCCTTCCCTGTTCATCCGCGCCGTGGCCCGCTGCTCGCGGAGGAAGCGTTCATCCCCGGTCAGTTCGCACCAGAAGTAGCGCTTCTTGCCGTCGGGCGTGGTGATATCGACGTAGCGGCCGTCGCGGAGCTGCACCTGCATTTCGGCGGGCGCCCGCACGGGAACCGTTCCGGCCGGTCTCGCACCCGCGCCTCGCCCGTCACACCCCGAAGCAATCCAGATGACCACAGCCGCCGCCAGCAGAGCGTGCGCTCTCATTCGCTTTCCCCTTGTGAAAGTCTGAGCCCCATCTTACCGCGCCCGAGGGCGGCCTGCCAACCTGTCCTGCGTAGTCCCTCGGGACGAAGCGGGAAGGCGGAAATCTTGGACCGCCCAAGGAATCGGTTCGGATATAATCAGCGTGAATGCCTTACGGCTGTCGCGAGGAAGAGGTCATACCGGAAATGTCTAATGAGGTGAATCTCCAATGAGGCGAATGAAACGAATTGTGTGCATTGCGGCTATCGCGGCGATGTTGTGCGGTCTTGCCGCGCCGGCCGAGGCCAAACTCGAATTGCCCCGAGTGTTCGGCGACAACGTGGTCGTTCAACGCGACAAACCCCTGAACGTATGGGGGTGGGGTGACAAGGGAGACTCGATCACCGTCGCGTTCAACGGGCAGACGAAAACGACGACGGTCGGCAAGGACGGCAAATGGCTGCTGACGCTCGAGGCCATGGCCGCCAATGGCAAACCGCAGGAGCTGAAGGTCAAGGGCAAGGCTGAGGCCGTCGTGTTCAAGAACGTAGTCATCGGCGACGTCTGGCTTTGCAGCGGACAGAGCAACATGGAGACGGGGGCCGGAAGAATTGCCGGCTCCGATCTCGACATGCCCCGCGCCAAGTTCCCGAATATCCGATGCCTGACTATCCCGCTCAGCTCGAGCCCGACACCGCTGGACAACTTCCCGATCGAAGAGCGCAACCCCTACTACGTCGAGCTGAAGGGCGTCTGGCGCACTTGCACCCCGAAAAACGCCGGCGACTTCCCGGCCCTCGGGTATCACTTCGCCCGGGTCGTTCACGAGGCCACCGGTGTGCCGATCGGGCTGATCGACAACTCCTGGGGCGGCAGCGTCGTCGAAACGTGGATCTCCCGCGACACGCTCAAGACGATTCCCGAGGCCAGGAACCTTATCAAGCATTTTGACATCGAGGTGTCGTCCTATGATTACGACGCCGCGCTGGCTCGAAAGCTGGCCGGTTGGAAACGCCAGGTCGAGAAGGCCAAAGCCGCCGGCCGCACGCCCCCGGCCAAGCCGGACGTGCCCAAGACCTACACCTATCGGCAGAGTTTTCCGGGCGGCTGCTTCAACGCGCTGATAGCGCCGATCCAGAAGTTCCCGATCAAGGGCGTGATTTTCTATCAGGGCATCAACAACTGCGTCAGTTCGGGCGGGCGCCCAAACCTCTATATGAAGACGTTTCCCGCGCTGATTCCCGACTGGCGAAAAGCATTCAACGACAAGGACCTTCCGTTTTGCATCGTCCAGATGACGAGTTTCGGCCCGCCGGTGGATGCCAACGAGCCGGAACAAACCATGCTGCACAAGGCGGCAGGGATACGCGAGGCGCAGACCAAAGCCCATCTGAAACACAAGAACACGGGCCTGGTGTGCACGTACGACCTGGGGCACATACAAATGCACTCGCCTTACAAGAAGCCGATCGGCCGGCGAGCGGCCCGTTGGGCACTGGCGGACGTCTACAAGGTCGGCGGAGTCAAGTACAACATCCCGATGCTCGAATCGTGGAAGAAAAACGGCAAGCGGATTGAGCTGACGTTTACCAAGGCCAGCTATCCCAGTTCGCCATTCGGCATACGCGTCGCGCCGAAGGGATTTGTCATCGCGGGCAAGGACCGGCATTTCTACCCCGCCAGGATGGACTCGATCGAAGGCGGCAAGTTCGCCGCGTCGAGCAAGCTCGTCGACGACCCGGTGGCCGTGCGATACGCCTGGGGAGTGCACGCGATCGGCAACTTCGGCAGCCGGGCGGGCCCGGCCGCTCCGTTCCGCACCGACGACTGGCCCGCATGGACCGACTATCCGCTCAGAAACGTCGACGAACCGGAAGACCCGAACGCTTCACAGGTGCCGACCCGCGATGATGCCAAATCGCAGGCGTGGCAGCGCAAGGCCGCGCAGGCCCGCAAGGTCCTCGAAGAATACGAAGCCTGGAAGAAGGCCCAAAAGCCGAAGAAGAATTGAACCGGCCGGGGCGGTACAATCGTCGACCAGAGGCCCGGTGGTGGCCCGGGCGAAGCCGTACGTGAGTACTCAATAACATGGGTTGGTTACACTCGAGATCCCTGCGAAAGGTCCGGATCATGGTGCAGGTGGTCGCCTCCCTGGCGATCCTCTCGACGGCGGCGGTGCGCGTATCTGCCCAAGCGACGAAGAAGAAACCCCCGCGGCCCATCAGGCTGAAGGCGGTCTCGTTGAAACAGCCGATCATCTGGGGCAGCGAGTGCGCCGGCCCTGACGGCTTCGCCTTGGCCTTCGGTGGGCAGGACCAGGCATCTGGCGACGGCCGACCGCACACGCGCATTAAGGTCGACGGGCAATGGAAACCGATCGTCGACAAGCTGCGGAAGGCCAATCCGCTGCAGCTACTGCGCCGGGACGTCTGGACCGTTCGCGGCAAGCTCAAAGACGCCGTAGCGAAGGCGCGCTTCGCGTATTTCGAAGGCAAGCCTTCAGCCGCTGAAGCAGCGTCGCTTATGAAGACCGCGGCTGGCCAGATCGTCGCTGTGAAGGCTGAACTGACGGCGAAGGCCGGCACACTGCAGGCGTACTCGCGTGGGCAGGGAAAGAGAGCCTTGGGTCACGTGACGCCAGCCGCGGCAGCAGTGAAGAAGACCGCCGGTCGGCTGACCAAGGCCTTATCGGCCGATGACATCAAGAATCTGCACGCGGCGCAGATTCACTTGGAGCGTGCCGCAGCCGCCTTAGGCGCTGAACCGCCGGGGCGTGCGCTGTCACCGATCGTCTACGACGCCAAGAGCAAGCTGTTCGTGCTGTTCGGCGGGGACCATCTGGATTATCTGACCAACGACACGTGGGTATTCGACCCGGCAACGACGCAATGGCGGCAGCGTCACGCGAAGGCAGCCCCGCCACCGCGGGCCAATCACACGCTCGTCGCCGCCGACGGCAAGGTCACGCTCACCGGCGGATACACGTACTTCAACGACATCTGGTACTGCGGCGGGCCGTACCTGAACCTCGGCGACGGCGCGTGGGTTTACGACATCGCCGCCGACAGATGGACCAGCCCGGCCGGCCGCAACGGTACCGACGACGACACGCGCGTATACCGCCGAAAGGAGTTCCACCCGGACTTTTTCCTCCAGGGCCCGGCGCCTGACGCGGCAGCGTTCGCGAAGAAGCTCAAGGAGCTTCCGGCGAACACCTGGGTACGGACCAAGCCCCCGCACCGGCCCAAGATGAATCGCGACTGGGGCACGGCGGTGATCGCACCTGCTTACGACGTGATGCTCCGCTTCAGCGGCGGGCACTCGGCCCATGGCGGGTCGGACGTGCCGATCTTCCACTTCGCCACGAACCGCTGGGAGCTGACGTTTCCCATCGAGCTGCCGCTCGGACAGACCTACTCGAACACCAGCTACCCAACCGGCTACAACCTCAACCGCCGCCCCTGGCCAACCGGGCACACCTACAAGAGCTACGCCTTCGACCCCGTCAGCAAGCTGATGGTCTTCGTCGGCCAGCGTAGCGAGTTCTTCCTCTTCGATCCGGCCGTGGGCGACTGGGTCGGCAAGGCCGCCAAGCCCAAGGGCATGAGCTACAACAGCTGTTTCTACACGCTGATGTGCTGCCGCACGCCTGGGGCAATCGTCTGCTGGACAAAGCTCGGGACGATGTTCCGTTTCGACGGCCGGGCCAGGCAGTGGAAGCCGTTCAAAACCAACGGCGAGACGTTGCCCGGCGCGCACGTGGACTCTTCCGGCATCGACTGCAACACCAAGCGCAACCGTATGCTGCTCTTCCCAGCGCGGTACGGCAAGGGCACCTACGACGGCCAGGTCATCTCGGTCGACCTGACGACAGGGCGCGCCGCCAAGCTCAACCCTGCCGGCGTGGATGGCATCAAGGTGGCGCCGAAACTGTTCCGCGAGAGCTGCTACGTGCCGGCCGCCGACCTGGTCTTGTTTGCCGGCACCAGCCTGCCGCCTGGTAACGATGGCATCCGGGCGACGCCGGCCTACGACTGCGCTTCCAACAGGTGGGTGGCCCTGAAGATCCCCGGACCGCACCCCGCCGGCAAACGGGGCCGGGACGTTTCCCTCGGCCAGATGTACGACGCCAAACGCGGACTGATCTGGTGCGTCGATACGAACGGGAACATCTTCGTGTGCCGGCTGGATCCGAAGACTGTGGCTAAGAGAGATCTCTGAGATCCGAAACCGGGGCGGGCCGGACTGTGGCGGCGTTATTTGGCGGGCGTCTTCTCCGGCGGCGGAAGGACAGTCGCAGGAAACTTGTGGCGTTTGGGAAGGTTGACCCATTCCGCCGGGCCGACCAGCCCGACCTTGCTCACGTCGATCGGCTTGAAGCCGAGCTTCAGCGCCGGAGAATCATCCTTGAGGGCAAAGTTAAAACGCGCCGGATCGACAAACTTCGGGTCGGCAACGATGCTGTGGCGACCCATCCCCTTCGCCTGCCAGTCCTTGAACTCTTCCCCGTAGAACAGCAGCTCCTTGCCGTCGGTCCGCCAGAAGCAGTTGTAGTCCCACTTGCTCTTGGTATCGCCGCGGCCGCCGTCGTTGTGGAACAGCTTCCCCTGGGTGAGGTAGATGATGTTCCGCTCGAAACGCGTGGAGGGCTCTCGAATCCACGTGTACCGCCATGCCGCCTGCCGCGCGCTGAGGGCGAATATGTTGTTGCGCACGATGTTGGCCGGATGCCCGGTGTTCATTATCCCACCGGTCAGCGTGTGGTAGACAATGTTGTTCTCGACGAGCATCCCGTTCGATCCCTGGTCGAAGTAGATCCCCCACGCCATCGCCGGACTGCCCATGTACGGCCAGATGTCGTGGAAGACGTTGTTGCGAATGACCGTGCCCGTCTGCGTACCCAGCGTGTAGATGCCGCCGGCATCGCTCAGCACGCCGCGAGTGACGTGGTGCACGTGGTTGTGCTCGATGGTGTTGTGGTGCGTCTGGTTCGGCGACTCGTTCCAGTTCCAGCCGACCGACATGCCGGAATAGTCGAAGCTGTGGATCTCATTGTGCGAGACAACGTTGTGGCTGCTCTGTGCAAGCCACAGGCCCACGCCCGCCCGGTACACGTGCCCGCCATCGTGAATGTAGTTGTTGTGGACGAGGTTGCGGCCGGACCGGGCCGCGTCGGTCTTCGCCATCTTTGCCTGGCCGATTCGAACCCCGCCCGCGCCCAGATCGTGGATGTGGTTGCCGACGATGCGGCAATCCGTGCAGCCGCGAGCGAACCACACTCCGTACGTGCCGACGTGGGCAATCTCGCACCGTTCCAGGGAGCAGTTGCGGGCCCCCTCCGCCGAGACGACCGCGCCGATCGTGACGGCCGCCTGCGGGTCGCCGTAGCCCTTCGGCCCGAGCGTCCAGTCCGCGTGCTGAAACGACAGCCCCACCACGCGAACGTGACTGACGAACTTACCTGCCTCCACGTCGCCCTGAAACCGCAGCAGCTCCGTCAGTCGCGGCGCGACAACCTGGGCCTTGGTCATGTCCTCGCCCGCCAGCGGCCAGTAAAACAGCGTGCCCGTTTGCCGGTCCAAGTACCACTCGCCGGGCGAATCGAGCAGGTCGCGGGCGTTTTCCACGTAGTATCGCTGGGCCGGGTCCCACGCCAGCGGACGGAAGATCGTCGGCCCGGTGAATGTGACTATGCGATTGGCCTCGTCCACGGAGGCGATTCGAACGCGGGAGGTATTCCACGAGTGGAAGACGATCACTTCAACATCGTTCAGGTTCGGCCGGGGCTTGATGTCGCCCGGCTTGAAGTGAAACCTGTCGATGCCCTTGTTCCACGGCGTCTTCGGTGTCTTGCCGACGAGCCGCGGGACGTGGAAGTAGCCCTTATTCGGACCCGCCGCCCGCCGCGCCCGCCGATCGCCAACGAACAACTGCCGAAAATACCACTTGCCCGTCTTGGCCTCGGGCACCTGGGCCGTCCACAACCGCCCCTTGCCCTTCCGCCAGCCGGCGATCACGCGGCCGCCGGACAGCACGGCCCGCTTGCCGGGGTAGGACGTGTAGGTAACGGGGCACTTGGCGGAGCCCGAGTCGGCCGGCGTGAAGACCAGCGGCGCCTTCAGGCGATGCACGCCCCGGATGTAGACGGTGACCGGCGCGGGCCCCTTTCCGGCCCGACGCAACTTGCGCGCCGCTTTCTGCGCCTGCGTGATGGACGCGAACGGGCCGTCCGTGCTCGCAGCGTTCGGCTTGGCCAGCCTGCCCGACCAGGCGTCGTTGCCGTTGTCGGCCACGTAGATGGCAACCGGGGCCGGCGCAGTGTCCTGCCCCGCCGGCGCAGCCGACAACAAGCCGCCAACGGCAAGGCAGATCGCGGCAGCTTTCCTGATCCCGATGCGCCTCATCTCGGCCTCGTCCACCTACGTCAGGGCTGCTTGATCTTTGCGAGTTGCTTTTTCGCCGGGGCCTGGTCACGGGCAAGTGACTTCGGCAGCTTGCCATTGCCGGTCTTCTCGCCTTTCAACACCCAACTCAGGTTGAATCTCGCAACCGTAGAGCCGCCCTTGGGACCACCCTCGAAGTTGAGATATATCCAGCCCTCACTCTTCGTCTTGGGCCGCCCGGCATTGAGCGAGGAATAGGCGCCTCGCCCCTCAAAGACCAGCCGCTTCAAGGGCCAGGTCTTTCCGCCGTCGAAGCTCGCCCATACGGTGGTGCGCACGCGGCCACGGGGGCTGTCGCAGTTGCTGTAGATCAGGATGTCTTTGCCGAGGATCGGCAGGCGCGTCAATCCGCCCATGCAGCCGTAGGTCGTGTCCTGCGGCCCGTCGGGCAGGATTTCCACGATCTTCCAACCCGTCCAGGTCTCGCCGCCGTCGGCGCTCCAGGCATGGCGCCGTCTCTTCGGTGGCTTGTTCTTGTTCCAATGGGAGCGGGAATTGTAATAGAGCCGGCCGTCCGACAGCTCGGCAAGCGTAGCTTCGCCGGTTCCCATTTCCGCAAAGGGTTTGCTGGTATCCCAGGTCTTGCCGCCGTCGTCGCTGTAGATCGCGGTCGTGTAGTGCGTGGGCCAGTATTTGCGGTCGTTGCCCTTGCCGTAGTGCCGGGCCGGGCGTATTATCCGCCCGGCATGCTTGCCATGCCGCAACGTAATGCCTACCTCATTCATGTGCATCGATGGAACGTTGCCGTTTGCATCCTTTCGAATCACGACTTCCATAACCTTCCAACTCTTACCATGGTCTTTGCTTCGGTAAACGGTCAGCGGGGCCAGCGGATGGCCTTTCTCAACGAAGGCCAGAACGTCCCCGTTCTTTTCGTTTACGATTGCGCCACCGCCCATAAACCCTTTCCCGACCAGGATTTCGGAGCCCCAGGTCTTGCCGCCATCTTCGCTCCGACGTACCTTGACGCCGTTCCAGAGGGCCAGGACCGTACCGTCAACGGCCACCAGCACATTCGGGAAGCGACCACCGCTGTAGACCTGCTGCATATCAAGCTTCGGCTCACCCATGAACGGATCGATCTTGCCTTCCGCCGGATGTCCCGCAGCCGTGGTCGGGGCATCTCCGGCCGGTGCTTTGGCAAGAGCGAGCGCCGTCGAGAAAGCAACCGCCGCCAAAGCCGCGAAGACCCGCGCTGCACCCAATCCAACAAACAGGCCATTCACATTTGTCATAGTGTTCTTGATCATCATCTCTTCCCTTTCGTGTAGTTCACGGGTTATAAATTCATTCTTTCCGAAGGACAACAACACCGTTGAGCAGCGGCATCTGATCGACGGCGGGCTTATCTGTCTTCGCGACCATCTCGATCGTCAGATCCCTGTCTATTGTAAGCGTGAACTCCTTCCAGACGGCAGTGTCCGGTTTACCGGCCTCGCGGATAATGTCGAAATCCTTCAGTACGGTCTTGCCGTTGAGTTTCACGGCGAACACCCGTTTCCCGGGCTCATCACCCGGTAAGGCCGAGAATCCGAGCAGCACCGCAAATATGCCCTTGCCGTGTTTAGGCGTGGTTACCGGAATAACACAGTGCTTGAGGCCACGCGCGGCCGTGGCAAAAACGAAGTCCTGGTCGGTCTTGTCGATCGGCGTGAACACCCCGCTGCGCCGGACGACCCCGCCGGACGGGTAGCTGGTCTGATCGACCTTTAACGCCAGCAGCAGGAAATGGCTCGCGGGGCGCTCGGGCCTGAGCCACAGGTTCCCTTTTGCATCGCGCCGATCACCGGTCGCGCCGAAGTCGAGGTAGAGGTGCCTCACCGGCAGGCTGGGGCCGTCCTGAGCGAACACCTGGGGGACCGCCGGCTGAGTCGGCACCTGCGCCATGGCAATGGTGAATGGCATGGACACCTCGCACTTGCAGCTGATGGCATGAGGCGGCTTGATCATCATGCCCCCGCCGCTTGAGGTGTCGATTCCACACGTGGGGCGGCTGTGCATGAACGTGTACAACCCCTGGTCGGTGAGCAGGTCGTGGTAGCCGATTCCCCGCGACCGGCCGAAAACGAAGTACCGGGAGGCGTTGAAGATCCCGCACTGCTTGTCGTAGCGGCAGAACACCCACCTGGCTTTGAGGCCGGTTATCGGGTGGGTGCGCATCTTGGGCCGGCCGGTGCGAAGATCGAACGCATACGGCTCGGCAATTACGAGGTCGTCCGTCATGGCCGGACCGCATCGGAAGTTGGCGAACCGATACCACAGCAGCTCCCCGGTCGCGCCGTCGTATGCCCCGAGCGCGCGCATCTTGTAGCCGCCTCCCGGCCAGACCTTCCAGTACTTGTCGGCGCCAAAAGCCCTTGTGCCGAAGAGCACCACCCCGGCATGAGCCTGCACCTCGCCAAACACAAACGGATTCTCCTTGTCCCTGGCGCTGGTGCCGAAGCGCGCCGGCCTCAGCCACGCGCCGCCGGCGTTCGAAATGTCGACGCCGACCGCGAAGAGCTTCCTGCCGGTCTTGCCCTCAACGGCCGTCAGCACCCGGATGTCGCGTTTGGCCAATTGGCTTTCGAATTCATCAAGCAGCTCCTTGGACTGCTTCTTCAGACAGGCGCGCATCTGGGCGATGCACTTGGCCCGCATGTCGCCATCGGCCTTGGGGCCGAGATAGTAGATGCGGCCGTCGCTGATGGCGGACCAGTTTCCCCACTTGTCCGAACTCCACCGTGGTTTGCCCGTTTCCACATCCAGAGGAAAAATGCGGCCGGCGGAGAGGCAGTAGAGGGTCTCACCGTCTTCGCTTGCGGCCATCTTGTCCCACTTGGCGTCTTTGCCCGGGGGCAGGTACTGCGCAAGCACCTTCCCCGTCCACGGGTCGAGCCGGACGATAACCTCCAGGTATCGCTGGAAGATGCTCCCGGGAGCAGCCACGGTGTCGGTGAGCGACTTTTCGCGGCGCCACAACTGCCGGCCTGTGTACTGGTCGTAGCCTTCCGTAAAGGTGATGTCCTTGCGAAAATAGTCCTGGTACTGGCAGACGAGAACGCCGTCGGAGATGATCGGTGGAGAGATGCCCTTCGACCCGCGACTCGAGTACGGGCGGCCGTACCACACCACGCCCAGCGGCGGCTTCAGAACGCCGTCCTGGCTGCACATCGAGTTGCCCGCATCGCCCTTGCCGTGCGTCCAGCTGCCGGCGTCCTTCAGGCGTGGGGCAATTCGTGAGATCCAGCTGAAGCCGCCCTCATGAATGATTCTCCAATCACCCTTTGGAGCGACGTTGGCGGCCCATGCCTTGAGCTTGTCGGCAGGGCCTTTGCCCCCGATGAACATCCTGCCGCGCAACGGCTTGAGCAGGCGGTTGGGCTCGGCCATGTCCGTCGGCAGCCGGCCGCCGAGTGACGCGGACTCCGAGACAACGATATCCGCAAATCTGGACGGAAACGGCAAGCCCGCCCCAGCCTTGCGGTGCCATACGAGAATCCGTGACACGTGGACGTTCGCGCGCGCGTACGCCTTCCGGGCCGCGTCTGCCTTGGCTGAGTCTTCGAACACGGCACAGACCTGCAATTCCGTTCGCTTGGCCAGTTCGTACGCGAGCGCGCCGCTGACGCAATCCAGCACGAGAGCGTAGCCCTGCCTGATGCCTGATTTCGTAACAAGAGCCTCGGCGACTTTGGCCAGAGACTCCTGCCCCTTGAAGGGATCGGGGTCAATCGGCTCTTCGATCACACCGTGTCTGGGCGACTGCTTTGGCGCGAAGCAGAGGATCTGGCCGCCGCGGGTGGCGACGAACAGCCTCCCATTCGCAGCGATAACCTGGTTCGGCCAGCCGGAGAACCTTGCGGACCAGGTTTCCTTACCGTCCTTCGCGTCGCGTGCGTACACGATGCCGCGGGCGCCTGCGTCGCCGTCCGGGGCAAAGGCCACGTGGAAGATGGTCCCGCCGGCGTAGATCACCGAGCAAAGGTCCGGGTCGTACCTGACGACGGCGCCGCGTACAACGTCAAGCCCCTGTATCGAATGGATGTCGGTCTGGTAGCCCTCCGTCTTGACGGACCACAGGCGATTGGGGCCCTTCCATGCCTCGTTGCCGCGAAAACTCACCCCGCCCTTGACCGCCCCCATCAGCGGGCTGAACGGTACGCCGTACTTGTTGCCCAGCGTCTTGACGTCACTTCCCCCCCACGGAACGTACTTTCCGTCGGCGCGGCTGAACGCAAGGAATGTCCGAAAGCGGAACGACTTGAAGTCCATGGGTACGTACAGGTTCCGCGCGGTGGCGTAGAAGTGGCCGTTGGGCGAGAGGCTCCAGCGGGAGAGGGTCTCGCAGAAGGCATCGTTGCACCAGATGCGCTTGCCGGTATGCGCGTCGAGTGCGAACAGGAACGTGCCGTCGTGCGGGAACACCCCGGCGCCGAGGTAGGCCACAGCGCCACTCGCCCGCGGCGAACTTGCCGACGGGGCGACCATGACATCCGATCGCACGGGCCAGGCGGAGGACAGCTTCTCATACGAAAAGAACCAGCGGTCTACCGGCGCGGCCTTGTGCTTCCAGACCAGGTCGCCGGTCTTCGCATCGAGACAATACGCGTGCCCGTCGTCGCTGCCGACGTAGGCCCTGCCGTCGAAGATCGTCGGAGTGTGATTCACCGCCGCGCCGGCTATGAACTCCCATCGCTTCTTGCCCGTAGCCGCGTCCAGGCAGACCAGCCGGCCATCCGCCCTGCTGGAGAAGAACAGCGAACCGCCGGCCGCTGACAGTGACAGGTTGAACCGGTTCTGCGCGGGTGTAACCTCGGTGGACAAATCCCCTTTCAGCCTGGGCGCATATTTGAACTGGCGCGGGCGGAATATCCACACCTGCTGCAGGGGCAGCGAGAGCTTCTCATCCGTGGACGCGGTGCGCTGCCGGTCGTGCCGGAACGTGGGCCAGTCCTCCGCGACCGCCGGCAGCGCGATCGTACCA
>SDBT01003460.1_pt1 | contig 27283 bp, 55 predicted proteins | sample 2277101 | NCBI WGS metagenome assembly SDBT01 (sample SAMN10404973, study PRJNA504765) | marine sediment metagenome | isolation source: marine sediment core GS10_PC15, 103 cmbsf | place: Arctic Ocean: Southern Knipovich Ridge | collected 2010 | reverse complement strand
TCCAATATTCTCATTTCCGCAGTTCTCCCACAAAGACAACAATGCACATACCCTACATGAAGAAACGGCCATATCCCAAGATTATTTGAGGCGACATTTTCTTTTGTCAATGGTATCTCTTTTTTTTCGTTACAGTTCGGACAGAACATCTCAAGGATCTTAGGCTCTTTGTCTGGCATATTGTCGGTTCCTTCTGGCTCGCTGTTTTCGTTGGATGTCCCACAACGGCGAGCCGGGTTGTGGTTCCGTGGTCGGTTTCTTCCATTTCAGTTTCGTCTGGACACCGTACCGAACGCAATCAGGCCCGTCGTCCTCGAAGTCCATAACGTCCTCCGGCTTTGCCTTTTCGGTCGGGTCACCGGATAAATCCTTGAATCTCAGGTTTCGCATCTCGCGGAATACCCTGACACACTTTGGGTCGAATGTCAATGTCGGGTGCAGGGACATCTCGAGCAGTTCCGGGGTTGTCAGACTGAATTTGGCGAAATACTGCTTGGCGAAATGGGAATGTTCATCGACATATCCCTCCTCCAGCGCTTTGCGGGCAAGGGTCGATAGAAGTGCGTTACGCACCGAGTCGTAACCCGCCCGGGAATTGTCAGCCAATCGGCAGGGTATCTTCAGCGCATTGTTGTAGAGCGACAGTACCGATACAGGAGCCTTGTCCTTGGCGCTGAGAGGCACCCTCTGTCGGGTGGCGGGGTCTATCAGGGTATCGACCACGTTGCCGACTGTCATCATAAGAATCTCCTGACAGTTGACCTGGACCGTTGCCCCCGACCGATAGTATTCCCGGAATACGTGCCGGTCGCCGTTCTTGGCAACCGCCATCCACAAACAGACCGTCGGGTGCCGAATCCCGTGGTCGATAATTCGATAAATAGCCATGTCGGTTGTAATCCGCATGGCTATGTGGGCGTCGGACAGCATGGGGTAGACAGGCTGGCCTTGTACCGCCGTGTAATCAATCTCCATCTCCCTGCGCCACTTGGGGGTGTCTACGCCCCCATACCGGGCTGAACGCCTCCTGACCCATTCTCCGTCCTTCTCTGGGTCGGCAGAATAATGTATGCGCACGTGGCAATAGGCCGTATCGAGTCTACGGACCTGTATGCCTTTCGCTACATCTTCCCAGTCAGTCGCCATTGGATTCCAACTTTGGTATATTCGGAAATATCCCCATCATCTTCTCTATATTGCATACTGCGTTTTGAATCACAGCTCCGGGGTCTAATTCATTCAAATCAGGGATAGAATAGAGGTCGTCTCGTATCGGGCACTCGCGCTCCATGCCAGCACAACTTAAAAAAGCAAGGACAAAGCAATCGGCGACATCCCTCTTTGTCAAACCTTCTACCAGTGTCTTGCCCCGCGTTCCACCGTCTGTATGCGGTTGACCATCGTAGGGACGGGCCCTTTCAAGAGAATACGCGCCAGAACCCTGTATCTCAGCAAACGCCCACTTGAGTACCTTGTTAAAGTCAGTCTCCATTAGGCTCCTCCTCGTCGTCCTTCCCAACCGCATCCACGACAATCTGCTCGTTTATGTGGTCCACGATTTCGTCCATCTTGGCCTTGACCTCAATCAGATACTCGTTGTGCATCTCGTTCTTGCCGAGTGGTCTTATTTTTTCCATTTCACTACCTCTTGATAAGATTTTTCCTGAAATCCTCGATAACCCACCGATTCGGATATACCCAAATCTGAGCCGACCCGCCCAGCCGTTTCACTATCTTCTCAACATCCTCCAGCGTATTTATCTCATCCGATTCTTGCTCCACGCCATCCTCGCAACAGGTTAATATAAGACAGTACATTTTCACTGCCCCCTATAAATCGCAATCATCGAGGGACTGAACTGAATCATCCCAATATCTTTGTAGAGTCGCGGCCAGCCCTTTTGAGGCTTGTCCTTGAACCTCGACACATTAACATCGTCCACCAAATCCTTGAAGAACTCGACCGCCGTGCCGCTCCGCCTGTACCCGCCGCCGTATCGCTTCTTGTACGACGAATACACGTCCTCGACCACGTAAAGCAGTTGAGTATTCGGCCAGAGCACTTTGAAGGACGCAATCTGGTCAGCTACTTGATGCGAACCGTCGTCTATCACGATGTCGAAGTCGATGCCGATTTTGTCGAGATCGTCCCGGTTCCCTTGGTCCCCGATATGGATTGTGATACGGTCATCGGCAAACGCCTTGCAATACGGGTCTATGTCCATGCCGTGAATCTCGGCGTTCGGGAAATAATCGCACCACATCCGCAACGAAGCGCCTTCCAGAACGCCTATCTCCAGAATCTTCAGCTTGTCCTCGCGGATCCCGCCGAACATCGACTCGTACAGGGCCGTGTAATTGTGGCATCCGGGGCCTTTGTCAGTGCCGTGTTTGATTGCAAGTTGGCTTAGAGTCGCTTTCGTGCCGACCATTTCAATCTTCATACTGCCTCCACAAAAACACCATGTTTCTTCGCCACCCCCGTAGCACGGCTAATCATCGTCTTTCGCAATTTCTCTGTCCGTTCCGGCAAATAACCCTCTTTCTTGCCAATCTCACGCGACGCCTTGCGGGCACGGTCGCTGATGTACTTTGCCGTTACCTGAGTTGGCTTTGCCCACTCGCGTATTTCTTCTGCTGTCGCCGCCCTCATACCGCACATCCTTACATCATTCCGCACGCTTTTTGTTTTTCAATGTACTCCTGTACCAACTCAAGAGCCTCGTCCGAGAATGTCCAGTTCAGGACAATGTCCTGTTTCCCGCCTGTTTCACGAGACCCGACATGGAAAAAGTCCAGCTTGCCATCCTTTACCCCTATATGAGTTGTGGATACTATCATACCGCCTCCATAGTCGCGTCTTGAAATTCCTTGCCCAACCGCTGATATTCTGCATGGAACTCAGGGTACTTGTCCTTGCAGGACTGAATAGCAACGTACATCGCTTCCTGTATCTCCACTGTCATCGCATAGCCACCGACGATCTGTTCAGTCACCTTCTTGACAGCCTGTTCCTCGGGTTCACCCTTATCCATGCGATACCGAATCATCTCCTTCATCATTTCCAGATAACAGTCCATCATGCCGCCACTCCTATCTTGTCGTGAATAAACGTCTCAAAGTCCCCCGCGTTGGCCGTCGAGATTATCTTAATGTCCTGGCAGCAGGCTTCGGCGTTGGTACGACAATCTTCCATTTCGTCCACAAACCCTGCCTCGTCCAACAGGTACCGGGACGGATTCGCCGACCGCACCTGATCGCCGGCACCGGCACCGCCCGGCAAACCCCGGATTGTATTGTGGCGCGCCGCGACCACCAGTTTGCCGGCCTTTCCCTCGGAAAACGTGTAGTCGGGCCTCATCCAACGTCGCTGACTGTTCAAGATGAAGTCTGCCTTGCGAACCAACGCCGACGCGTCTATCTCCTTCTTCGTCTGGACGATAATCTCCTCATGTTCTCCGAACTGGACGATATGCGAAAAGTACAGCATGACAGCCCAGGATAAAGTCATCTGCCGGCTTTTGTCGCCAGCAAGGAATGGTTCAGTAAAACACAAGTGTAGGAAATACCGTAAGTGCTCTTTCGGCGGGAATCGCAGAACCTCCGGCTTCTCGTCCGACGTAAATTCGTCCTTCCTGACGGTATAGACGTAGTTGACCGCCCAATACCACGGGTCGTTGCAGCAGCGGTTCATCTCCTCATGCTGCCACGCCGCATCCGCGTCGATCTTGTGCAGGATGTCAACCGTTATCCACGGGTTCAGATTGCTGTCGAGAGGGTATATCATACCGCCTCTTTCCCGATTGCAAACTGGATGCTATTGGGACGAGTTTCGTGTAACGGTGAACCATATCTGGCAGTTCCATTGCCGAAAAAGGCATCCTGTAAGACATCGTTTACCTTGCAAGAAACCCGGCCTTTTGTATCAGTTGGCTGCCCGCTTATTTTGAATCCAGCGGAGCTATCCGTAACCCTGTCGAGTTGGCAAATCCCATCACAGTATTTAATTTCAACATAATCATTCATTTTCATGCCAGCCGCCGTCAAAATTGCCTTTGGTATTGCCAGTACCAAACGCTTTAGTGCCCCGCCATTCCTGTTCATAGACACCGTTATCTGGCCCGGCCCAAAACCACCTGACCCCGCGTTACGCTTGTTAATGCTTACCCATTCTACTTTGCCTTGTTTTAACATTTTAGTTACCTTCCAAAAAAACTATTTTTCATATCCCCTTTCAAGAGGGTGTTTCGCCATTTCGCCTGTCCTTAATCTCATTCATTACCATATACCCGACCGCAAGGAACGTGATGCACACCATCGCGCCCCCGACAAGCCAGATATTACCGTCTGAGGCGCTTAACTGCATCAGCATAACCATCGCCGTAATGCCGGTTGCAGAACGCTTCGAGACGCCTACGTTGTTCAATATGCCGTTTTCAGCCATTATGCCCCCTTCCCGCAACACGTACCAAAGCACCCATGCTTGCAAATATTATCTTCACTCGTTATTCCCTCCTTGTCTGGATAAAAAGCAAATATCGTTATCGTCTTGTCGCCGCCACACCTGCCCTCGTCCTTCGTGTATGTCTCCACATGGACAGCGCCAGCCAAAGCCTCGTTGAGTTTCCCCATTGAGTATCCCTGTTGTTCTACTGGATTACGCGTGAAAACCTGCAATCTCATTATGCTGACCTCCGTAATTCATTCCGTAAAGCCTGTCCATAGAGAACCAATATCCACCGCATACAACACGCCGAGCACTTCGGGCAACGCTCAACCTCACACAAAACATCGTAACCGCAAACAGGACACTCGAAGAGCGGACGGTACTTCGCCGCCCGGACCTGCTTGTGCCTGTAACTGACCCAGGACACCTATCCCGCCCCCCACTCCGGGTTCCAAGAATGTGTGCCTCTGAGCAAGATATAATTGCCGTCCGACGATACCGCAGCAACGACCTGTGTGCTGCGAAAAACAGACTCCTCGAATTGGCCCGCCATATCATCCCGGGCCTCCTGTGTTCGCCTCCGCACAAGATCGTAAAGATTTTCAAAGGTATGCCCTGTTGGCGCTGAGGCAGGGATCGCCGAAATCACACCCGGGCCAGCGACCGCAACACTGAGCAACTTGAGGAACTCACGCCTGTTCATTACGAAACCCTCTCTGCGGCCCAAAAACAAGGGCCAAAAGCAACAAGACAAATAAATTCGGGTTGCATTATTGAGCCAGAAACAAAGAAAAGTGCCGGATATACGGGGGTAAGCCTTTTCACGATTTCAACCCCCTATCCAGAATGTCGGAATCCCGCTTGCACTGAGACATCAGAAACCTCCTTACTTAACAGAAAAAAGCCATGCCAGGACAAAACAGCCCCCAAACAGAGCGCATCCGGAAACGATAATAATGCACACATTCTTGTACCAATCCTCACAGTTCTTAACCAGCAAAATGCAGCCCAAGGCACCCAAAAGCAGCAACAACAGCCCAACAACCAAGAATATCATTTCGAATCCTCCTATCAAGTCCGGAGCCCAAACCAATAACCCAAACCAAACAAAACACACTGCCACAGTAAAAACAACCAGGGAAACAACTTATCGAAAAACGAAGAACGGGCGTGAGGGCAAAACCCGTAAGACCAACACACGACACCGCCAGAAGAGGTTTCAGAGGTCTCCTCGGACCAACCTTCACTTAATTCAAGAATAGGTGTGTCCATAACTAAAATCTCCAAATAAATTCGTGGGTGAGGGTATATATATACGGGACTCCGACGCTCATAACCCCACCCCCGGGGGGTCTACCCGCGTTTCCTGCTCAGTATCAGGGGTGTGATCATTGCCTGCCTGCCCTGCCTGCTCATGCTCATTGCTCTGCGATTGCGCTTGTATAGCGTGTGTATTGGGGGCGCAAGGCTGGTCGACCCCTGTTATCGCATCCACAGGGCCATTGGGCTCTATCGGCGCCTCTATTGGGGGTTGCTCTGGTATGGGCAGGGCATCTATCGTCGATCCTGAGGCAATCTGAGGGCCTTGCACCTGCTCTGCGAGGGCTTTACGCTGTCTTTCCTCGGACCTTGCAGCTGCTGCGGGCTCGTAGCCTGCGAAGCTATGCCGGCTGTCGGTCTGGTTGCGTTCTGTAAACCGGGGGTCAAACCGCTGGATCACAATCTTCGCTGCCGCTGTGTCCTGCATGCGCCCCCTTTTGTACAGTGAGTTGTATAGATCGTTCAAGCGGTGTTCTGCAAAGACATGCTCAACAATAGCGTTCCACCACTTTAAGAAGCCGGGGTGTCTTTTGGGCCATTGCCACCATGATTCAGGGGCTTTCCCCATTGCTCTGAGTATCTGAGGGGGTGTTCTGGCTTCTTCGTCTGTGATATACTCAAGTATCAGCTGGCTCTGGAGTAGTGTTGGCTCGTAGTCTCCTATCCCGAATATCAATGAACGGACGTTGGGGCCTGTGTTTTCTATTGTTTGGGTTTCCTGCATATCTGCTTGGTTTTCCACTGTTTGCCTTCTCCGTTGGTATTCTTTCCTATTTTCGGCGTTTACGGCGTTCTATTGGGCATGGTTCAGTATAGTCTTATTTGCGCGGGTGTCCACTGTGATATTCTTTTACTTTCTTTGGTGTTTTTACTGCCTTTTGGGGCTGTTTCCGGGGTTTTGCTGTTTTGTGTTGTTTGGGTAGTTGACTTCTTTGGGTTTGTTGTGTATACTATAGTATCAGGGCAAACAAGTCATTAACCTTTTTTGGAGATTGAGATTATGAAAACAGTCAAGAAAATCCTCGAATATCAATCAATCATCGAACGGGTACTATCTCGCAGGTCATCAGATGTTTTCGACATCGAGAATATCTGTCTTTGCCGTATCGGTCATATTGCTTGCTACGAGAGCTTTCAACACGCTTTGCAGGACTTAATCGCAAATGGGCGCGTCAAGTGTTTTGGCGATACGCTTACTAAACCACTATAACCTTTTATTGGAGATTAGATCAATGAAAACTATCACAAAAAAAGCATTCAAACTATTACATTCTTCTGGCAAACTGCTATTACTCGACACTGTTTACGGGAAAGACAAAGACTTTGTTTTCGACGCTGTTTCCCGCTGTGATGGGCATAATTGGCAAGGCTCGCCTGTTTCCCGTATCGATGTTGGCGATATTGGCGAATATCAAAAACAGTCAATTTATACATTTCAACACGAAGACCACACTTTTTACGTCTTAGAGGTCGTGATAGATAACAGTAAATGCCGCACTTGCAGTATGACCAATATCGAGACTGATTGTATTTTGTATCTTTTAGATCAGCTCAAAGGTGAAACGTTGCACAAAAAAGACTGTATGATGCTATCTATCGCTGAGAGTCCCCATTGTACCTGTGGTCTTGACAGCTAACCAGCTCAGCCCCAATGGTTCGCCGGTTCGATTCCGGCAGGGGCTTTTCAGGGCCGGTTGTCGGTTCTGCTGTTCTGTGTTTTGTTAAGGGGTTTATCGTGGAGTTTGACGCATTAAAATCTGTTATGTTAGAAGAGGCACAATGTAATTCGGGTTTGTTGCAGGCGATTCGCAATTCTGTTGACATGAACGATTTGCGAGCTTGTGTTAGACAAGCCCACGGAGTCGGATCGGATCGATTTCGAAGGCGATTTTGTAATGTTCTAAACGCTTGCGAGGACTGTGTTTATTACAAGGCGCGCCGGTGTACCTTGTGGGAAGTTAGCGTACCCAACCCTGACGATTCTCACTGTGAATCGTTGACATTGCCCAGCAGTCGGCGCGGCTTGCCTTCAGGCGGCGTCTTGGTGCATCTGTTGGCGTTTTTGGCGTTGTGCGCTGGCGCTGTTGTGTTCGGGGTTGTGTTCTCCCGATGGGTTTATGGTTTGGGGGGTGTGCTGTGAAGTTTGAATATCTCACCTGTTGCGTTACTTCGACGGCTCGCCTTATAGATTCAATGGTCGAAAGTGCTCGTCAAATCACGTGCAAAACCTTTTTGGCCCGTGTCAATATCGACGTCGAGGCTTTTGGCTATGTTAGGCGGGGCGCTGGTTTGAAGTTGTGCGACGATTGGGCGGTTAGTTTCCACAAGAGCATTTACAACGGCAAGCCGTGTTATTATATGTGCCATTCGGCCATAGAATACATTTACACGGCGCCTTGAGCGTTTACCCGAGCGCCAATCACGGGGCGCAAGGGTAACGGCTTAAATACTTTTACTGAAAGAGAGGTGTAGTATGACGAAATTGGATAGATGCTGGAAAAACTGTCTGCGGATGTGGAAGTGGATAGCGGAGAATTGGGAGCCGAACAAGTCTATTGATAAAATGAAGGCCGTATGGCTGAAAAAGCACGGATTCACAAGAGCGATTGCAGCAGATTGCTTCTTTTGCGAATACCACCACAATAAGGGAGGCGGGGCTCGGAAATACCGAGGGGGGGATTATTGTGCCGATTGTCCCGGTGGGTATGTAAGCAAGTCGTTTGATTGTTATTCGCCACACTATCACTTTTACCTTAAGCCCGTAGCCTTCTACCGCAAGCTCTTAGAACTCGACAAGAAACGGAAAGCAAAATGAGTACCTTTAACCTATGGGTACAATGGTGCGGGCGGCTTCAGGATGCCCGTAGAGCCCTGCAAGCTAATACGGCCAGCATTCACTTCTGGGACTACGTTCAGGCCTACAGGTACGCTGTACGGCGTTGTGAGGGCTTGGAGCGGGCGCTGACGTGTAACTAATAACTTTTATTGAAAGGGGTTACGATGGAAATCGACATGAAACACCGGCATTGTAAATATTGTGGGGCGTATATCGTGCCCGGTGAGGGGTTTATCATAGCCACCGAAAAGCCCTATTGTCATTACTGTAATGTGGAGTGTTTGCTGGAAGAAAGACCTAATTATTTTGATCAAGAGCGATGAGACCGCCCCCACTGTGGGGCCTGTTTTGCTGTGAAAGTGAGGAAGATATGAAAGAACGAACACCCGAAACTCAAAGAATTATGGATAACAAAAACCGCGATAAACGGGCCGAATCCGTCTTACGCAAAGCAATGCGTGATGAATTAACGGGTGCGGAACAAATTCGGGCCTTAGACAAAAGGCTTGGTTTTGGTGTCGGTGCAAAAAAAGAAAGGGCAAGATTATGAAAGAAAGCACAGATAGGCCGGCGTGGACTTCAACAATCTGGCAAGGGATGGGCCGTGGATTAGAGGCGTTCAAGCATAGAATTGTCCGCCGGAAAAGTGGTGAGTCCGAGATTATCAGAGACTATGACTGGCAAGCTGATGCAAATAACGTAAAAGCTACTTAACCCGACTGTGGAGGGGGAGCGATTTATTGCCCTTATTGGGCTGAAAGTGAGGATATTATGGATAAGCCAAAACCAAAGCAAATCGCACTTGACAACGCCCGATACCTGAAACTGGAGAAGGTGGCACAAAATCGCCGCAAGGACACCGGGCGGTCGATTAACTATATGGACGTTCTGCGGGAATTGATCGACAAGTTCCTGTAGGCCGTTTTGAGCGTCTAAAATCTGTAAAATCTACCGATCCGTCCCAAACTACCCGCAGGGGGTTTTAATCGACTGGCGCTGCCGTAGCGTGGCCCTACAGCCGTCCTGTGGGGTTGTGTGAGGGGGTTACGAATGTGGTTTCTTCTCTGTCTGCCATTAGAATACCTCGTTTACTTGAGCGTCGAGATATTCTTTTTTAGTCATTTTGCCTTCCAAGAACATGATAGTAATTTCCAATTCCTGTAAACGGTCTAAAAAGAAATCTCTCCGGGGACCTGCTCCGGAACATGCTCTTACTCGTCTTGATTTATGACTGAGCCTTTGCAGTATCCGCTTGTTTGCGTTCACGGCATTACGCAGAACCCTTCGTCGCCTCTTGAGGATTTTTAATTGTTCTTCCATTATTTCACCTTTCGCCCTTTCTCGTCCCTGACCATCTTGCCGATTACATCCCTTTGAGTCTACTCCACATCCGCACCGCCATATAATAACCCCCCGCCCAAAATTTACTCATACCATCTTCGATACAATGTTGCCGAAATAACTCATCTGCGTACTTACGATATTTCTTGTTAAGTAACCCTTCGCCAATGGCTTGGCACAACGCATCGTGGAATAACGACGCCCTCATATTCTCTGGTCTATCCCATGTCGGACCGCTGGGACCATCCCATGCGTAGTGGGGCAACACGGTCAACATGCCGCCTCCGCAGCGTATATATTCCTTGTGCCCAAACTCAGGCAGGCCAACCACCTTGCAAACCCTTGGAATCTTTGTCTCGTACTTCCAATCTTTTAGGCTTCTGTACCATGTTGGTTTTATCTTCTTCATGTCGTGTCTCCTTCCAAGGGTTCCGGGGTGTCTGTGTGGAGCGATTTTTCCGCCCTTACGCACTCTTCACATTCACAAACCCTATTCAATTTCGGTTTTCTTCTCTTGTTATTGTCGGGTTTACTACTTGCCCCGTTTCGTAAATATTGTATCGTCCGTATTTGATGATGTTGGGTCATTGTTCTGATCTCCTTCCAGGGATTCTGAGAACTTGAAAATAGTATCGCCCACTTCGAAATCAGATTCATCGTCTACATCTTCCTCGGTTACTATACAAGGCACGATCAGGCCCAGCTTTTCGGCCAAATCTTGTATGTCGCCACCATCAAGATCGAGTACCGCCCAGCATTCTTGCCTTATCACATGCCGAGCAAATTCCCGTAGCCGCTCTATCTCGATAACAAGTGGATTTGTATTATCCCCGCAAGTAACTTTTTCGCAGCAAGAGCAGTTTTGATAATTGTACTTGCCACAATATTCACTCACCGATAGCAAGAAGATGTCTTTGTGTCTTTCCTGAAACTGCTTATCATTTATTTCCCCTATATCCATCAGAGCATCTATCGCGTTATCCCTGACTTTAATAGACTTATTCAATCTAACTTTATCACCCTTCAGCCAACCTATTTGTTTGTCAGCGGCGGCGAGTTGGCCCATTAAACACCGTACATATTCTTTAATGCCAACATCTTCCGGGCAAACTGCCGCTTCTGTTTGCTCGTAATTGAGTATCTGTTTGTCGGCGGCGGTCAGTTTCTTTTCTAATGGTTCAAGAAATGTGTCGGCGTAGTAATTGAACCCTTGCATAATCTCTGACAAGGTAAGATCAACAGGATCGCCGGATTCACAGCCGCTCCCATCTATAAAATCTGGCGGCGCACCGCACTCAGAATTAACACAATCTCGTATTTTGTTTTGCGTCTCAAGAGTAATGCCGTCTTTTTGCAATTCGATGAGTTGGTTTTTTATGTCAATAACAACAGTAGCGCTCTCCTCCTCGGCGGCGGTGAGGCGGGATTGAAGTTGTCTGCATCTTTCGCAAGGCAACTTCGGTATGGGATTATCTTTTGCAGATTTTGCTATATCCTGCCTCATTTTTTCGCTACCTTCACCGTGATCGTACCATCCTTTTTCACTCATGGCATCACCGCATCTTTCCCTTCGCTCAGAGCCGCGAAGTATTTAATAAGGTCCAGGGCTCGTGTCATATCGCTTTTGTAACCGTCGATAGTAAACGAACCGTCTGTGGCGTCATACGATACGCTGCCAATGTCCTCGACAATCAAGAACCGAGTACGGCGAATAAGCATTACGCCGTCTTTGTCTATACTGGCAACGGTTTGACAGCATCCTGCCATCATTAGGACGAGCAGGGCGAGGGTGAGTAGGTGTTTCATTGGTTAGTCTCCTTAAATTCAACGCCAAATTGTGGGCTTTCACACCTGCATAATTTATAATGTTTTCCACAAACGTTACATTTTTTGTACGCAAAATGCCCGCCCTCAGTTGCACTTTTCAATCTTTCGTGTATATCCGGACAAGTGCACTGTGATAAGTCGTTGTTGCATTTACAGCAATACATCGTTCAAATCTCCCAAAAGAATATTACAGGTGTTTCATAATCTTCCATCATGTTCTGCTGCCGGGTGGTGTACGGGCCGCAGCCGTTCTGAGATTAGCACAAGCCTCAAAGAACTTATCCCATGCTTTGCCTGTAGGTAAAGGTGCAATATACTTCAAATATGTTTGCAGGGCTAGCGCATGGCCGACAAGTTCTCTTTCGCATTGTTCAACACTTTTGCTCATTTCTGTCCTCCTTGCAGGGCCATAGCACAAATTATCCATAATTCTCGTGCCGTTGCTTCTCGTAAACAATATCTTTCTGCGATCTCAAGCATTTGGTCAACAGGCATCCCCGAATATTCCCCGTTAGGCTGGTGGGGTCTTGCCATATCAAGCATCGCATCGAATAATTCGTTTCGAGAAAACGTCCTGAACCGTTGCAATGCCCCGCCTAAATCGCCAAGCACAATGGAGTCGGGGACGGAGCATTCCGGCTTAAATTGATGTCCGCCGCTTGTTGTAATCAGCCGTTTTTGTGAGTTCTCTATTTGATGTAGTACATATTGGCCGGATTCCTTGCTCGCAATACCATCTCCTACAAAACAAGCCATAGCGCCAAGACTACATGACCAATCGCATTTTTTGCACGCAAAATCAGGCAAAGACCCACTACCTATAAATATGTTATGCTTCCACTTCTCGCCTTTTTTCAACACTTTCGCCAGTTCTACGGCAAGTTTATCGCCCAGGGCCAGCCAGTCTTTTGCGGTTCTCATGTCGGCTGTATCGCTCATTTTGTCAGTCTCGCTTTCTATGCAAGTGATTTTGTTGCTCTGTCCATTTTCTTTAAGGCCGCATCCATCTCGTAAAGGGCATAATTAAAATCGTTCGTTTCCCCAAAAATCCTGTTATCGGCAGAGCCATAATGTAATTCGTTGGATATTTTTCGGGCTTCTCTAATTAGCCTGCGCTTATGTCGAATGAAATCTCGTTTATCGCTCATTTGTCATACCTTCATTATTCGCAGGCTTGCCGTCGCCGCATCGCAGGCAAATATAATCATTAACCGACCGACCGTCATTGAAAAGCCGATGCCATTTATGCTTGAAAAAACATTTTATTCTGTCTGCCCATGAAATCTTTGTGCCCATGTTACGCCTTTCTTCTATCCTTCCGCTTCAACAATTCTCTATAATCTTTCAGCCGCTGCACTGCGTACTCATTCGCCAGCTTACTCTCTCCATCGCCGGACGCCCTCTTTGCCCTTTTCTCAAACTCAGTTATGACCGCTCCGAGCGTTTCACATTTAGCCGAAAATACCTGGACCGCGTTAATGATACGCAGAAAAACAACCGACTGTCGCCAGCGAGTGCCCCATAAGGCCGACGCCTTTGAATCATCGGAAGTAATGGCCAGCCGACAACCCGCTTTCGTATTTTCGATGATCTTACGCAGCGTGCGCTTCTGGACCGCGGTGAAAGCGTTAATGAATTTTTCGTGGTTTAGTTTCAACATTTGCTCTTCTATCCTTGCCTTTTTTTCAGCGCCCGCACCTCGGCGCGAAGCAACCTATCTGTTCGTCTTTGTCGAGTATGACCTTGCCGATCTGTTTGGCCTCCTTGCGTTGCTTTTTTACGGTGGTGATGATTATGTTTCCTATTCTCATACGGCTCCCTTTCGCCTGTCTTTGCCTCTCAATTCAATTACTACACACGCTTGTTGGATCCTACTGGCTATCCGAACATCGAAAGTTTTTGCTAAATTCTCTAAGCTTAAATTGCTTGTAACGAAACACGCCAAACAATCCTCAATTCGGGTGTCGAGAATCATTAACAGAGTTTTGACGGCGAAATCGTTTTCCTGTTTGTTCATGCTCGCCGATGTCCCTATGTCCTCGATTATGAGTTTATTGACTGTCAGTAGTGGGGTGATTATCTCAGATTCGTCGCCGTGTCCGCTAAATGTTTGCCTGATCCTGTATAGCAACCGGCCCCAGACGACACGCTTCACCCTCATCCTTTGGTCGATGAAGTCTCGGCAGAGCGCCGCCAGGGCGTATGTTTTGCCCGACCCGACCGGCCCCCACAGATATACCCCCTGCCCATCATCCAATTCAGCGAAGGTTCGCTGTAGCGCGGGGGCTAAATGATCTATCAAGGCTGCCCGGTACAATTTCGGAATAACTGAATCATACCGTGCCTGCTCTCTCTCGGCCTCACGAGTATCTTCTCTTTCGAGATATTGTCGCCTCTTTTCTTCTTTCAGCTTCTGAGTCTCTTTGTCGCATTTTCGACACTCTGAGGGTGTCATAGAAAACGTATCGTCGCCTACCATCTCGATTACCACCCCACATTTACACGTCGATGGTTGTGCCGATGCTGGATTGCTGGTTTCCATAATCTCGTTCATTTTGTCCATTTTGTGCCATCCTTAGTTCAAGTTTGTCAAATTGCTTACGCAGCTTTTCAGTCGATAGGATATTGTTCATCCAGAAGCCATCGGTCTGACACCACTGAATAACCTGCCGGATTCGAGCGGGGGTTCGCTGATCCAGCCGGATCGTCTTATCAATGTGCCCCGCCCATGTTTGCAGGTTTGGTTTTTTGTAGTCAGACTTTCGTTCAAGAATCAATTTCAAGAGGAGTTCTGACAGTAGAAACTCGTCAGAGTTTGGACTATAGAGATTGTTCTTTTTCTTCTTTTCATTGTTACCATTGTTTGTATGTGTATCGTTTGTTGTTTTTCTGTTGTTTTTCTGTTGTATTGTTTGCTGTATCGTCTGCTGTATTGAAGCGTCGGGCTCGCCTTGCCAAGTGTCGTATTTTACTATAGTTATGATTGTTGTTACCTGTGTGTTTTGTTGTATTATATCGCCTGCGGTTTCCAATCGTCGCAAATGACGACGAACTTTATCCCTTGACCACTTCCACCGCTTCGCTAAAGCCAGTTGTGAGTAGCCCAGTTGCCCCCGTTTCAGGTCAACCCGAACCCCCCTGATCATCAGATACCCGTCCGAATGTTGCGCTAACCCAAACAAATCTACCCATGCTTGCCCCCTTGTGAACGGTTCCCTGAGCCACCTATCGCTGAACAAGAGAGCCCTGTTGACGAGAAAGAAGTTCTTTATGGCTTTAATCATTGGCGTGGTCCATAAAAAAACCGCAAAGACGGCGGCAAACACGAAGCACAAGGCGACATGAACCGTCTGAGCGGTGGTATTCAGAGCTATTTCTGCTGTACTTCGCATTTGCCATAACATTATTACTACGTCCTTCGCGGGTCAGGGTTCGGGGAATCTGCGTTAATATCGGTGTATTCCACATCGTAAAGCCTCAATTGCCCCCTCACCGGGAACGGGTCGATCTTGCGGATGTCCTCCAATATCCATGCGATCGCACCGGGATACGTCGAACACATCGCCAGCTCCTCGTCGCCAAACTTCATGGGCCTACAATCTACCAATTTGGCGATAGCGATAGCCTTGCCATACTCCATTTGGCTTGAGATCATCTGGAATTTGCCCCCCACAAACACCATCCCCATCTTATCCAACATCACCTTGTCTGGCTTCAGGCTTGCACATATCAAGAGTTCCCCCCGATGACGACAAGCCCATGTTCGCGTCTCAATAGTCTTATGCCTCTCGGCTATTGCCCAGGCCCACGGCTGTTTAATCGACAGTGCTTTCACGTTGTTTCCCTGCAAATTGAGTATGATTCGTCGAACGTTACATCCATTCTAAGTCGTATTTCCACCGTATCCGTTTCAAGGTTTGCTCGATCAGCCGCCCATTCTCCCGGAACCACGCAATCGGGATAGATGCCCGGTCGGCCGCTTCGATGAACGCGGCAACCTTGCTTGCCAGGACAAAAAACGTCTCATTCGTGTCCCTGAAATTGACAACAAATCCAGCCCAGACACCTTTGACCTCCGAAGTAGCCAATTTGCCGACGAACTTCAGACGCCTTTCATCGGACGATTTGATATTGCCGAGCGGCAGGGATTTCCCTTTTAGCGACTTTAGCTCCAACTTGTACAAGGTGCCGTATCGCATGCCAACCTGCTGAGAGAACACGATAAGGTCGCATGGGTTCTTTGGCGTGAACCTGATTTTGCTGGCATCCTCGGGGTTCTCCCCAGGCTTACCTCCACTCCATCCGCCGGCGTCATAGAGCCGCGTTACATCGCATCTGTCCGGGATGCTTTTTTTGAAATCTTCCTCGAAAGCCTTGCCTGGGTTCTTAGACATAAAGCCTCCTTGCGTCAATGGCAAGTATAGTGCCTATCATGGCGATTCTCCTTTCACTACGGGCGGAGCGGCTTTGGCTTCACGCCTGTTCTGGATTGTCATTTCGCGCACAGTATCTAAAACATCGAGGAGCCGGATACGTTGTTCAGCCGCCTCATCAAGTTCGTCGAGATACCGTTGCTCGATTTTCTGTTTTAGAGACTTAAAGCCTTGCATTACTCACCTTGCGTCATTCCCTAAAATCGTGCTTATCATGGGTAATCTCCTCCTGCCTGGCCCCTACGTCCAATTGGGCGTTTCTTTTTCTAAACTGGCCCTTCCTGACGCGTTTCTCACCGTCATTTTGATTCTGACGACGTTGGTATGGCCGAACTGCCCACAGCGGACATGACATAGCAGGGCATTTATGAACCTCTGCCTTCTGCCATGCACAACAATCTATACAGCGGGCGTTGATTGCGGCGCGCAAACTCTTGCCTAATATAGCTTTATCGTAGATTTTCAGGCAATTGTCCGGTATATGCTTGCGTTGGGCCGCTATTTGTTCTTCTCGGGTGCTCATGTTGCCTCCGTGTCAAAATTGAGCGCCGGACCCCGTATTATTTGCTGAAACAACACAGTTCCCGATGGAGTCAGGTATCTTCAAGCAAGACCCAAGGGATTACCCCTCGGTTTCCGCTACGGTCTACATAGCATCGAACTCGCTGGAAGAGTATGTCCGGCGCTGTATTCTGTTGTTAAATGGGCAGGCAAGCAGGCCTACACTTGCAGAGTCGGGACATAGAAGTTGGCTGGCGCTCGCACATTAGCCCGTTCCCTTTACTGCCCAAGTTGCCTCGCAATGCTCACTCCCACGCCAATGGGGGCCTAATACGAAGCGGCGCTCATTATTTCAAATTGGCCGGGAGGCGTTTATCCCTTTTTTTCCTTGCCCCGGTGGTTCGTAAGACCGGTATTCCAACGGAATTAGGGACCGAAGCAAGTGCCTCCCGGCCTGTAGACCGGAAAGCCTACTTCTTGCCCTTGGGATCATCCTCATCGAACAGCTCGCCCTGTGCCTGCTCGATAGTAACGGTGATCTCTGCGTCCGATCGCATCAGGCGGACCAACTCAGCGTGCTGGTCGGGGCTAAACGAGACTCCGCTGAATTTCGGATTCTGATTCGTGACGTTGGCCTCGGACCGTGTGAGCGTTCCCGCCGACTGAATAGGCGTTTCGCCGTCCTCGTCAATCGTCAGCAGTACTGGGTTGCCCTTACGAAGCATGTGTATTAGCTCCGCGTTCTGTTTGCCGTCAAACAGCAACTCATCGAACTTGATTGCATCACCTTTGCGCCCACAGGTGATCTTTTCGATCTTCGCCGTCGCACTGATGGACGGCCCTACTTTCTTTTTTGCCATGATTGGCCTCCTAATAAATGGTTATCGTTAATTCAACTGTTCTTCTGCCGCTTGAGCGTGGCTTCCATGCGCTGGAGGTTGAGGATGAAGTCAATGGCGTCTTGCTGGGGGAGTGTGCAGAAAATTTGGTCAGTACCTCTCCCGAGACTAAACTCTATTTTACCACAAGTGATTCTCGCACGGATGGTTCGGTCGTGGGTCCAATTATTAGCCTCGCATCGCGTCAAGTCCTCCGCCCTCGCCTTGAGGTCGTCGAAGATGTTGCCGATGAATACAAAACAATCGCTAATATCTGAAATATTCCACACGGTTTTCCATTTATTCTTATCGCAAACCCCCTCCCATAGAAAAGTTACTTCATTGCCATCAACCGCTACGACTACAAATTTAAGCATGCTCTTTGTCCCATAATTTCCGGGGCGCAGTTTCGGCTCCTCGGCAAGTTCGGCCTCAAGCTGGGACAAACCTTTTCCCGCATCCTTCAGTTTAGATGTATGGGATTGAATACAACCTTTGTGATATTTAACAAGCCTTTTCTGTGCATCAATTTTGTCTTGGTGTTCCTTGTCCATTTCCAATCTCCTTGCATAAGGTTATCAAAAAGCCCGTCCGTGGGCCGAATACAATCCTTGCCCATCCCTGCCCCGTCCGCTGGGGCGTCCGTGAAAGTTCGTTAAGATTTTATTTTGGCTTTGAGAAGATCAAGCCAGCACGCGAGCCGGTGGATGGTTTCCTCTGCTCTGGCAAGGGCACGCCGTACCTTAGTCGCCGCAACATCGTCCCCTTTTTCTGTGGCGGTGCCAGCCCACTTCTTGCGCGTTTCGCACGCCTTCTCGAGCCGCCGTTCCAAATCTTCGACGAGTCCGAGCAATGACCGCCTCTTGAGGTTTGATCCGCATTGCGGACAGTACGGGGTGTCGATTCTTCCTTCACAGCATTCGTTCATGTTCTTACTCCTTAGATTTAGGTTTTATTACGCCACGATTCCAGTCTCTCGCCGTTCATGTGCAAACTGCCAACGGCAAACTTGACTACGTTGTCAAGCACAATGCTCATCCGGGCAACATCCATTTCCGGGTCAGACAGACGCATCAAGGCCCCATCCTTGCCGACGTGATTGCATAGCGTGGTTAGCAATTCGTGCGTATCCAAGTCGGTATATGCCCGCTCTGCGGTTACTTTATCGAAAGCCTCAATGGTTATTGTGTGTCCGTCGGCGGCTAACTGTTTTGTGATCTCCGGCACGAACAGGCCCCAATAGATACCCAACTGTTCTGCTGTCTTTGGATCCGGGTCGTTGCTTATGAGCTTCAATGCAATCCTGAACCACTCGCCGTCATGCTTGCCGATCCACTTATTCAGCAGGTCGGGTCGGGTAACTTTCAGGGCTCCGTTTTTGATTTTCCCGCTGTACTCAGGCACCATTGCCTCCCTGTCGGTCAACTACATCCTTAATCAAACATTTCGGGCACTGGTCGATGTTGGTGTACTCGTCGTATTCGTGGCTACAAGCGTTGCAGAGGAACCGACACGGCACCACATCATTCTCCGTACCAAACTTCTCCGCTGCCGTCCTGTCTGCCTCTGTGTCAGGCACGCTGTCCTCGTCGCCGGACATCCCCTGGTCTTTCTCGAAGTCGCTGCGGTTATCGGGGATGAAGATTTCGGGGCGTTTGAACTTGGCAAACCACGCGACCACCCGGTCCACCATCGCCGGGTCAGGATAACTCTGTTCTTTTTCATAGCAGATAGCGGCGACTTTTTTGGCGTCAACCCGCTTGCCGGCAGGGGCGACGATTTTCGCACAGATAGCGTCGATGGCCTCCTGCTCCTCCTTTTCTGGCGGCTTGATCCCTGTTGGCTTCTTGCCTGGAGCGTTGCCGTCGTCATCCTGTGTTGGGATGTTCCATATCATACAGAGTAAGTATCTTCGACCGTAGGTAAAAGAAGTAGCCTTGGCGTGTATTCTGGTCATATTAACCTTGCCCGCTATTCCTACTCCGCCTAACGGAACGTCAAGGTGGTATGTTTCTTTATGCCCTGCCCTGTGTAAAACATCCGCATAAACTCGTACATCTTCTGCAATCTCGGCTTTGCCTTCATAGTAAATGATAGAAAAGCCCTGCTTGGTATAGACTGGCTTTGCCATTTCGATAACGGCATCGAGCCCAGCATACTTACTGCGCGTTTGGGGGTTGACTTTTGTTTTTACGACGGCATCTATATTCGATTGTGCAACCGCAAAGTCAGAGGCAAACACTTTCCTTGCTTCGTTGGCTTCGTGCCTCTCCTGAAATTCAAGCATTTTCCCAAACCCTTCAACATCAAAAGGGCCATCTTTCCCCATTAGTTGAGCCATAAGGCCAGCCGGGGATGCGGGGTCGATGGTCTGGATTGCCGTTGCGTCGGTTTTTTGTATTTCGGTTCCCATGTCTTTTCTCCTTAATCAGTTAGATTTTCTTCTTCAAGTAATGCCCCACAAGAAGCACAGCCGGGCTTTCCATCAAACATATCTTGTTCCCATATTTCCCTACAATGCGAACATTGGTCCTCGTAAATACGGGTGACGTCAAGGGATATCATATCTTGCGAACGATGGTCCCGTAGGAAATCGTGAAAATCTTTTACCGCCCGCTCAAGATCTTTGGCTTCCTTCTCGGTATCGGCGTAATAGCGACACCACAACATACCCGATAGGTCGGCTTCGACTTTAACGTCTACGAGGACTTGTTTGCGAACAGTTGTTGTCGTTTCAGGCACGATCTTTCTCCTAATAAGGGCTGGCTGTTAATTTATCCATCATTTCCTGCATATCTGTTACAAACATGGTGATCCCGATGTTGAGTTCTTTAATGCAATCCTCGTCCCGGTAAACACGCCTGCAAAAATAGGGCCGCTGATGAACCCGAGAGTCATAACTGATAAAATCACACCACTCACGCTCTGCTACCCAAAGATTCCCCTGGACCTGTTTGAAATGGTCGGCAGGCATTTTGCCAGCGAGAATCCATCTCAGGTGAGTCGACGAGTATGGGCATTTGATCTCCAGCATCCCTGGCTCCCCCACCAGACCGTCAGGAGAGCCCCCCACGTCCTCGTTGCGCTCAATAAACCCTACCTGCCGCACCGATACGCCATTAAGAGCCTCATAATACTCACGGGCCTCCTGCTCGGTGTCAGAGCCCCACTCCATAGCCTTATTTGAGAAGGATTCTTGGGGCAATCCGGTCATTCTCTCGGCAATCAGCTTAATCATGTAGTTTTTCCGGGTAATACTTGGCGATTTACCCCGCCCGCTGGACGTTGCATCAGAGAAACAAGAGGCCGTACACTTGCCCAATCGGACGGCATACCACTCAGGAGAGCCCTGTTGACACTCATGGATTATCACTGTCGATCTCCTTTTTCACCTGTTTCGCACACTCTGGACAAAAATACTCATTTCCAATCCACTCCGCACAACCAACGTGAATCGGCTTACCGCACTTGCCGCAATAATCAAACTCCTCAAGCGCCTTAACAGGAGCGCCACACTCATGGCAATCGAACGTCTCATGGACTATGCGGGCACGTTTCATGGTTGCTCCCTTATCGCGTACTTGCGTATATGCCGGTCGAGCTTGGTTAAATGCCCATCTCTCACAAGTAGCTCGATATGCTCAAGGGCAGTGGTTCGCGATATATGGCATGCAAACGCTATTTCCGCTATTGTGGGAAGATACTCTTTACCAAAGCAGCGAAATGCAGTCAACACTTTCAATCGAGCGGGTGTTAATGGACCTTTCATTTCGGCCACGTCTCCTTTGTATCCAGACGTGTTATTGGATTGGATAAGGCTGTTTCTCCGATTTTCTGAATTGGAACAGGTACGAAGATTGAACCTCCTATTATTCAACCCGTTTCCGTCGCAATGGTCAGAAAAAATACCATCCCCCATGCGAAGCCCAAGCAATTCTCTGTGCATGGCGACACTATACTGCTTTCCATCAACATGTGAAGTCGTTCGTACTGCGTAATACGTCGATCTGCCTTTTTGGGCAAACCAACTCCATTGCATAAGCCAATCATAGTCCGCGTCGTCAACAAGTGTAAACTTGCCTTGAGTTAATGTGATTCGTTTCATACTACTATCTCCTGTAAATAGTTCCTGAAATAGTTGGGCAGCAGGCAGGTCAGGATGTCCCGCTTTTCGGTCGCATAAACCTATCTGCCCAAATTGTACCATATCATATCCCATTGTCAAGCCTTTTTGTTTTTCCTCATAAGGACGTGTGTGGCGTGGAGGACTTTGGTTTCACCGGCTTTTATTTCTTTAATAAACCCTGGGCCATTACTATAAGTTGGATAGGGCAAAACGAGCCCACCCTCAAACTTGAAGCCGATGAAGTCCTTGTGCATTTCGCAAGAAGTAAAATCCATAGTGTGATTTGGTGTTCGCCGAACCCACTTAAGCCCATCGTCGTCAGGTGGCAATATCTCACACTCCTCGATCTCCGGCTCTTCGGCGTAGTCGGGGCGGAGGCGGTAGGTTTCGTTTGTCTTAAAAAAGGCCGCATCGGCCAAGATCAGGCCGCCCCAACTGTCTTTATGGGGGCCACAATACAGGCGAAAGTTGCCGTGTATCCCTATCTCCCTCGCCTTCGCCTGCATTTCCTCAGACATCAGGCCAAAAGGTTTTTCGTTCTTTTTTAGGTCGTCAATTATGTTCATTTCTGTTCTCCTTTAATTAGCGAACACCAAAGGTTCTTATGGCCCACGCGTGTCTTTCTTTCTCAAAGGCTTTTTGGACCTTAGACTGACCCTTTGGGTAATTACAAGCCCAATGCCATCCTATGTAATCAAAGCGGAATAGCTTAAACTTCCTCTGCCAAAACCAGATTGTCTTATCACATTTCATACACTTCATTGCTGTTCCCCTGTTCAAATATCGCCGGGGTTTTCCGCCCCCCGGCACGGCGTTAAGGAGTTCTTAACGTCGCTGTTATTGCCGCCACCTGCGACCGGGCGGGAGAACGATAACGTCCTCGAAAGAAACATCCTAAACAATTCCGTTGCTTCACTTTACTCTGCCCCACTTGGACATTGCTGGACCTGACCTCACGTCACGCCACCGACACTCCACCAAACAAAACCTGACCGGACCTGACCGGCGCTTTACTTAACCTCACACTTCCGTAACCGGACCTCACTTTACGCGACTTTACCTTTACGCGACGAAACTTCACCCTACTGCACCGAACCATAACCTTACCTCACTTCGCCTCTACATCGCCTTACTCTACTCAACAGTACAGGACCGCGCCGACACATTACCGCACCAGGCCCTGCTAACGCTAATTGTGGAGTTCTTCCCACGAAAACCGCCCGTACCCGCCGTTTCGCCATTGCAGTAGACCCTTGAGTTCGCCGTAGTCAAGGCACTCGCGAATAATCTTGCCGTGGACAGGATTGATGTACTTAATCAAACACTCAAACGTGGTCCCGACGGGAGCGGCCTCGCTAATACTGAGACATATCCTTTCGCCACGCATCGTTTCGGCCCTCAATGGCCGCTGAAGCACCGTCAAGGGGCCCGGCATATCCAGCATGATTCGTCGCGGATAGGGAAACCACAGATTGTCAACGGTACGCTTGTAAGTGTATCTGGTGAGTTTGAGCTTCTTTAGCTGCGCATCCGTAAAGGCCCCCGAGTCCACGCAGGTAGCCAAAACAGCGGCCTTGAGGAATCCTTTGATCTGGTAGTCCCAGATAAAGGGGATGCCATTTTCCGCAGGGAACATCGTCATCGCGTTTTCGATCTGATCTTCGGTGCGTTCCTCAAGCGTTTTTTCGATAGCGTCCACCTCCTCGGCCGCTCTCGCCTCGGCGTCGATGTTCGGGTCTTTGGAGTCCTTCACCTTCGATGCGATAAAATCCCGAACAATCTCGGAATTGCCCGCCGTAGTCCCCAACATTGGGTGAAGCAACGTAAACTTAACTTTGAATTGTTCCATTGTCCTTCCCTTTCACAAAAAATAATCGAACCCCTCCTGCAACACATACTTGGGGAAACAAGGTAGAGGAGGGGCCCGGGGTGAGCAATTTTGCTGATTTTTCTACCGTGTTTCCCATACCTTCATTATGACGGTTTTTCTGAGAAAATCAAGTGAAAGTGAAATAATCCCGATTTCTGGGGCGTTAAGCGGGAAAATAATTCTGCGTGGACACTTGGTAGATAAGACTCCAGAGAAAAAGGACGCCCATCACCGGATGAGCGCCCCTTCGGAGGAGGGTGATGAAAAGCTCTACCGTTTACCAATCAAAAAACACACGGCCCCGACTATCGCCATCTTGGCCAAATCAATCGCGGCGCTAACGAGGGGCTTTTTGACCATCTTGACATTTTCGGCGTGCGATTCGACGTGCCGGGCCAACTCGTCGCATGGCCGTGCGGGGATAGACGGGAAATCCTCTACCTTCTGCTTAACCACCGCAACATCCACCTTGAGGTCTGTTAATTGCGTGGAATGGGTATCAAGTTTCCGGAACAGGGTTTTCATGTCATCTCTGTATTCTTGGTCCACGGGTATCTCCTATCTCTGCATCTGCAATGCTAAATCAATCTTCGGATCAACTGTTGTGCCCTTCGGCTTGAAGAACCGCTTAAACTGCGGCGCCCGGCCCTCAAGGAACTTTCGCGCCACATTGCGCCGTTGGAACGCTTCCTGTTTGAGCGGCTCCAATGGCCGGTATTTTATGCCTGTGGCGGCCCCTAAAAGCCTGCTCGGCAGCGGGGCGGCCCCTTCGCGGATATTCCGGATCGTACCTGTCAGTCGGGCTGTAGGCAAGGTCTGTGCTGCAAATCGGCCGTAATCTCTAATAGGACTGTCGAAAAACATATTCCGCCCTGTGGCAAGCTCGATTGGCCTGAGTATGATGGGGTTGAGCCTGCTGAAGCCCCTGGACAGGATTCTACGGCCTCTTTGGACCGCACCTACCCCTGGACCAGCCAGAGGCCCGAAAGCCTCCTCTATGGGCAAGCCAGCGCCTGTGACGACATATCTGAGTCCCTCTTTGCCCTTGAAGGGCAGGGGGATGGTTAATCGCTCGTTCCACCAGTCGGGGTAGTTTCGGGCCTGACCTTGCAAGACAGGGGTTCCGCCGACAAGATGAGAGAATACCGCCTGTTTGGCCGGTTGTGTCAAAAGCGTGTCAGTCTGAAGCGCAAGGTTCTTTCTTGCAAACGTGTAGAAAAAGGCAACCCTATCCCTAAATATCCTTTTCTCAAAATCAGACAAATCTCCGTAGTCGAACAAGTGCTTCTTAACGCTCCTCGCGGCTGTTTGGGGGTCGAAGCCTGTCGCGCTCTTCTCGACAAAGTGGGCGATGCGGGCATGGTCCTCGATGACTAACCCCGCTTTACGCATAGCCGCCCAACCCGGTCCCTGGCCCTTGATATGCCTGCCGAGGCGGGTTTTGGCAAGAGGTTCGAGCCCCACAGCGCCGGGCACTTCGATTATATCCATCATACCGGGCGATTTGTGCAGAATCCCGTTCATCTCCATTGTTCGCCAGAAAGACGCACCATCCACGGCCCCTGTCGCTGTCTGGACGGTCGGCCATTGAACCTGCCTTGCAGCTTGAGCAAAGGGGATATTCTGGCGCTTCGCAAGCCTCGTAGTGGCGGCAGCGGCTTTCTGAATCTGTATTGATATCAGGTAGGATCGCGGGTTCTTCACACCCCCTATCCAGTTGAGGACATAGTTGGAGAAGTGGTTTCGAGCGTGAAACGCAGGAAATGGGATAGTGAAAGCACCCTTGAGGTATCGTGTAACGTCTGAATAAGCTGTACTCAGTGCTTCGGGCCTGAGTATGATATCCCGCATTTGCAGCATAGCTTCGGCCACTTCTTTCGGCAAAACCCTGCCCTGTGTGGCGAGTCTGTCGAACTGGAGCCCTGTTCTCTCCATAAACTCCGTCAAGGGAAAGCTGTCCGGGATACTGCCGGCGGGCTTGGCAAACTCGTCCACCGACTGCTTGAGGAAGTCCACAACGCCCCTCGATTGCAACGACGAGGCTGTACGCGTGAACTGTGCCCGGGCAAACGACGGGTCAAACACGTCATCGCCCTTGAATCCGAGCCCCTTGAATAGATCGTTCACCTGCCCCCTGGTAAGGCTCCCTGTGCCGCCTCTGCCCTTCTGTGCAGCGAGACGTGGGCTTATCTTCCTTGCCCGGAGCAGGAACCGCTCCTGTATCTTGGTGTCCTGAAGGAACCTGCGTGCATCGTCTGTCAATGCCCCCGCCCTGCTGACATAGCCGATCAGGTCGTCTATTTCCCCTACCTTGATACCCAAAGCCCGTTCAGCCTCCAACAGTTTCTTGTTGACATCGGGTCCGAACTCCTGTGCTAACCGCCTGAACTCAGGCCGGGCCGCTTCGGGCACTTCTTTTATCAGTCGGGCGGCTTCTGCCTTGTGGAATATGCCAGCGGCTTCGGCTTCACGGATAGGCTTAATATCCTGCCTGAGAGCAGTCTTGCGGGCGCGTGTGAGTTTGCGCTGCTTCAGGGCCAGCCGACCTTCTATCTCTTTGACAACTCCAAGTCGTTGTGCTTTCGTGACTGGCCGTACAGCCTGTTCGATAGCTTTTTTCTGTGTGGCAATTCGCCCCTCAAGGCCCTTGATTTGCTGCTTAATGGACCGTGCGCCCTTTTCCACCCTCGCCACCCTCTCGGCAGTTACGGACGCTATGCGGCGTCTGACGGCCTCTGGAGCGAACTCAGACTCGACGAACCGGGTCATAAGAGCATCAGCCTCGTCGAAGCTCTTGGTATTGAACAGTTTGCCCAATTTTATCTGAAGCTGACTGAACCGCTCCATCGCCTCTCGCTTGTGGAAGTCCGGCAGGTCGCGGGCGTATGTCGTAAAGAATTCGTGCAGTTTGGCGTTCTCACTACTGACCCGTCTGGTAGCAGGAAAGAACTTGCTGCCGATAAGACTCTTTTTCCATGCCGTAGAAATCTTGTCTAATCTGTTCCAAAACGCGGTGCTACCCTTGAAAACGGGGATTCTCGCCCCCGGCAGGCCCAACTTCAAAGCCGCTCTCTGGCCCTTGGCGGCCTGTGCAGCCCATCCTTTCGCTAATCCCGGCTGTTGACCCGCCTCGATGACAGTTTTGATCGCTTTGGCAAGGCCCTTGGAAGTGGAAGCAGAGATAGATTTGCCCGCTTTGACGGCAGCGATAGCTTGCTTGGCAACAGCAAGATTCTTGCCGGCCCCGATGAGTTTCTGTGCCTTGCCCAATTTCGTTAAGCCTATGCCCCCTACAAGCCACAGCGGATCAGCCACAATCTCAACGATCAGCCCGAGCACGTCCACCATGTCGATCTTGCCCTTGACCTGCTTCTGCTTGCCAAAGAACTTCTCGATGACCTCCGTGCCCCTGACACGCTCGTCGGGGTCCAGGGCTATGTTGATGCCCGTCAAGTCCTCGATGACCTGTGCAAACGGAATAAGACCCTTCAGACCGCCCAATTTGCCGACAAGCAAGGCGCGGAGAGCATTGCCCGGTCTGTCCAGGAGGTCAAGCAGCTTCACAAAGAAACCGGGGGAGTGCTTCTTGAGGATTTGCCGACCTAAGACCTCTTGAGCTAAATTTTCCTGTAAAATCTCATCAGGAATAGTCCCGGCCTTTTTCTTCTGTAGGTATTTTTCAATCGCATTTGGCATGTTGAATT
>SDBT01003459.1_pt1 | contig 27299 bp, 25 predicted proteins | sample 2277101 | NCBI WGS metagenome assembly SDBT01 (sample SAMN10404973, study PRJNA504765) | marine sediment metagenome | isolation source: marine sediment core GS10_PC15, 103 cmbsf | place: Arctic Ocean: Southern Knipovich Ridge | collected 2010 | reverse complement strand
TATACAATCACTGAATCAAAACGTCGGTCAAGTCAAGAGTCCTTATATAATACTTTGTATATGCTAATTGGAGGAGCAAGCTTTCTGATTACAGGAAGACTCTTGGATACTGTTGGATTCAGTGGGACATTTTTATTTTTCTTCGCTTGTAGTTGTATGGGTGTTATTATTTCCATCACTTTTTACTCCAAACATTACTATAAAATGAAATTCGGTTCTCAAACACTTAGCGAGTTTATTAACCGGATAGACAAAATTGCTATGGAGCCAAATATTCAAAACTTATTAAATATCCAAAATAGATTCGATTCAAATAATTGGATCAATGCTCAAGAAAAGATGGATTATCTTAGTAAAGTCCTTGAGAAAATGGAAAAACCAAAAGAAATCAAGAAACCAGGTCTTACCGCCTCTCCACAAGCGTTTAGAGTCTCCGGGAAACTCGCGGCGACTGAACTGATTGATTAGTATTTTTTCCTCTTTTAAACCTTATTTCCCCTCAAATTCGTCTCTTGTTAAAATCCAGCCATCAACAATTTTTCCTTTGAAATTATTTGAAAAATCTTCTTGAAATTCTTTCCAGAGTTCATACTCTATACTTTTTTCTCCATAGGATTTAATAGTCTTATTAAAAACAGTATCAAGGATATTCTGAGTTAAAAATTCAATACGAGTTGAAGGTACAGCCGTACCTTTTTTCAGGATTTCGTGATTCCATTTCTTTTATCCAAGAGGCTAGTTCACTAACCTCCATCCGATAGTTATGTAAGGCATTTCCTGTCTTGTAACTCTTTTTTACAGCAGCTCCTTTGCAGGTTTTAGTTTCATAGTGATAATTGTTTTACTTGGAGTACTCTCCCTAAAGAAGAAAAGGAATTAATCCATTTTTCAACCAATCACAGGTGAAATACTTCCTCATTTTCAGTTATTTCAGTTGTCATCTAGATCATTCACTAGATCCCTGATTGCCTTTTTATATTCAAAATGAAGAAACGCTAGGAACCAACTGGAATGACAAAGATTTATTAAAGATCATTAATGCTTACACAAGAGATTGTCAAATATCAAAAGAAATGGATTGAGAATTTATGAAAAAAGAAAAATATCTAAAGATAATAGTTCTCCTTCTCTGTACTTTCCCTTTAATACTAAATAATGTAACTGGGAAATTAACAGGAACTTCGTACCAGTGGCCAACAGCGGAATTAGTCTCAACAGAAAGTACTTTAGAATCTGCAGGTCCCACATTAGCAATGGATGCATCTGGGAACATACATATGACGTGGCAAGATAAAACGAATTATGATAGTGACGCGGATGGGTTTGAGGACATTTTTTACAAACGCTGGAATGCCACCACGGGTGCATGGACGATAACGGAAGTAGTTTCGACAGAGACTACATATTATGTTTTATCTCCCACACTAGGGACGGACACATCTGGGAATGTGCATGTGGCGTGGTATGATCGCACGAATATTGCTGGTGCCGACGTTAACGAAGGGGGGAGTCCAACAGAAGACATTTTTTACAAACGCTGGAACGCCACCACGGGTGATTGGACAACAACGGAAGTAATCTCAACAGGGAACGATAATGCTGTTGCAGTGAGTCCCGTGTTGGCGGTGGATACTTTTGGGAACGTGCATGTGACGTGGCAAGAAACTGACATTTTTTACAAACGCTGGAACGCCACCACAGGCGTCTGGACGACATCAGAAGTAGTCTCAACGGAGAGCACCTTGTTTCGTCAGTCTCCCTCATTGGCGGTAGACGCGTCAGGAAACGTACACATGACGTGGAATGACTATTCAAATTATGGGGGCGCTGGTACAGACACGGATATCTTTTATAAACGCTGGAACACCACCACGGATGCATGGACGACAACGGAAGTGGTTTCAACGGAGAGCAATACCGATTCATGGGGCCCTGTGTCGAGCATTGATACGTCTGGGAACGTATACGTGGTATGGTACGATATTACGGATTTTAAGGGTGCAGGATCGGATCAGGATATTTTTTACAAATATTGGAATGCCACCACGGGTGATTGGAATACAACAGAAGTAGTGTCAACAACGAGTACTGGTATTTCCAGTAGTCCAGCACTAGCAGTGGACGCTAAAGGGAATGTCCACGTGACGTGGAAAGATCAAACGGACTATATCGGTGCAGGAACGGATTATGATATTTTTTACAGGATCCGGAACCCCGTTTTAGACGAATGGACAACGGTTGATGTAGTTTCAACGGAGAGTACTGAAGATTCTGATGGTCCATCGATGGTAACGGATTCGTCCGGGAATGTACATGTAACGTGGGCTGATCCAACGGATTATAATGGTGCGGGATCGGATCAGGATATTTTTTACAAATTTTGGGATCGAGGTCGTGGGGATAGTGATAATGATGGACTATTAGATTGGGAAGAACTTAAGGTATATGGTACCAATCTCTATAAGCTCGACACCGATAATGACAATTTTCACGACGGTTACGAGGTTGTCTACGGTTCCAATCCACTAGATGCCACGGACTTCCCAGTTATTTCGCAGGACTGGTACGATGTGATCAATATCAACTTAGAAGGCAATGCTACATTAATCAATATAGTCACTGCATTGGCCTCAGGAAATTCAAATGACTTAGCTAACATTAATGGTTCACTTTCATCGAGTATTGAGATAATTAAGGATATAATTGACCAATTGGGTATTTCAGTTGGTGATACGGACTACGATGGTCTCTCAGATCTGGATGAATTGTCCTATGGTACCAGTATTGTTTTAATAGACACGGATTGTGACAACCTGAATGACGGGTTCGAAATTAATATTGGAACTGATCCGTTAGACAATGATAGTGATGGCGACAGTTTTATTGACGGCATTGAACTCCTTTCGGGAACTAACCCGAAGGATGCCCTTGATTTCCCAGGAAGTAGTCCTTCCAGTACTTCGACTGTCCCTCCGACAACAATTCCTACCACTTCTCCTAGCTCGTCCACTGATACATCAACCTCGTCTAAATCAGGTTCCTTTCCCGATGTTTTTCTCATTCTGTCCCTGTTGTGTGTCTGTGTGATTTATCTACGGAAGACCAAAAGGCGCTAAGTCCTTTTTTTTTCTTTTTTACCCATCATCTCCCGATAAAAAATCCTAAAACTTATTGGCCAGGATTATTGATTTCTTTTTTCCTCTGTAATTTCTCCTTAATGTTCTATCTTTTCTTTTTATCAGTAAATCGCGCCAGTGGCTCCATCTTATTTCCATAGTGTAGTGATTATGTACAGACTTTTTTTTATTTATTCTGATTAATTCTAATAATTTATGCTTTTGATCAGTTTTAAAAAAACTCTGAATGTTTCGTTGTTCTCTAGTATTACTAAATTCATTTAGTAATCATTTTTGGTCAATGAGAGAGGTATCCAGAAATTAAAACTGATTCTGTTACTGAACTCTATACACCACCTAATCATGTCAATTATTATTCTTACTAATTATCAGAATAAACATCGAAAAAAAATGGTTAGATTAAGAAAATTATATACGTTTTGACCTTCTTAGAAAAGAAAACTATTACTAAATCACAATTTTTTTCGAATCTGTGTGAACTCTATCACTAGTTTTGAATTTCTATCTTGAATAAATCATATAAAACGGCAAAATTAATAAACTCTCTCATCTAAAAAATCGAGATCCACACCAGAAAAGGAGTAAAAGAAATGACAAGTCGAAGTTGGAAATTCGGATTAATAAACCTTTTAGTTCTTGGAATTTTCATTCAAGGAAGTACTAACATTCAATTGATTGCCCCTACCGAGGGGTATGTTTATCATAATCCTATAGAAATAGCTAGCGATGGCCAATTTGCGTCTGTTGCAACTAGTGGAGATGGCTCATTTACATATCCTTACGTTATAGAGGGACTAGTGATACAAACATCATTTTCAGATGGTATCTACATTCATGATACAACTTATTATTTTATCATTCGTAATTGCTTAATTAATACAGGGCCCTATGATAATGGAATATTTATTTCTAATGTAGCAAATCAGACCGCAAACATCACCCAGAATTTCTTAGAGGGGAGTAGATACGGAGTCAAGTTTCTTAATTCTCATGAATCGGTAATACAAAATAATTCCTTCCGAGGAAATTCCAATTACGGTATAGAAATCTATAACAGTTGGTTTACCCAAGTCAGAGACAATGCATTCACGGGTAATTACGTAGGAATCAAGACTTATGTAAGCCCCTTTACGATCATTAGAAATAACACGTTAGCTGATAATACAAATCATGGGATCTATAATTACTATTCTCCTTCGGTTCAAATATATAACAATACTCTGATAAATAATTATTATGGGATCTATAATTACTGTTCTCCTTCGGTTCAAATATATAACAATACTCTGATAAATAATTATTATGGGATTAATTGTTATTCAAGTGACCTTACTAACATTACTCTTAATAAAATCAAGTCAAGTAGATCCTATGGGATGTATATATCTCAATCAGCGAATACAAGTATTATCAAAAATAACTGCCAAATGAATTCAGAGGGGATTCATGTCCTTAACTCTCTCTATATGAGTATAATTAACAATACATGTCAAGAAAATGCTGGATATGGGATTTGGATAGATGGGAGTACAGATTCTAGAATAGAGAACAATATATGTCGTTTAAATGAGGGTCGAGGTATCCTTATTGATAATTCTGGAGGATCAACAATTTCTAACAATACCATTTATAAAAATGGAAAAGGTGCAGGATTGGATATATCTAGTTCACCATATTCGATAATAAAATTTAATAACATAACAAAAGGAGGGATTAGAATCTATGAGGATTATGGTGATTATTCAACTGATTCTATAACGGATAATTGGGTAAATAACCTACCGTACGGGTGTTTTATTGATCAGAATGACTTCAACATAAATACTTCATTTGGTCAGCTACTATTAGTAAACTGCAGTAATGTGTTAATAACGGATCAGAATTGTTCGAATGTTTACGAGGGAATGTATTTCAGTTATTGCTCTAATCTTCGATTAATCAATAATACCTGTAGCAATAATGATAGAATAGGAATTAATGGTTATTTTACCTATCCACTAGAAGTTTATAATACTACCTGCAATAATAATGGAAATTATGGTATATATCTATACTCTAGTAATTCTACTACTCTTTTTAATAACACATGCAATTTTAATGATTACGATGGTGTAAGGGTATCCTGTCCGAGCTGGGCGGTTAATAATTCAATACACAATAATACCTTTAATAACAATAATTTTTATGGATTATACTATAGCTCTTCTGAAAATTCATCTATTGCGAACAATACTTGTCGTAACAACAGGCAGAAAGGAATATACATTCATAGTTCGGTTTCTATAAATATCACTGATAATACCCTTTTTAATAATGGTTATGAGGGTCTTTTCCTTAGTAGCTGTGATTCTCCCACAATTTCTCGCAACGTGTTTTCAGGTTGTGGATTAGTTATCTCTGATTCGTCAATAGATCGAATTAAGTCCTATAATCTCTCTGACAATGAAGTAAATGGTCTTCCCTTAGGACTTTTTATCGATTTAGATGGATTTTTACTTTCTAGCCCGTTATCATTCGGCCAACTGATTTTTATTAATTGTACAAATGGGATTATTCAAAACCAGAATTGTTCATACGCGTCAATAGGTATTGCCCTCTATTATTCAGCCTACTTGAAGCTCTACAACAACACCTTCAGTAGTAATGGATTTTCGGGGATTCAAGCTCAATATTGTGACTATCTGAATATTACCACTAATATTATTGCGGAAAATGAATTTTACGGGATGTACCTATTTAGCTGTAGTTTTTCAACCGTAACTCATAATCTGGTGATAAGTAATCCTAGTTATAAGGGAGTTTATTCTAGTTCTGGCTACTTTAATCGATTTCATCATAACTCGTTCATTAACAATAGTGCGTACAACTCTGGTGGCGCAGGAAATGAGTGGTATGATGAAGCATCGAATGAAGGAAATTTCTGGTATGACTGGGATGGAAATGATTCTTACGAAATCTCTGGAGGAACTGCCGATATTGCGCCTTTGAGTTCGTATGACTTTGATTCAGATGGCCTTTCTGACGCAGATGAATATCTGATGAACCTAGATCTCACGGTAGCTGACGCGAATCTTGATTATGATTTGGATGGGTTAACCAATGTCGAAGAATATACTCTAGGATTAAATGCGTGGGCTGTAGACACCGAAGGAGATGGCCTTCCTGACGCATGGGAGGTACAAGAAGGTCTTGATCCTCTTATTGACGATAGTAAGCTCGATTTAGATTCAGACGGTTTGACAAATATCATTGAATATCAGACTGGGTTGGATGTCGCTGATGCAGATACAGATAGTGACCAAATGCCTGATGGTTGGGAAGTATCCATGGGACTAGATCCACAAATTAACGATTCAAATGATGATAAAGACCTTGATGATATGATAAATCTCTGGGAATATCAAATGGGATTGAATGCTTCATTAAATGACTCAACTTCTGACTTAGATAACGATGGATTAACCAATCTTGAAGAATTTAATCTAAATCTAGATGCCACTATTCCAGATACAGATAATGATGGATTTAGTGATTTTATTGAAATTAAAGCTGGAACTGATCCTTTGGATAACATGGATTATCCCGAGCTGGCCGATGGCTCAGATAATGGCACTTCAGATGCGAATTTCACCTCTACTACAACTTCTACATCTACTATGACTTCTATAACGGATAAAACAACTTCTAGTGTTCAAGGAACTCCCACTCTTGGAATTTTAGGCACCATTCTTTCACTAATCGTATCAGGTGTTTTAATTCGAATGAAACAGAGAAAAAGGGAATAAGATTAATCTAATTCCTCTTTATAATATATCATTGACAAAATTCATGTCAAAGACGATTCTAAAGACCCTGATCATTATAATCAAATATTGTCTCTAAATTAATTCTAAGAGATAATCATGGAATTAATTTCTTCGCTTTTTTATGATAATTACTAATGAAATCAATATGGAGAATTATTGATCCAAAAATTAGAAGATATTGGATATTTTATTCTTTGACAAAAAATAATAGCTAAAACTATATTATTTTTTCAATCTAATTTTCCTCTGTGTGTATTAACGAATAAAATATCCAGAAATTATAGGATGCACTTCTTATCCTGAATACATATGATGAAAAGTTTAATTTAGTCTTCTTTGTGATTTTCGTTAGAACATTAGCAAGTCACCGCTATCAATAGATTTGTGAGCTTGATAATGAAGAGGTAATTTCTTGGAATATAAAGAAATTTTCAATTTATGGAAGGCCCAAAAAGACAGTGCTACTCTTATCGATATTCCTGCTGATTTTTATGTCTCAGTTGAAGGAAAATTAGCGAAATTATACAATAAATCTCAACATCAAGAATGGCCAGAACTAGTAGATAAGATCATTGAACGGATGGAATTTCTTCGGCAAGATATTGCCAAACTTCGTTTGTTTAGAATTGTAAATTCAGTCATTTTTGATATTCCCCTTGATGAAGATACTCTTACTTGGAGTGAACGTAAAATCATCAATAATCTTCAGAAATCTATCGAATCTCTTGGCATTTCGGATATTTCATCACATGATTCACCAAACATTTTAGATACTCAGGATATTTCTCCAAACATGGATCTTCCTGAAGATTCAGAAGCATTAAATAATCAAATTGAGGAGAACATTAATCAAGAACCAGTTTCTCCAAAAAATTTACTGATTAGAGTGCTTGATGATGTCGATGCCTTTATTGGAATAGATAAGAAACAATATGGGCCATTTATCAAAAATGATATAGTTTTCTTACCTGTAGAGAATGCTAAAGTGCTTATAGCTAGAGCACTGGCAAGCATAATGGAAACTAATCAAAATAATACCTTTAAGTGAAAAAACATGAAAAGAAAATACTTACCTCAACCTCGATCACGCTTTTTGAAGCTATCCTGTGAATGTGGAAACATTCAAGAAATATTTTCACATGCAACCACGGAAGTAGTATGCCGAGTTTGTGGAAAAAAATTAACAGAACCAACTGGTGGGATTTCAAAAATCCTTGGGGAAGTAATAGAGGTTTTGGATTAAGTAAATTAGAATTAGGCGATAATTTATGGCTGTAGAATTTCCAGAAGTAGGCGAATTAGTTATTGGAGTCTGTAGCAAATTAACAGATCATGGAGCTTATTTTGAAATCTTTGATTATGAGAAGCTTGGTGCTGAAGCTGGTTTTGTTCATATATCCGAATTAAGTCGTACATGGGTTCGGAATATCCGTAGTCATATTCGTGAAGGTCAAAGAGCAGTTTCAAAGATTCTCCGGGTGGACACAGCACGAGGGGAAATTGATATGTCAATTCGCCGAGTTTCTGAACCTCAAAGACGTATGAAGCTTAATGAATTCAAGCAAGAAAACCGCGCTCGTGGGATTGTTGCCGTTGCTTGTGAAAAAGTCGAAGTTTCAACCGATACAGTTGAAGCATCACTTCTTGCTGAATTTGGGTCTATCTACGATGTTTTAATTTCAGCTAGGCAAGGAGGAGCCAAAATTTTAACCGATTTAGGTATTTCTGAAGAAGTAGCTGGTGAAATATACCAACTAGCGTTAAAAGAATTAGAACCCCCAATGGTACAATTGACTGGGATAATGAGAATTACTTGCTATGAATCCGATGGCGCTGTTCATTTAGCTAATTATTTTAAAACCTACAATAAGAATTTTAAGAAAAAATATAAGAATTCCAAGATTAAAATGCAAATTATATCTCCCCCTGAATATCGATGTGTTATAGATAGTGTTGATTGGAAATCTGCTGAGAATATATGGAAAAATATTCAGGATGAAGCCAAAAAATCTTTTACTTCTTTGGATATTGAATACACTTTCGAGAGGATTTAAATAATAAACCAATGTAGGGATATTAAATGCGTTTGCTAAGGAAATGTAAATGCGATTACACTATTGATCAATCGAAATTGATTTGTACTAAGTGCAATGGCCAATTTCATAGTTCTTATCCCCCTAAATTCTCCCTTTATGACAGATATGCAGATTATCGGAGAAAAATGAAAGAACAAGCTAAACAAAGAGGTTTGTTATGACTGAACAATCATCAGTCGTAATTCGAAAGTTCGAACAAAAGGATTTAGATCAGGTAATTGAGATTAATATGCAAACTTTACCTGAGAATTATCCTGAAAGATTTTATAGAACAATATCTGCTGAACTACCCTCTGCGTTTCAAATCTGTCAAATAAATGGGAAAATTATAGGATACACAATGGCTCGAATGGAAACAGGATTAAGCCATTATTCAATATTTCATCGTGCAAAGAAAGGTCACACTGTTAGTATTGCTGTTTTACCTCCTTTAAGAAGAAAGAATATAGCTACAAAGTTGCTTATAGCATCAATAGCAGCAATGATTTCAAATGGAGCCACCGAATTGTATCTAGAAGTTCGAGTTACAAATAAAGCTGCTGTCGGTTTATACAATCATCTAGGATACGAAATTTTAAAAGAAATTCGGCACTATTACCGCGATAACGAAAGTGCCTATTTGATGGCTAAAAAAGTAAACCGTTAAAAGATTATTACGTCTGATGTAGCTGCCTCGGATGAATAATTTGTGATTATTTTTCTTTTTATCATGCAATTCATCCATCCGTTGAAGTGGGTGGTTTTCTTACAGTACTTTCATAAACCTTTAAAAGGATGGAAACCGTTGCTTAGCTGGTAAGGGTAATCTTTAATCAAAATTGCCAGCTGGTAAGGTTTTATCCATGAAAGAATATTTTTTAAAGGCTAGTAATGCATTAACTCAGTTGAATAGCACTGTTTCTACCCAAGCTCGTAGTATTGCGGATATTACTGTGAAAATTTATACTCAATTTGAAGAAATTAGGTATGCTAGCGAAAGCATTCCTGATTTTATTCTTCATCCAGATCAATCAAAATCCAATCTCAAATCTAGTGGAGAGATAAGGGTTGCCCAATTATTGGCATCAATTCTTTGTGAAAGAATTTCAGAACAATCTTTACGACTTTCTGAATCCTTAGAATTCGGTGATGAGGGTTTGGAGCTACGGGATGAGATTCGTGAGATTAGAGAACAGATCAATAAACTAAATGGAGTGATTCAAGTTCAACAAAAATTATCCGATGGAGCTCCAGTTTCAACAGAGGGAATAAAAGATTTACAAAAGAAATACGATTCCAGAATTATCCAACTTGAGCGGGAATTACTGCGCAAAGAGGGACGTACTCTTACAGTAACAGCATTAGATGCAACAAAAAAGCCGAAATTATTCGGAAAAGGGAAATTTGAAGATAATTTAGCTGATTTAATATTAGATTATGGAAAAAAATTGCGTGCTAGTTCAGGAGGTTATATTTCTCTCGCAAATCTTTATACGTCTCTAAAGAGTCAAGTTCCTGACATCAAATTTTCAACTAAAGATGTTGAAAAAGTATGCAAGAAACTTAAGAAGGATTCTTTAATCGAAGGTATTACTAAAAGATCAGGGATCAAGATTATTGAATTCGTTCCTGTTACATTAGGCAGTGATGCTAGACGAGTTTTTGATTTAGCTGTGGATAAAGGTTACGTTACTCTAGAAGAAGTTGTATTAGGCACGAAATGGGATCAGCAACGTGTGATAAGGGTGCTTGAGAGTTTGATAGAGCAGAAGATAGCTCGAAAAGTGTCATCTCTTGATACAGGGGATCAATATTATTTCCCAGGATTATATGGCGATAGTGATTGGTAGGTGAAATAAATGTCCGAAGTAGAAAAATTTGGTGGCCTTTTTCGCAGAATAGGCGATACTGTCCATGTTGGTACAAAGAAATTTAAAGGAAAAACTATTATAAATTCTAAATTTGAATCAGATGCATTAATTTCTAGGATAAAATCCGATGATTATGATAGTTTTAGAAAATACGACGGATTCGTGGTTAAAGATCCAGAAAATGCTATAGTATTGCAATCAGGATCATTAGTCGGTGTCGCTGGGAGTGGGATATATGAATTAGATAAAGCAGCAAAACGTCCTGGTGGCGAAATAATTTGGGTAACAAAACGTGAATTCATAATTAAATGGGGAACCCCAGGAATTTATACATCTGATAATATTCTTGTTGGATGTTATGGGATATCTCGCATGAGAATTATCAATCCCAGAAATTTTATCATGAACGTAGTATCCAATAAACAGTATTATACAAGTGAAGAGCTGAAAAATTGGGTAAAACAAACAATTATTGCAGCGGTAAAACATATCATGTCACGGTACACAATCCCCGAATTATTGAAAGAACGAAGAAGTCTTGAAATTCAAACTCGGTCTGAACTTGGACCCGAAACATCTAGATGGGGTTTAGAGTTAGTTGGACTAGATATTGGGGGTTTCAAAGTCCCAGAAGAATATCAAGCCCTGTTATCTTATGAAGTTGAGAAACAGGTACTAGAACAGCGAAAAGAGTTAGCAGAGGAGAGGAAAAGCATAGATGATGTTTCTGAACAAATAACCAAATATGAACATATGATAGAACAAGCCGATGAAATGTTCTTAGGCGGGAAACTCAATGAGGAGAAGTACAAAGAATTATCTGATAAATATTCCAAAAAATTAGCTCAGCTAAAAGCCCAACTTCCCTGAATTATCTTAAAATTACCCTTTTTATCCTTGATGTTGCAAATCTCCACCGCATTCAGAACAAAATACCATTCCTACTGCTTCCATTTCATTATAACAATCAATACAGACATCAGTATTACAATTTTTACATTGGTATTTTTCTGGATCAGAATGAGGTAAATCACAAACAATACAGGAGAAACTAATGGTACTCACGACTAATTCGAGAGATAATTCTCGAATATTAATATGACCCTTTATCCATCCCCTCAGAATACACTCCTCTAATATTGAGATTGCTTTATTGTCAGAATACCCTAATGATGAAATAATATCCTGGATGGAAATTTTAGATTCAGATGTCTGATCTAAAAAGTCTCTTAATTTTGGATCCATTTTAGACTCCATTGAATTAGGTCTATCATCAATATACCATCCAACTTTCATCGGACCTTTTTGGCAGAAATGGCATTTTTCTGCACTTATTAAATTGAACGAATGGGTATAATTTACTTTACAATGAGAACAATGGCGTGGAAGATCAATAATAAACGCGGATATATTACCACAAAAAGGACACTCGTGTTTACTTCCGGAAGATCTACAATTTGAGCATATAACTCTTCTACAATTCTGACATTCAAAGTACGTCTTTGGGTTATCGTATGAGGAAGTGTCTACTTGACAAAAAATCCCGAAATCCTCAATGCCTTTAACCAGAAAAGGATCAGCGTTCTCTCCTGCAATGATTCGAAGACCTAGTATCTTAGCAAACTCAACTATTAAATCTAATAATTCAATAGAATCAATATTGAGTTCATTTGCTAATCCTTCTACATCTATCCCTTTATTAAACCAATTTGCTAATGCTCCAACTTCAAAATCAGAGCCAGTTAATTTTCCCCCTAAACTTTGATTAATTTTGTTTAAAAATATAATGAAATCAGTTCTATCAGCATCTAACCTCATTATCCAAAAGTCAATAGGAATACCGTGGTACACGAATATATCCTTTAGCACTTGTTTGATAATTTCAATGGTTGGAAAAAGAAAATCAAAAGTAGAGGAAAAGATGAAATTTATCTCATTTCGATGTTTTTCTAAAAGGTCTAAACAATCTTCTTTCGGCTGTTGAATTAATTTTGAAACATCATTAATACTAGCTTCAGATTCAAGGGCGAAATTTGTCTTGATAAATCGTTGAAGATATTTTATCTTTTTTTTCATATTTGTAGAAGTTGTATAATCAAAGGAAGTGAAATTGTATAATCTCTGTTTAATAGGATCAATATACCCGTAAAATTTACCGTTACGCGCTAATAGATCTAAAATGGATTCTAAATGATCATCTGTCCAATATATACTATTAAGTAGGTATTTCAAATCAAAAGAAGTAGAAGAACTTAATAATTGGTTAAGCTCTCGTTCTGCACCTGCTTGTGAATAAAATTTACGTTTGATGACATCAAAAAATCCCCTGACATTCTGTATAGAGTTTAAAATTTGATTTTCTATAAGATTTCCTGGTAAACTAGTCGCATCTATCAAATCACAGATATCAATAACTCCTACTGATTCAAGCTTTCGTGAAATCAACTGTTTAAAGTATATTGAGGGAGTAAATATTTCATCATCTGGGCTAATTATACCATCCAATTCTTTTGATCCTATTTTTTTACGTAAAAATGCAGCAATAACGTGAATATCATCTTGCGGAGTCAGTTCTCTTAATAAAATCGGTTGGCTTGCTTTTTGCCCCTGTAAAACCCATTGAGTAGTTTTTCGCTTAAACAATTGAATTCAAGTAATTGCGTTATAATATCCTTAATAATTCATTGTTTTAGAAAAAGTACGAGAGTTCGTATGATAACTATCCTTTTGGCTTAATCAACTGATTTTGTAGAATGGAGAATAGGTTCAAGTTTTTTACATTTCATCTAATCACTGAAGACTTAATAGTATCAATAAGTGTTAGCTTCGTTCATAAGTATATTTTAACCAGTTTACATTGCCAAAATTGGAGAATTGAGTAGATTCTAAAATTGTTTAACCTAACTTCGCCAGAAGTCCTCTTTCATCAGGTGAGGGATGAATGGTAACACAAAACGCCCCTTGCTTTAGCTAGGGGTAGTTCACGCAATAGAAAAGAACATAAGCATCATAAAGACTTGGATAATTATTATTAAAAACTACTGTATGATGACACAACGATGGAAAAAAAACCATTTAAATGTGAAAAATGTGGATTTACTCCAAGGGATGTTCCGGTATCAGGCGTTTGGTACTGTCAAAAGTGTGGGCACCGGATGAGAATAACAACTTCCCGTCCCCGTCGAGTTAAACGATATTCTCCTAAGCCTGAAAAAACTAGAGTCTCTCGTGATCAAGTTTATACCCAAATGTACAGTAAATTTACCTCTGAACAACCACAAGATCTTGGCTACAAAGAACAATATTTGAAACCTGATATCGCTCTCATATTACCTAAACGAACAGATAAAATTCGCTTATTTTTTAAGAAGTAATTCAAACATTAATATCGCTGCCATATTTCTACGAGTTATCGCTATACCATGCAAAAGGCTGATGATTAATTATCTTAGTGGATGAATTCAATTTTAACACGAATTTCCTCAGTATCATCGAGAGAACTCAGAGTAATCCGATCTCCATCAGTTAATAACTTTTCAATAATTTCTTCTTCAGGAAGTACAATATTCCCCCGAAATGCAACATATTCTTTTTGTTTTTTTGAGCGAAATTTATCTAGGATAATACCGAAGGGCGCTTGTTTCTCTACTTTTAGTTTAACCAGACGTTTTGATGATGATTTACTTTTTTTACAAACCATACATTTAGGATCAGGTGTTAGAGAAAATGTATTAACGGTTCCTGTTAATGCTGAGTAAATCAAATAAGAAGGGATTCGAAATCTATGTCCTTTCATCAATTTATTTAAAGACTGACGCTCTTTTTTAAGGAAAGCTGATTTATTCTCTAAGAATAAACCTTTAATAATTTCTTGAGATTGAATTCCACTTATAACTGCATTTACGGTTATTAGACTAGGTACGTGGAAAAGAATTAGCTGTAGAAGTTCCTTCTTATCGAATTGTGCAAAATTATTTTTTTCTGCATGTTGATTAGCTAGTTTAGTTAATTCTAAAACGTCTTTTTGAGAAGTGTCACTAGGTTCACGGTTATGAAGTTCATTAAAGTCATAAAGAGCTTTCCATGCGCAATGTTCTCTTATTCGTGGTTTTCCAACTAGGGTACAAGGTGCTGTTAAGGTACGAGTCTCATCAGGAGGAAGGGGATTATCACATGCGAGACATGCAGTCTTTCCCTTTTTGATATAGCGAATTTGGCCAAAATAACCATCTGTAGCTGAATCAATAAATGGCTTATTAAGTTCAATCGCGATTGAATTCAAATACTGTCTTGCTAAGAAATTATCAACGCATCCAGCGATTACATCAGCTTTTTCTAGTATTTTCTGCGGAAGGTCTTGAATCAAGGTTGAATAGCTATCAATTATGATATTAGGGTTAAATAATTCTTTCAACCGTAATTTAGTTATTTCTGCCTTTAATTTTCCAATATCTTCTTCTCTGAACAACATTTGCCGATTCAAATTTGAAAATTCGATAGTATCACTATCAACTAATATTAAATGACCAATCCCCATCAGAGCTAAATTCTTACAAACTTCACTACCTGTTCCTCCTACACCGACCACTAGAATTGTACTTTTTTCGATAATTTTCTGATTCCAGATCAGTAATCTCTCTTGGCGGTCATATTTTGAGGAAGGAAAATCAATGCTCATTAGATATTCCTTCAGGATTTATTTGTTTATTAAAAAAAGAAGGGAATATTATCCCCCTTTTATTTGATCGGGTACGATCATCAATAAAGCGTCTTTTTCGATACCATACGAAGCGAGATTGCTTGATGGGTTCATCCGCCTTCCTTTAAATAATAATGCTATTGGAACGACTTCAGGAATATTAAAGGCATCACGAGCAGCATTTATTGCATTAAAGACTGTACCATTAGAGTTTATGTACTTCTCTCTAATATTTTGGTCAGGAGGAAGTTGGGGATCTTTAAATCTTACTTTTATCATTTTCTCAATGCCAGAATCAGAAGATTTTTTTGTACTTGAATCCTCCCAAACTACATCTTTTTTTGACATGTTATTCACCTTTATTATAAGTTAAACATAGAGCATTTTTTCAATCTCAGAGAGTGTGGTTAGAAGATCAATACGTCCTTTTGCATAATCTTCTAATGGTCCACGGATAAGTGGATACATCGTGAGAACTTCGTTTTCAAGTCCAATGGGAAAGTTCTTTTTCCTTTTAATTGTGAATTTAATAACTTCGCCATTTTGAGCGTAAAAATTTACAATTATTTCCTTTTTTGATGCTTTGGCGTCATAGCTCGAAAGAATTTTGCGTACGAGGGGATCTTGTTCTTCTTGAACCGTAGGTTGAGTCACAGGAACCTCTTCTTTCATAACTGCAGGTAGAGAAACTTCAGCTTTTTGATAAATTTCTTCTAGTAAATCTAATATTGAACTTGAGCCTGGAATCCAGTTTTTCATGGATGGTAAGTCATTTATTTCACAATCTAAGACTTTTCGAAGTGTATTGGGGCCATCAACATAAGGCCTATCAGGCAAATCATCTAAAACAATTAATAATGGGAAAGCATATTCATTTACTTGCATTTTGATACGTATTTTTCCCACTTCATCTCCGACGAGTTCACCAGGGAAGTTTTCAAGTATTTTTTGCGATTCCTGATAGATCAAATAGTAATTTTCTGCTTCAGTATCCTCATCGACTGTTTTTGCATCGGATGATGAGTCAAGTGATCGTTTCAAATAATTTGAAAGGTCGCAGTAATCACATCTCACAGGATGATGTAATGTTGGGTTGATTTGAAGGGGAGCTCCACAACCGTTACAAATGCTTACATCTGTAGTGATTTCAGTCATTTTTCTAGGTCACCCATGAAGTAAGGATATTTAGTGCAGGATAACTCAAGTGTCTGACCTTAAAAAGATAGCTCATATTGCACCTCGTACCCTTCTTGGCTACATTATTCAATCAAATAATTTCTTTAACTGCTAATATTTTTTCTCCACTACTTTGCATGTATTTATTTGCCTTGTTGAAAATGTTTAATTTACTTAAAAAGATAAAATATCTTTCTATGTTTTGAGTTTTAGTATTTACACCCAGATTTCAGAATTTTTTCTGTACTGTGTTTTCTTTAACCTCCATGTGTTGAATCTGGTATATTTATCACGAAACACTGAACAGGATTTATTATTGGAAGAAAGTAAAGTATCCTTCAATCAAATGATCTCTAATCTAATTTTATTTACTCCTGTAAATGATGTCAGATTATATAAATAGGTTCATTCACAAACCTTATCCATAAATATCTCAAAGAGGTAAATCTTATAGAGTTTTTTTATTTCAATAAAAATTTAAGAATCTTAATAAAAATGACAATACGTTTTCATATTAAAGAAAAATACGCAAAATTAAATTGAGAGGATGATATCATAATGCAAGATCTACATTCACGCCGGTTAAGAGAAGAATTCAAACGAATGTTAAAAACGTTTCCACCTAAAACGAGTCAAATTAAGTGGAAGATTATTAATAACGATCTCCATCACTACCAAGCATGGATAAAAGGCAAAAAGGATACTCCTTATGATAATGGTGTTTGGGAAATCTCAATCTCACTTCCTAGCGAATATCCCTTTAAATCGCCAGTTTGCAACTTTGTAACCCCTATATATCACCCCAACATCGCTACTGGCAAAACTCAATGGAAATGGGGCTCAAATGTGTGTCTTAGTCTTGTTAACTGGAATAATATTGGAAAACCTGGAGGTTGGAAGGAAACTATCACTCTACCAAGCGTCTTTGAGCACATTGAAATGATGCTTGATGTTTATCGTGCGACTGGTGATGAAGATTTTCCTGAATACCTTGTTGATCCTAATGATCCTTTCAATCCAGAGGCGGGGAAACTAATGATAACAAATTTCGATCAATATTGGAATACTGCAAAAGAATGGACTCGCAAGCACGCTAAGTAAATTTAGTGCAATGTAATTGGGATTCTTATGTGTGCATACCTTACTAACTTTGTGACCCCTATATACCACCCCAACATCGCTACTGGCAAGACTCAATGGAAATGGGGTTCAAATGTATGTCTTAGTCTTGTTAACTGGAATAATATTGGAAAACCTGGAGGTTGGAAGGAAACTATTACTCTACCAAGCGTATTTGAACACATTGAAATGATGCTTGATGTCTATCGTGCGACTGGTGATGAAGATTTTCCAGAATATCTTGTAGATCCTAATGACCCATTCAATCCTGAAGCTGGAAAATTGATGATTACAAATTTCGATCAATATTGGGATACAGCCATAGAATGGACAAAAAAGAATGCTTTATAGGTTTTGAATTAAGTTTAAAGGGGTATTTAATGGTAAATGATGAAGAAACAGGATTAAAAGACAACGATGTTGAAAAGATCCAAAAAAATAACCTTGGAGATTCTTTTAAGAAAGTCTCAGAAAATATTGGAGACTCGGATAATAAAATAATCTCTCTATCCTCTGAAGTTAAGTTTGTTACTATTCTAGCTTCTTTACTAGATGAAATCACTAAATATTCGGTTCAATGTATTCCAAAAGAGGCTATTGGTCTCCTTGGTGGGAAAGAAATCCGTGCAAAAGAACTACTCATTGATAGAATTTTATATGTTTCAGAAGGTGATGAAATATCTGTATCCTTTTCTGAAGAAGATTTCACCGCGTTTGAGAAGATATTAGAGGGAGATTCATATTGTGTTGGTTGGTGGCATTCTCATCCTGGATATGGATTGTTTCTTTCACAAACTGATATATCAACACATATTTACTCTTTTCAATTACACAATGATCAATCAGTGGCATTAGTTGTGGAGCCAACAAAAATCGATTCGAATGGTCGGGCCGATTTTCAATTATTTCAAGTAAATGGTGAACAAGGGAAGACCGCTTTTAAACATCAAGAAATTGCTAGCTTCCTTCAATTATAATTTTAAGCCAAATTTTTTCAGGACTTACCATTATTTCCATTTCACAATTTTTCTTTCGTGAAGATTCCATTTTATCTAAGACTTCTAAAGAAAATTATTTTAAATTTCCATGAAAATTTGAGAATGAGAATCATGGTGCATTTTTACGATTTTTCTATTGAATTATTTGGTTATAATGGTAATCTTTTCCTACAGGCGTCCTATGTTGATATTCTCATAACTTTCCTTGGCCCAGGATTAGTACTTTTCTTTACTTTCTATTTATTGTGGGCTGGTAGACGAAAAAACCATAAAATTATGCGACTCTCAAGAGAAGCGTTACTGGAAGTATTTAATGATGAATTTGAGGATCTGATTCTAGAAGAAAAGAGTTCAAATGGAGGATTACTATATCCGAAATATAAAAAATCGCAAGTTATTCCTTTCAAAGATTTCAGAGCGGTCTTTGCTCTCGAAGAAAGGCATTTAATGTTATCTGTTATCATCTCCTGGTTCTCTGGAGCTAAAGATTTTATCGCCTTAGAAGCTAATCCCAAAAAAGGTAAAATCCCGATAAAAGTCCAACTTATTCCAAAAAAAGAAGAGGGTCAGATAAAAAAGCATCAAGATATACTATTCAATCTTAGTGATGTTGAACTTGGCGTAAAAAAGCTAGATGACTTTTTTGTTATGAAAGCAACGTCTCAAAGAACAGGTACTTATTTTCTTAGTAATAAAGACCTTTTAAGATTGATTTATAGTATTCGAAAGATAATCGTTAGAATTTCAATTGATTCTGCTGATGATCCTTCGATTCGTGTTTATGCCAAGATCAATGAAGATTTAGATTTAGCTAAGCTTCACCTTTTATTTCTGGCGCTTTGTGAACGCGTACTTGAAGTATCAGAAAAAAAAGTTATGACGAAAAAATATTCTTGAGTAGTAACAAGCCTCAAAGAAGATCTAGTTTTTCTGTTACTCGTTGTCGAAGCCATTCAAGGCCTTCTTCAATATTAAAACCAGTTTTAGCTGATGTAGGTACGATTGCGTAAGAATGAGTTGTAACTTTGTGGAGATTAAGTGATCTTGCAACTTCTCCAGCGGAGCCTGCATTCTCAAGGTCTTGTTTATTAGCTAGAACTAGAATTGGGATATTTTCTACTTTTTCATTATCTAAGACATATTTCCATAATTCTGCTCTTGCTTCCTCATAGCGGCTCTTATCTGAAGAATCAATAACATAGACTATTCCCATACTTCCAGCCATGTAACTTTCCCATAATGATTCTCGAAAAGCTTCTTGTCCTCCAATATCCCATGAAATGAATCTGACATTGCCTGAACTGAATTCATCAACATTCATCCCTAGAGTACGGAATGTACTGTTATCAAATTCCCCAGAAGTTATTCGTTTTACAATCGTTGTTTTACCTGCGTGATCTAGACCTAACCAAGCAATTTTTACGGTTAGTTTTTCTTTGGCAAACTTAGCACGAAGCTTGGTAAGAAAGCTCATTTTGGGTACCTATTTGTTCTTTCGTTTCATTTTGCTCTTGATTTGATCGCTCATCCATTGCCATGGTTCGTCGACGCCTTCCCCTGTCAGAGCTGAACAGGGATAAACGGCAAAAGTTCTAGGTCTGGCGCCAATTTCGGTTTCTAAGCCTAAAGACTCAATTATTCTTTCGAGTGGCATTGATTCATCTAAATCCTGCTTATTTGCTAGAAATAGAAAAGCTGAATCTTCTGGCGCCCATTTAATAACATTTTTAAGCCATCCTCCTGCTGCTTCGACTTTTTCCTTATCTGCGGAGTCGAAGACAAAAACGACACCTGAAGCTTTAGAGACAAAAGGTTCCCATAAACTATTAGGAAAAGTTGCCTGCCCCCCAAGGTCGACGGCCATAACTTCAATATCACCAATCTTTAAAGTCTCAATATTCATTCCCATCGTAGGTACAGTCTCTAAATTATCCTTTCCTTTAAGTCTTTTTACTAAAGTTGTTTTTCCTGCGTTAGCAAGACCCACGAATGCTAATTGATTCTCAATTTCGCGACCAAATAACTTAGTTGACACATGAATTCCCTTTCTTATGCTTCAATTATTCCTAGTATTGGAACGGCTTTTAATCGTCTTCTATTGGATCAGGAGTCCATCCATATTCATTATAAAGCAGTTTAATTTAAATTATTGCTCTATTCTTTAAAATAATCTTAATAATACATATTTTTTTGATTTATTTTAAACTGTTGTTTGTTATGTAGTTCTGCATTTTGACAGGAAATCAGTTATAATATGTTTTTATTAATTCCTCCTCCTGTTTTTAAGTATGAATAGATATCTATTAATTCTTTTTCATATAAAAAGGAGGAAAAATGCGTTGAATCGAATGTACTCATGATTCATACAAGACGAGAAAAAATTGGTTGTTTACTAACCAACTTCGGAAAAACTCTAGGAAATGTGGGTTTGTTCAGAGATTTTTCCTTAATAAAGCTCTCTACATCCCTTAATAGTTGAAATTCTTGTTTCTTTTCTTTTCGATACCTTACACTTACCATATTCTGTTCGATTTCTTTTTGTCCAACAACAAAAATGATTGGTGACCATAATTTTTCCGCTGATCGTATCTTTCTACCAAGAGAAAGGTCACGATCATCAATCTCTACGCGAATAGAGCTTTTTTCAAGTTTTTCAGCAATTTCTTCACAATAAGGTATGAAATCCTCTGAAACAGGCAAAATTCTAACCTGTGTTGGAGAAAGCCATAAAGGAATTTGTGGTTTTATACCTCTTTGAGACTTCTTAAGCTGATCTTCTAGTATTCCATACAAGACACGTTCTGTTGAGCCAGATAAGGAGCAATGTAAAAGTAAAGGGTAAGTTGTTTGACCTTTTTCATTAGTATAGGTAATATTGAATCGTTCGGAATTTTCAACATCAATTTGAACAGTTGATAAGGCTGCAGCTTTTTTCTGTCCATCTACAATGTTAAATTCGAACTTTAATATAAAATAGGCATATCTTGTATCAAATAACTCTAGTAGTATTGGTTTTTCCAATTTCCTTATCATTGAAATAATCCAATCTTTATTTTCCTTATAAAAATCAGTTGTCATCCGAAAAGCTGTTTCAAAACTGACCTCAATATCGTGCATATATTGAGTGGCAAGTATAAATTGCTCCTCAAATTCCGTTTTGGCCATATCTATGTCAATAGCTGCTGTATGTAAATCTGGCATAGTAAAAGCTCGCAAACGACGAATACCTGCTAGCTCACCTCGTTGTTCACGTCGAAAAGACTTCGCCATTTCGAATATTTTGAGAGGAAATTGACGGTAGCTTATTGTTGCCTCTGACAATGCAAGAAATTGACCAAAACATGCTGCAAATCGTAAAAAATAATCCTTATCCCCTGATTTAACAACATACTGTCGTGCTGGAAATCGTTCCACATATTTCTTCAAAGATGGATGATCATAAGAGTACATCAAGGGAGTTTCTACAATCATGGCGCCATATTCTATAGCCATGTTTATCACATGGTTCTCAATTAACTGTTTGACAACATACCCCCTTGGAAGGATGCGAAAATTACCTGCGTCACTACCCTCTTCGTAATCTACTAATTCCAAATTTTTCATAACTTCTACATGTTTTGGAGGACTGCTTACACGACGATCTTTCGCAGTTTCATAGTTCACAAAAGTTTGGAAATCTTTCTCAGTTTTATATTGAAAACTATCATGTAGTGTTTCAGTTCCGTCTTGATCAAGAATAAAAAACTTAGATTTTACCTGATCTTCAGCGGATATTGCCTTTGTGACTTCTGCAGACGAAGGTACTAGTTTCTCTTCGGTGCGGAAAGATATTTCTTTTGACCGTTCTGCTAGCGCATGGCCTTTACAATTAATTGAAAATTTTTTATAATATCCAAAGGGGGCGCGTGCTACATCAAGTTTTTTAGAGCTTAAACGTAACTTTTCCAATAACTCTTGTAAGATAGGTAATGCTTCTGATGGTTTAGAAGGGGATGTTTTTGCAAGATGAACCCAAGGATAGAGAATTACACGTGTTTCACCAATTTCTTTAAGGGCTTGATGAATTTCTTTTATGGCTAAAGGAATTAAATCAGCGGTGTTACCAGGATCACTTGTTTCAATTGCAATAAAAATCACAACAACTGATTTATCTGTTTCATACTCTTCTAAAACGTCTTTAGTGAAGGATTCTGCGTTCGTAACGGCCTTATCATTGGCTTTCCAGCTAAAACCTTGCGAATGGATCAGTAATAATTGCATTCTTATCACAATACCTGTATTTTTCCACGTTAAACCTAAATCTAAGGAGTTTCAATTTTCCAAAAGTACTTTTTCTTTCGGAATTTTTCGACCATCTCTTTTTCATGAAAGAAAAGTTTCTACAAAAAAATTTATTGAGGAGTCAGGGATACCGAGTTCAATAAAAGTAGCCCATGCTGTAGTTTTGTCATAACCTTCTGAGAGAGTTCGTTCTGTCATGAATTCATAATATTCGTGTGGGAACACAACCCATTCTGTTACTTCCTCGACATAATAGTGAGGCTTAACTGCCGACCAAGGTTTGTAAAGTAAAGTAGCTATCCGAACTTCTTTCGGGTTTTTTAAATCCAAGTAATCTAAAGCACATTTAAGACTTTCACCTGAGTCAGCAAGATCATCAACTAATAAAATTCTTTTCCGTTGAATGTCTACTCCTACATCCTGAGAAATTACAGGACGAGAATGAGTTTCTGATATTCCAGTATAGAATTGTATCTGCATTGTAGCTAATACAGAATTAATTTTTTCTTGTCTCAGGGGAAAACTTGCCTCGTACATATCACTCAATAATCGTGCTGGAATCCAACCTCCTCGACTAATACCTAGAATGATTTCTGGTTTAAACCCGTCATTTTGTATCATATGGTAAAGTTTTCGCGCTAATAAGTCAAGCTGTTCCCAATTTACAACCCTAAATTCTACCATTGTGTTAACCAAAACTAGTGATTTAGATAAAGGGGATGTTTGAAGATATAAAAAAAGGTATATATTAGTTAAATCATAGAAATACAAATCTAGTTTTTGAAAGACAGCTTTGTCATCAAAGCACAAATTTTAAGGAACGGTTAAAAGTAGTGCTAAAACTGAAATTGATGTATTTCTAAGAGGAGAGTATTTTATATATCGCAATTTATTCTTGAAAAAATAGGGGAATCCTCATTTTTGATTTTTACTGGAGTTCCCGAGGTAAAATTAACTGCTGAGATGACTGTAAATACTGTTAACGATATAATAATAGATTTTGGTTTAAAAGGTGCTCAAATATTTGATAATCGTTATATTTGGGGACAAAATCACATTTCTTCTGCAGTTTGGCATGCTTGGAATGCCTTTTTGAATGATCGAATGATATCTAAATCATTATCAATGGAGATTCTTCTTTATGCTGCTGGTTTTCGTCAAATTAAGAAAGCTATCGAACTATTAGGAGTTCGAGATTCAACAAAAGTTATTGTTGGAGTTTTAGTTGCTGATAATGATTCACAATCTATTGATAGTTATATGAAAATCAAAAAACAGATCCATCTGAATCCAAATATAAATCTTCTAACGGATTATACCTCTAAACAACAGTACATCGTTGAAATGCTTACGAATGAAGGTTTTTTGTTATCAGAAGCTACTATTCCAAATATAGAAGATGCTATCCTGCAAAGAATTGCGGTATTAGCGTTAGAATGATGAAAAACTTGCATTCAATCCTTTGGTATCCAATCTACTTTTCTTAATTCAAAATGTGGTTGCATTACAGAGATTCCGGTTAAATCTCTGATTACCTCTACCCTAATCTCATATTCAGGATTTTCTAAATCAACACTCCCCCAATCTACTTTTTCGGCTATTGTATTAATAATTTCTAATGTTGTTAAATTTGTTTGACGTTTATTAACATTAATTCTCCAAGAATATGTTGATAGAATCTTTTCCTGTGCAAGAGATAAACAAATGTTGGCTATCGAGGAGATATTTGTCTTTATCAGTCGTTCTAGAGGAACAATTTTCAAACAGGCTATTAAAGGACCCTTATTCATAATATATTCTTGAATCTTACTAATAGCTTCAAAAATATCTTTATCACTATCTATGAGTGATAATAATGACAAACCTGGCACTCGTGATTTTAATGGTCGAACGTTATAATTTAACACATCTGATAATACATAGAATAATTCAGAAAGTGCATCGCGCTCAATATTTTTTTGTGAGCTGATAAGAAAGCTCATAAAAAGATATCCTTGTTAATATTATTATTTCTCATCTCGAAGTAGCCATGCAGAGGAAACTAAGTCTGTAGTGCCACATTTTGGGCACGCGGGTTTCGTTATATATATTTCATCTTCATCCTGAACTGTTACGAACTTTGCTCTTTGAAATCGATTACCACAATCTTTAGTCTGGCATATATAAACATCAGGTTTCTCTACCATTTACCAAATCTCCGTTTTTCTATTTTTTTATATGTTCTTTGAATAAAAATTTATATTTCTTTCCTACCAAATTCTAAAATATCTAGAATGTTGGAAACTCCTTTTGGTAAGCTGAATTTTTGTTTATCCCAATCCGCTTTTATAAGACGTCTCCAAGAAGCAAATTGGAGCTGAGAATGAACAACCTCCTCAGGTTGTTTAATATGAGATGCAATTTCAGAAAGATCACCGTTTGATTTTTTAACCGCACTTAAAATATCCCAGTATTGTTTAATAGCATTTAATGCAATTAAGCCTAATGCATGTTCAATTTTTTCTCCTGTTTTTGCAGAAGTTCCAATAACAGAAATAATTTCCTGATCTTTTCCAAGAACAGCATCAGCTACTTCCTGTGGAGTTTTAGCTCCAATTATATCCTGTTTATTGGCACAAAGTACAATTGGTACTCCTGGGAGAATTTTATAGACTTCTCTGAGTAATTTAACTGCTTCTTCAAATGAAGCAATATTTACAGAATCAACAATAAAAAGGATGCCATCGGCTCCTTTACTCAAAATTTTACGAATAACTTCAAATCGTTTGAGCCCTGGAGTACCAAACAAAAAGATTTCAACCCCATATACCTGAGTTTTGCAATGATCTAATGCAACCGTTGTTCCACCATAATCAATCGAGATTGCGGATTTATCGCAAATTTTCTGAACTGTAGTTGATTTTCCACTGTTGTATGGGCCCAATAAGACAATTTTCATTTTTTAAGACCTTTTGAATGGAGTAAGTGAGGATAATTAATCTTCATTCTTTATGAAATTTGCTAATATGAGTAAATTAAATATAGTGAGGTAGAAAATATAATCCTTTTCTTTGTCACCTTCCCTCTATATCTTTTCAGTATATAAATATTAGCTTTTAAGCCGTAGGAATGCTTCCTTTAATGTATCGTTTAAGGATTTTCTCAAGTTCTCTCTTAATAAGACTCCCAATTAAGAAAATTAACTGAATAATTACTATTCGATGAATGTAGACACCAGCTATCGTTATTTTGGTTCAAAACGGATAATTCTTGATCATAAATTATTGAACAGGGTATATAACTATTCTGGCACAGAAATAATAACAAAATGAGGCAAATAGTAATTATAACTTTGCTATATCCATTTTGGAATTTAATGAACGGCATTTTGGGCTCAATTTATTGTATTCTATTATATTCATTCTTAGCCTGCTAGGTTAAGAAAACAAAAATTAAAAACTGAACCCAAATTCGCAGTATCTTGAAAACTCTAAATGGAGCTGAAGAAAAAATGGCAAAAAATCTCTATCAAAATCTTTGGGTCTCAAAGGAGATACGAACTCTGATTTTAGGAGTTTTAACACTTTCGATGATGTTTTTGCTTGAACTTATTTTTCTATTCTTCTCTGACGACTTGAAACAGTCAATTATAGCCTTGCTTTTTTGGGAAATTTCCCCCCCATTCGGTGGGATATTTACTCCATTACTGACAATTTTCCATTTAATTGCATGGGGATTGATGTTTTTTTCTAGTCTTATGGTTTACACCGTAATACGGGAATATACAGGTGGAAGAACGGGATTAATCGAAATAATTGGAATTATAGCAGTTTTAACAATTATATGCGGAACAATATACGATGGATGGTTTGCTCTGTTTTTCATAGGGGTTTCTGTATCAATTATAGGATATATTTATTTTTTATTTGCTGAATAAAGGCGATAAAGGCTCTCCCTAGGTGCAACATAAACCAATTTTTGATTAGAAAATAAGTAGCATCAATTTTATCAGAAATTTCCGATTATCCTATTTGCGAGATTTCGCTTAAATTGTTGCGCTTGAAGCAAGGGGATAAAAAAGGGTAAATCAAAGACAGAAGCGTTAAATGGATTGACAAAATACTATGGGGAGTAGTGAAGACCACCAATAAGAAGAGA
>SDBT01003458.1_pt1 | contig 27304 bp, 16 predicted proteins | sample 2277101 | NCBI WGS metagenome assembly SDBT01 (sample SAMN10404973, study PRJNA504765) | marine sediment metagenome | isolation source: marine sediment core GS10_PC15, 103 cmbsf | place: Arctic Ocean: Southern Knipovich Ridge | collected 2010 | reverse complement strand
AAACAAGCCAGCGGCATGTTCTACGGAAAAGTCACCCAGTCGTTGCCCACAAATTGAGTCAAAGCCTTGAATTTACTGCTCCGCTGATGGTATTAAGAATTAAGTTGTCAGTGCTCTAGTATTCAGACACACTGGATTTTCATAGTAGAACGAGGCTGCCAGCCCGTTGCTAAAATCGCTGTCATTCTGAGCGAAGCGAAGAATCTCTCCCGCGGGCGTTACTTCGTATGAGAGATTCTTCGCTTCGCTCAGAATGACAAAAATGTTACCCCGTTTATCTCTTCCAACTTCATTAGTCGGGTTCTGAATTGGTATAGGTTATCAATAATATTAAGCTATTTATCAAACATCCCGCTGGATACTGGATAGAATGAAAATTAGAAATCATAAATCAAAAATTAAAAGATGCAGGAAAGATGCCTGCGCTCCCAGTCGAGGATTCACCACCGAGTCTGGCTTTACGCTTATTGAAATAATGGTGGCTACAGTTATAACTACGATGATCATTGGCTCGGTTTACACTGCTTTCCGAACGTCTCTCAATGTGTACCAACGCGATGAAGCAAAAATTATAATGCTGCAAAGGTGCAGAGTGGCGCTGGATCGAATAGCGCGTGATGTCAGCAACCTTTTCTATATCGCGGATGACGAGGAGATGATACTTCTGTCAGAGGACTTCACCGATAGCGAGACAGAGGAAGACAAAGATATGATCAGCTTTGTTGCCATCGTCCAACCGCGAATGGATAATTACTACATGGCGCTAGAGGAATCCGGCGAATTAACGCTGGATGAAGAAGAGGAAAATCCGCTTCCCAGCGATCTGGCTCGCATCATATATTATATCGGCCCCAGCCCTGAAGATGAGACTGTGCAAAGCCTCATGAGAATAGAAACGACAAGTCTGGACGTAGAAGAATTTGAGGAACTGCTGGAAGGATTGATGAGTTCTTCGCTTACTGAAGAAGTGATGGATGAACTGGAACTGGAGGGCGTGCGTTCTGCGGCTCTCGTCGATTATGTATCTGGGCTGAATATGAGGTATTTCGACGGGGAGGAATGGATTGATCTGTGGGATATGGAGGAGGAAGAACGTCTTCCAGGCGCGGTGGAGCTTACTCTTTCCATTACCGATGCAGATACCCGGGAGAAGACCCTGACGCAGGCTTTAGTTGTATATCTTCCTATGAACGACGTATTGGCTGAGGACGCCGGGTCAGAGGCAGCCGGAGCGGGGATGGCGCAATGAGAGTGAGAGACCCAAAACGCAAGATTCAAGACGCAAAATGCAAGGTTCGTGCTCCTCGCCGCTTGTGTTTTAGATCCGAAGAGCGTGGTCTGGCGCTTATAGCGGTCATGTGGATAGTAACCATTCTGACCGTTCTGGCGTCGGAATATATATATTCCGTGAATATGGAGGTAAGGATCGCCTCAAACTGGAACGATCAGGTAAAGGCTTTTTACGCTGCAAAAGGTGGCTTTGAAACTGCAATAATTGTCCTCAAAGATGATAAGATACCGGAGGATGAAGCTGAGGCAGCGGAACCCGAATATGACTCGCTGGACGAGGATTGGGCGCAAGGGCTTACAGCCGAACTTAACGATGGCACTTATGAGACGATGATAATTGATGAATCTGCGAAGATAAATGTAAACACAGCGGACGAGGAAACACTGACAAATGCTATAGTATACTGTATGGGAACCGCAGATCTAGAGGGTGAGATGGCAGAGGAGGAAATGGCTGCTGAAGCCCAGATTCTCGCGGCGGCTATTATAGAAGCTCGTCCTTTCAGAACAGTAGCGGAGATGGCAAAGGCAGAGAATATGACTCCTGAGATTCTTTATGGAGAGGCCGCTCTGGGAATTAGCACTGCGGAGAGCGTTATAGTAGCGGAAGGTGAAGAGCAACAGCAAATTGTTCCACTTGTGGACATAACCACCGTCTATTCTGCTGATAAGAACGTCGCTGGCGACGGTTCGGCTCGCGTGAATATCAACAGCGCTGACAGCGGACAGATACAGCAAGGTATCAACCCGCGGGGGCAACAGGTCATAACTCAACAGGAAGCTCAGGCGATTGTGGATTATCGGGACGAACAGGGAAACAATCAACAGGGACAGGGCGGAGGACAGGGTCAGGCTGGAATGCCCGGTCAAGGAGCAGTACCCGGTCAAGGAGCAGTACCCGGTCAGGAAGGCACTACAGAACAGCAAAGCGGTTATACCGGCATAGGTCAGCTTCTTGATGTTCCGGCTATTTCGCAGCAGACTTTCAATTCCATAAGCAACAGGCTCACTACTACGGGCGGTGGCGACAACAGAATAAACATCAACACTGCTGACTCGAACGGGCTGCAAAGCCTGGATGGAATTGATGATGGAATCGCCGACAGTATTATCAATTATAGAAACCAGAATCAGTTTGAAAGTATTGAGGGGATTAGAGAAGTTAAAGCTATATCAATACAGGATATGAGGACCATCGCTGATAGGGCTACCATATCGGACGATGATGCAGTGGAAGGCAAGGTGAATATCAACACCGCTCCTCTGGAAATCCTGACAATGCTGCCGGGCATGGATGAGGACAAAGCTCAAGCTATTGTTGACCGCCGGACGGTGGAGGCAGGATCATCAACGGTCATGGTTGTGCAGCAAGCTGATCAGCAAACGGGGCCATTCACCAGCATCGGGGAATTGCTGGATGTGCAGGGGATTGATGAGAATACCTTCAGGAGTCTCATTGATCATGTATCGTGCCGCTCTGCTGCTTATATGATTAAGTCGGAAGGCAAATCATCGGATGGAAAGATTACCCAGATTTGCACAGGAGTGGTTGACCTGAGTGGAGATAAAGTAGAGATCAAATATTGGAAGCAAGATTAGAAGATTTCATCTAACTTGACAATGTTAAATTAGACCTGCGGAGGATCCAAATCTGGACTGGAAGGATATCCTCTGAATTCCTTGTCCCGTAGGGACTAATGGTGTTAGCCCAGTGATTTATCGCTGGGAAATTGATCACCCAAGAACCATGAGTCCTGTAAGGACGACTGAATCTCAAACACCTGTAAATACTCGCTTCGTGCTGTAATCTAACATTGTCAAGCTAAGCAAGTTTATAAAAGATTTTCAAGTTTTCCTTTCGCGGGCGAAGCCCGCTGCTCCCCCTTGAAAAGGGGGCTGGGGGGATTTTGTACATCCCAAAACTCTCGAAACATTGCTGATACTTACTTATTCAGGATAAGGAGAACGGATTGGCTAAGAATCAGATCACAGCGATTGATATTGGAACGAATTCTGTCAAGATTCTGCAAATGGAATTGACTCAGACGGGGGTTATGATCACGAACTCCGGCGTCGCGAGCTATCCGCGCCAGTCCGCGACTGAAGTAATCCCCGACGAAGTGGTTATTGATACCTTGAGTCAGTTGATCCGCAGCAGGCTGTTCAAGACAAATCCTGTGGCGATGTCTATACCGCGACGTCTCGCCACGGTGAAAAGCCTGGCTGGCTTGCCCACCACTGCGACGGATGAAGAAATAGATAAAATGGTGCCCTTACAGGTGGAGCCTGAACTTCCCTTCGCCATTGCTGATGCCATCTACAGTGCTTATAACATCCAGCGAGCTCCGGAAGGTACATCGTTGGAGGTGGTTGCCACTAAACGGGCTTCCATCGAAAGATACCTGGGCATAGCAGACAAAGTGGGGCTGGTTTTACAGGGCATTATTCCTTCTTCTTTTGCTACTTATGGGGTGGTTTTTGATCAATTTAAAGAGCAGCTTGCCGGAAAAACTATAGCTGTTGCCGACATTGGCGCAGGAATGACAGATATTTGCATTATACAGCATGGGCGACTGGCCTTCTCAAGGAGCTTTACATTCGGCGGGAATTCCTTAACTCAGCAATTTGAAAGTGATCATGAACTCCCGTTTCCTGAGGCGGAACAACGGAAGATCGCCGAAGCCAATCTTAAATCAGACGAGGGGAGTAATCCTGCACATAGGTGGGCGGAAAATCTCGCAACGGAGATGGATCGGTCGTTTCGCGCGTTCACAGGTGAGAGTGGCGCAAATGGTATTGGCCCCACGGAAGGTATTGATAGTCTGTGGCTGTGCGGCGGGAGTTCTCTGGTGCCGGGCTTGGATGACTACCTGTCCAGCAGATTAGACATAGAGACCAGTCTCTGGAATCCTATGCAGGGGATGGGCGATCAATCGCTGGAAGAGGGGCTGCAGAGAGGGTTGTCCGTGGCTCTGGGTACTGGCATAGTCGGCGTAGCTGGTGAAGAAAGAACCCCTACGGTTAACGCCAATCTGCTGCCAATAGAGGTCAGAGAACGTAAGCAGCGCGCTCGCAGGAAGATCACGACACTTGTGGCGATTGTGCTGGCTGTTGTTGTGATAGCTGCGGCCGGAGTGGGATTTGTAGGCTGGCGTCGCTCCCGGACAGCCGAACTTAAGAAACTGGAGACTACGCTCTCTGAACTGGAACAGAAAGATGAAACGCAAGCGGCGAAATCCGCGCTGGAGAAGAGCATCTTGATGCAGCGCATGATGACCCCGTATGTGACTCCGCTGGAAGTTCTCCGAAAGATGAGTGAGAGTCTCCCTGACCGGAGAAGCGTAGCTCTGGACAACCTCAATATCGACAAAAAGGGTAAAGTAACAATGTCAGTTGAGGCCAAATCAATTAGCGATGTGAACGAGATGATTCAGGCTCTCTATGAATTGGAGGTCACGGAAGCGGTGCGGCTCTTTGACGAAGTTAAGCAGGGCGCCATAACAAGAGTGACGAAAGATAGGAATCCAACACTTCGGGTGCAGATCGCGTGTCAACTGAACATAGACGCAATGCAGGAGATTAAATAATAGAGATGAGGCAAATAACAGCTCGTGAGAAGGCTTTTCTGAGTATAGGCGCGTTGGTGGCTGTGGCATTGTTTGTATGGTTTATTTTATTGCCCTTGTTGCAGAGCGGAGATTCTGTGTCCAGTATGGAGGATATGCAGGCAAAACTGGAGGCATTTGAAAAATTGGGAGGCATGGGACAGTCGCTGATCGCACTAGAAGAGGAGATGAAATCGCAGTCAGGTTATGAAGAGATCTCATTCAGAGCTGGAACCGCCAATTCGGTTATAATTTCCATAATAAACAATTTCCTTTCTGACGCTGCCCGTCAAGCTGATATAAAGAATCTTGAGAATCTGGACACCAAAGTGGAAACCAGAAGGACGCAAACCGAAACGGTAAGCAGTAAAGCCGTTATGAACTCTGTGATAGACCGATTATACCTTCAGCAGGTAATGGCTGATTTAGAACGCATAGACGCGATGGAGGCAGAAGAGGTAGATCGCGCGGCTGCCAGTTCATTCGATGATGATGATGCTGAGGACAATGAGGATAACGAAGAAAATGTGGATACTGGCTCAGACGCGCCGGACGAAAACGCAGGTGCAGACGAAAATACGGAACAGATCGCGGAAGATGACTTTGATCCCGATCAGATCCCGCCGCCTATACTTGAAGAGTTGAAGAAACGTGGAATTTCTGTTGAGGAACTCAAGAAAAACCCTGAATTAAGGAAGAAGCTCAAGGCAGAATTTGATGCAAATATTCAGCATATCGGGGATGCTCTCCCCCCGGCTGCCCTTGAAATACTGAAGGAACGCGGCATCTCCGTTGAGCAGCTCATGACGGACCCGGATCTCCAGAATGAGCTCAGAAAGGAAATCGAGGCCAGGTCGGGACGCAGCGGGGGCGACAACTTATCCGACGATGATGAGAACAATCAGACGGAGAAGCCGGCTGATTCTGAAGCGTCCGAGAACGAGCCTGAAAGTGAATCTGAGGAGTCTGGGGATAAGTCGCCAGATGCGCCTGAGGACGTAGAGCAAACAGAGACAGAAAGGCCAATATTCCCACTGGTTCCCAGCGACCTTCCGGGCGAAGTCAGGCGCTCATTGGGCAGAGCTATGGAGAAGCGTCAGGGAAAGAGTCTTCTGGATAACAATATCGACGATATTATAAATGATGCTGGATTTGTGGACGAAAGCGACAGAAGTCGAATAGAGAGACGGCTAAAACTCTATAATAGTAGCGTCAAGGACAAAAAGAAAGAAATCACCGGATGGTTTAATACGCTCGGAGTTCTGGATGCTGGCAAAACAAGTCAGAAGACAGGCAGATTCTCCGTAAAGATGGTCTTTAAGAGCCAGATACAGCAACTAGTCAATCTTTTATATAACCTGGAGGATTCCGCCAGGTGGCTAAAAGTCGAGAGTGTCCGAATATCCATAGCGGATAAGAAGCAGACACTTCTTGGGGTTGAGCTTAACATGACAGCGACGGCTTTGCGCGGCATCTGAGTAGTAGTCAAAGAAAATGCCTACGCAAATGTGGAAAGTCATAAGGAGTTTTGAAAATGAATACAACTAATGCTTTGATTTCCAGGATCGCAAATAGCCTGTGTGTTATATCGTGTGTATTGTGCTTGACGTTGAGTTATTCCCAGCTTGCCTCAGCTCAGGAAGCTGAAGTGAAAACAACGAACGTAATTGTGTCAGAATCGGGTGAGAGAAGGACCATAGTAACTATCGCGTCTGACGACGGGGAAGAAGTCATAGTTGGCGATGTCATAATTGTTGATTTGGGCGACGGGGAAACACCTACAATCCATCGTGGTCCTGATGGGGAGTTTGATGTAGAATACAATGTGGAACTAGAGAGCTTTGACCCGGGGGATAGGGAGCGCAATGCCAGGGAAAAATTATTCGGGGAAGAAGCGCCAGCCGAGGAAAAATCTTCATCAGGCGACATGGATCCCGCCGAAATCAGGAAAAGAATGCTTGAGAGACGCAAACGGGAATCTGAGGGACAGGAAGAATTTGCCTGGCCCAGCGAAGACATTTCAGCGACAGAACCGGAGCCAGAACAGCAGCAGTTTGGAGGGCAGCGGGAAGAAGAGCAAAGGGACGCTCCCAGCGGCGATAGCCGTGAAGCATATATTTCTGCTATCGTTGATAACAATCTTTTCCGTCCGCTGGGTTCAGGTAATGAGGAACGGAAGACTGAATATGCACTTACCGCAGTAATATCCCAATCCACTGAGGAATCAACCAAGAAGGCTATTATAGTGGAAAAGGGCGGCAATAAAAGCTATTATGTACACGAGGGTGATACGTTCGCGAATGAAATTGCGGTTGAGGAAATTAAGATGGATGTAGTGACACTGGATCGTGAAGGAGAGCCGATGGAACTGAGACTCGGTGAAGGCACCAGCGGCGGTTCGAGAGGAGGAGGCAGATCCGGTGGTAGGCGATCCGGCGGCGGGGGCGGTAACAGCGGCGGCAGACCTTCTAACATGGCCGGTGGATCTGGTGGCGGCGGTAACCGGAGCGGTAGGGGCGGCTTTGATATGAATCGGCTCCCGGCGAATGCGCGGCAGATGCTGCAAGAACACGGCATTAGTATTGAGCAGTTGAGAAACAATCCGGAACTCCAGAATAGGCTTCGCGGCGAGTTTATGCGAAGATTCAGCGGCGGTGGTGATGGCAGATCGCAGATGATGTTCAGGAGAGGCTCCGGCGGCGGAGACAGAGGACGACGTGGCGGAAGATAGTAATTATATGGCAATTATACAGCAATTATATAGATTGGGTTATCTGATTATAAATTGTAATATGACGTTTTCGCATACATTAGCTGTTAGCTGGAGGGAAGGAAGCATGAAGCGTAGAAGGCAAAAAACTCTAGATAAAAGACACAAGATACAAGATTCCAGACACAAGACCCAAACGTCCGGTGTCTTGCGTCTTGTGTCCTGCATCTTTTTGCTCTTAATTTTTCTTGGTTTGACAAGTGTGGCGTTTGCGCAACGGCAGGGGCGTGGTCTGGGCAATGACCAGGTAAAAGTTACAGAGCGGGACGAGGAAGGCAAGGCAGAGAAGCTCTCGTTTTTCAATCTGGTGAATGTTGATATTCACGATATACTCAAGTTTATGAGTGATGAGACGAACCTGACCATTATAGCTAGCGAGAAAGTGAAGGGGAAAGTCACGCTGGTAAATCTCAAGGATATTACCGTTGACGAAGCTCTGTCGGCTATCAAAACGGCGTTGAACACTCTGGGGCTTACCACTATCCGGGTCAACAAAACCATAGTCATAATTCCACTGGAGGATGCCAAGACAAAGCCGGTGAAAGTTATGATAGGTTCAGATCCGGAACAGATCGAATCCATCGACGAGATGATCACACAGATAATGCCGCTTATCAACGCGGACGCTGCCGAAATGGCGCTAAGTCTGAAAAATCTGATTCCCAAAACTGCGGATATGTTTGCCGATGTAACCAGCAACTCCCTCGTTATCACTGACGCATCATCCAACATCCGCCGCCTGGCATACATCATTCAGCAATTGGACACGGAGCCGGGCGAAATGCTGCAAACGAAGATCTTCCAGTTGAGCTATGCCGATGCAACAGCTCTGGAACGAACTCTCGATGATCTGTTCCGTCAGGGAGTGGAAATGGCGCGAGGGCTGCAAAGGATGAGCAGCCGCGGAACAGAAGAAATGATGAGAAGGCTGAAGGATGCCCAACGCGACGGGAGAATGCCGGGTCGAGGTATAGATTTTGTCAAAGGACTGGTATTCATAGAAAGCGACGAAAGAACTAATAAACTGATCGTGACCGCTTCGCCGGAAAATCTGGCCAGCATAGAGAAAATGATACTGGAACTGGACACCAGCGCAGTTACTCAGGCGGAGATCAAGGTATTTCTGCTCAGTTATGGTCTGGCAGAGGACGTGGCAGACGAGCTGGAAGAGCTGATGTCAGGCGGCGGCGGCAGAGGGAGAAGCAGTAGGGGCAGATATCGACCGCCCTGGGAGCGAGGCCGCGGCGGTGGGGGTAGCGGACTCAGAGGGGTCGAGGGTGAAGTAAATATCGTGTCCGACGAAAGACTGAACGCTGTTATAGTGGTTTCCGACCCGCAAAATTTCTCCCTGATAGATGAAATTGTTAAACAACTGGATCAACAAGTGGACCCACAGGAAGTCATAAAGATCATCCCCCTCAAGGTCTCTGATGCTCAAACCATTGTGCAGACTCTGGAGGATCTCTTCGCAGGTGGGAGTGACGCCGATATGCCCTGGTGGGAGCGTGACCGAAGAAGACGTGAAGGTAGAGATCAAGGGGACGGAACAACTGGCATTCAGGGCGAAGTTAATCTGGTGGCAGATATCAGACTGAATTCCGTCGTAGTTTCTACCGCTTCCGCGAATATACCTACAATCGAGGATCTTATCGCAAAGCTGGACACAGTTGTACCGGATTTGGAGACCTCCACCCGGATTTACCCACTCAAAAACGCTGATGCGGAGAACCTGTCGGACATACTGAGTAATATTTATCAAAGCAGCCAGAGTGGCGGTTCTGGCCGTAACCGATTTTCTTTTCTGCCGCGAAGCTCGCGGGGCAGCAGCAGAGGGACAACCATCACTGGCACTATCACAGTATCAGCCTATCCCAGAAACAACTCTTTGATTGTCACCTCATCCTCAGCGCGGAATTTTGAGCTTGTGGAATCACTGATAAAGGAATTGGATAAGGAAACGCCATCCGACTTCAAGTATTCCACGCTGATTTATCCACTGGAATATTCAGATGCTGACGGGATATCGGATCTGCTTAACAATATCTTCTCAGAGGATGGTGGCGGTCAAAACCGGAGCATGCAGAGAAGCTTCTTCAGGATGATGACAGGTGGGTCAAGCACGATGCTCAAAGATATGAGCACACTGGCGGGTCAGGTGCAGGTGAACGCTGATGAGCAGACCAATTCGCTGATTATCGTGACTCCAGCAAGGAACTTCGACTCAGTAAAAGATATAATCAGGCAGTTGGATATAGTCCGCGGGCAGGTATGGCTTGAGATAACCGTGCTTGAGATCATGCTGACCGACGACACCAAGCTGGGACTGGAATGGAGTTGGAGCGAGGGAAATCATCTGGGCAGAGCGGCTGACAAACTGGGTCTAAAACAACCCGTGACCGGCGAATTTGGTACCGCGTTCCAATTGGATCAGGAAGCCATAGGCTTTACGTATAAAGTGGCGAACAAAAACCTGAATGCGACTCTGCATACTCTCATGAGGGAAAACAAAGTCAGGGTACTCTCCACGACTTCACTGCCCACCCGCGACAATACAACCGCCACATTGAGCAAAGGCAAAGATATACCGTATCTGGAAAGCACCAGTACAGATAATTGGGGAAATATACAGTATGACTACAACTTCCTGCAGGATATTGGTATAACCATAGAAATCACGCCGCACATAGCAAAGTCCGGTCTGACAAAGCTGGCGGAGGGCGAAAAGCGGACTGTCGGCCTTGACATCACAACTATGAATGTGAGTAATTTCGTTGAATACACGGATTTCAACGCACCCATCACGGCGGACAGTAATATCACCACTTATGTGGATGTGGTAGATGGCGAGCAGATCGTCATCGGCGGCATGATGAGGACCGAAACGAAAACAACCACGCATCAGATACCCATTCTGGGCAGCATCCCATTCATAGGCAGACTCTTCAAGAAGACTGAGGAGATCAAGGAGGATACGGAGCTTCTGATCCTCATCACACCACACATCATCGACATAAACAAAGAAGCGGATAGAGAAACGCTTAAAACACTTCAGGACAAGCTCAACCACAAGGATACAGGGTTGGCGCCGCTCGGAACGGATGTTGAGAAACCATCTCCGGATCAGCAGTGATTCTGACCTGACATTCAATACTGCGGGGGCTTTACCAAAAGCCCCCTTTTTTTGTCTGGGAAATCACAAAATCTGGCTCTTCCGACTTAATACTACTTTGTCATTTAGCGTTTTGGGGCTAAATTCTGCGTGATGAACCTGAGCACCAACTTTCTAAGTTGGCTTTTTATCAGCAAACCAAGATAGAATCCTGGGCTACTTCGGCTAAATGACAAAGTAGTATTAAGTGGGGTAACATAATCTGAAACCTCAGGAGCGGGACAGGAATGTCCCGCCTATCGGCTGTTTGACTAGCACTCACAACGATAGTCGGGACATTCTTGTCCCGATTGCCACTGATTACCTAACCCTGAAGAAGCCAAAATCTAAACATGAAGATACAGAGAAAGCATGGAAGAATATCACCACGCTTGGGGCGGATACTGGTGGAAGTTTTATCTGCTCTGATTTCTTCATACACACAAAGGAAAGCTCTTTCTGCGGCCATTTCTCATCAGATCCAGCAGAATGGCGATCATAAGCAGATACACTGCCGCTACTGCGACGTCGTTTTTGCAGGCAGTTGCCTGGATAGCAAGGGATGGCGTGAAGAGATAGAAAATCGCGACGGAGGCTGATATAATTCGATTTAGATTCAGAACTCGCGCGACGGCATAAGCAGACGCCCCAGCAGCGAGGTAGGCAAGGAAAGGGGCGACCTTCACAAGGAGGTCATTGTGCAGAAAAACTACGAACCAGCTCTCCAGTACCTCGAAATTAGCAGGCCAGTGTACCCGCCCCACCGGGGTTATCACGTGATGAATTCTTCCCTTCTGAACCCATTCTGCCACGTTCACCAGATGATAGACTACCGTGTCCCATACATAGGGCGGGACGAACCAGATATGGAAGAATATACGCGCAAGTTGCAGGAAAGCGAGTAAGCAGAGCAAGACTCCTATAATACGGTAGCCGGGACGCAAGGACGTGAAGATACGGTAATAAGAGCCAATGGAAAAGGAGCTAAACCACTGAGGAGTTCGCGATAGGATTGATCTGGATGTCCTCAGCGCGGAGATAGCAAGAATAACAAGCCCAACAGTGCTAATCGCTGCTATTCTATGCGACTCCAGAAGTCCTGAAATCCCCAAAATCAGTGTGTAGAGTATCGCAGTATAGATCCAGAGGAACCCAAAGATCGCAATATCCAGATGGCGAACCCGGCTTCGGAGAACTCGAAATAGTCTAATGGTTACAGCAGTAACGAACAAGTTTGCTATAACCATTTCAATGATTCGTAAGATCATACCACACGCCTATGCTATCGCGGGATATGTCAATAATCTGACATTGTTAGCGAATTTACTGTGGGGGTGGATTATTACTATGATCCAGACATAGATTACCTTTCCATCTTTGGAATGGCATGATGGAATGCTTCATTCTGCCAAACGGGACTGGAAAGTCCCGCCTATCGGCTGTAGTGATATTCTCCATAACCACGATTGATATTCTCCACAACCACGATAGTCGGGACATTCCTGTCCCGACGGCTTTGGGGCATAAGCTTTATGCTTGGGGGAGTATATTCTTCATTGACATTTGCACCTCCTGTGGTAGAATATCTACTCAGGAGTATAGCACAAATAAGCAGTGTTGAAAACCAGGTTGTCAGTGCTCTAGTTACAGATTTTCACAGAATTCCACTGAATTCTGCTGTGAGCGCAGGCATCTTGCCTGTATTTTCTGTGTGATTCTGTGTAATTCTGTGGCTAATTTATAGAATAATGGCGCAAGCATCTTGCCTGCATTTTCTGTGTAATTCTGTGGCTAATTTATAGAATAATGGCGCAAGCATCTTGCCTGCATTTTCTGTGTAATTCAGTGGCTAATTTATAGAATAATGGCGCAAGCATCTTGCCTGCATTTTCTGTGTAATTCAGTGGCTAATTTATAGAATAGTGGCGCAAGCATCTTGCCTGCATTTTCTGTGTGATTCTGTGTAATTCTGTGGCTAATTTATAGAATAGTGGCGAAGCATCTTGCCTGCATTTTCTGTGTAATTCTGTGTAATTCTGTGGCTAATTTATAGAATAGTGGCGCAAGCATCTTGCCTGCATTTTCTGTGTAATTCTGTGTAATTCTGTGGCTAATTTATAGAATAATGGCGCAAGCATCTTGCCTGCATTTTCTGTGTAATTCTGTGTAATTCTGTGGCTAATTTATAGAATAGTGGCGCAAGCATCTTGCCTGCATTTTCTGTGTAATTCTGTGGCTAATTTATAGAATAGTGGCGCAAGCATCTTGCCTGTATTTTCTGTGTAATTCTGTGTAATTCTGTGGCTAATTTATAGAATAGTGGGAACTGCTATGACTGAACAGCAACAAAGGAACTGCGTAAGGGAACTGGCACGTCGTGTTGCAGAGATAGCAAGTGATCCTGAAATGGAGAAGACGCGACAACGCTGGCGGGATACCTACATGCTCCGCAAGCCTGATCGCTCCCCGGTATGGTTGCGGCTGGATCCCTGGTGTAAGGCCGAATTTACGCCTGAAGAGAGTCTGAAATGCCAGATACCATTTCTGCGCCGTCTGGAATGGCAGCTTCGTGAAATATTACAGCATCATAAATTCGGTGACGACACGATCGTTCTTCCATACTGGAAAATCTCTGCGGCTATTGAGTTTGACGGGAAATATCTGTGGGGCGTACCTGTAAAACGCCACAAACCGGAAATGGTAGGCGGAGCATGGACATTCGACCCGCAAATCAAAGATGAGTCGGATATGAAGAGGCTGCGGATGCCCACATGGCGGCATAATGAGGCTGAGACTGATCGGCGGCTTAACCGACTCAGCGAGCTGCTGGATGGCATATTGCCAGTCCGAGTGACTGCTGTACCGCCTCTTTTCCCCGGTATGGGTAGGAACGCTTCTGATCTGATCGGCCTCGATGGCTTGCTCCTCAACGTGGCGGCGAAACCTGATATGATCCATCGCCTGATGAGCTTTCTCAGGGACAGTGTGCTCAAGTGCTATGATGAAATAGAGGCAATGGGGATTCTGACGGAGAACAATGACGAACCAATCCACTTCAGCGAAAGCCTGAAAACTACATCCCCTGACGTCCCGGTGCGGCTCAATGATCTCTGGCTTCGGACAGAGAGTCAGCAGTTCCAGAACGTAGGCCCCGAAATGTGGAAAGAATTCTGCCTGGATTATCAGGTACCCCTCATGCGACGTTTTCGGTATGTATCATACGGCTGTTGCGAGGATCTCACGGATATGATAGATCAGATCCTTGCTATTCCGAATCTGCGTATCTTTGTGAATAGCCCGTGGACAGATTTAGCAACGACAGCGGAGAAATGCCGGGATAAGTATAGCATTGTATGGCGGCAGAAGGCCACCGACGTGATCTTCGCCGAAGATATGGCTCCAATCCGAAGGCATCTGGAGGAGGGAATGAAGTTAACTCAGGGCTGTTACCGCGCCATCGTGCTGCAAGAGGTTATGACTACAGACGGCAATCCGCAGCGTCTCTACGATTGGGTTGCCACAGCGAGAGATGTATCAGAACAGATTTGAGATCACAAATTACACTAATTGGCACTAATCATAAAAACAGGAAAATTCGTGATAATTCGTGCAATTAGTGGCTAAATCTAAGGAGACTTGAGCCATGAAGCACGCTGATGGTATTGTCCGGGTAGGCGGTGTAGGTACCGGTCGCATTTTCCAATGGGCGCATACGCGAGTTTATCCCAAACTTCTGGAGAAGGCGCGTTTGGTGGGATTTTATGACGTGAATCCTGTTCGGGCGCAGGAAGCAAAGAGCAAATATACCAGTATGCTGGAGGAGTATGTCGCAGAACACCCGCAAAGTGCGGAGGCAGTGAGGGCTAATCTGGCTGAACTTCGCTGTCATGACTCCCTGGACAGTCTTCTGGATCAGGTTGATCTGATTGATGTCTGCACCACAACGCGCGGGAGAATGCCCTCTTCCGTTAGCGCGCTGGAAAAGGGCGTCCATTCCATGCTTGAGAAGCCCATGGCGAGGACGTGGACTGAGGCAGACCGCGCTGTTCGTGCATTTGAGGCAAATCCGAAAGTATTTTGTCAATACAATGACGACAATATGTTCGACCCCAAGTATCGTGTGCTGCACGATCTACTTCAACAGGGAGTTATCGGGAAGGTGCAGAGCATGTGGGTGATTCGCGGATCGGGGCTTGACGCCACCAGCGTGCTAAAATCTCAGGCCAGCGGACTGGAAAACGGCGGCGGATGTTTGATGGACTATGGCTCGCATGGTCTGGCTGGCTCTATGTACGTTCTCGGCACTCAACTCAATATTACAAAGGTTGAGGCTGTTCAGATCGGCGTGCTGTTCCCCTATCGTGTTCTGGAGGGAGAGCCATACCACATGGAAGTGGATGACAACGCTCAGGTCAAGTTCCTGCTGGAAGATCCGGGGAGCGGGACGTGGATGACGCTCTTTCTTGAGGCGAGTTGGTGCGGCGGTCATATAGGCTCCGGAAAGGGAGAGTATGGCAAGCGAGGCGGTCAGTCCGCTGGTTTCCTGCGCATCGAGGGAGACGAAGGAGTTATAGACGCGACTGAGAGGGATCATATCAAGATCACCCGATGGGATGGAGGCGAAACGATAATACCACTTCGGGAATTCCCCGGCGAGACCATCTCCATGACCCACGAGATCGAGACATTTATCGACCATATCCGGTCAGACACGCCGCCTGACATCGACGTGGGGTTCGGTGCTGAGGTGATCGCCGCCTGCGACGCCGCTTATTATTCTGCTGTTCTAAAGCGAGCGGTCACAATGGACGAGTTTAAGGCATTTGGTCGTGGATTTGCCGAAAAATATGGAGATACAGAGGAAGCCGATGAAGCGCTGCTGGACTATTTGCTTCAGCCTTACAGGAGGAAACAGGTATGAAAATCAGCTTATACACTATTACGCTAAATGGTGGCTATTATGGCGGCCCAGCCGTGCCATTGCTGGAGATCTTCCCAAAAGCCAAAGCCTGGGGCTACGACGGCATCGAGATAGAATCCAAACGCCCTCATGGCTCCCCACTGGATCTGGATTCGGCGGCGCGGGATCGCATCAAGAAGGCTGCACGGGATACAGGGCTGGAAATCTCCTGCATTGCTGCTTATAACGATTATTCCAGCCCAATTGATGAGCATCGGGAAAACGAGTTGCTGATGACGCGGGAGCAGATCCGTCTGGCTGCGGATCTGGGCGCGCCCATCGTGCGGTTATTCTCCCAGTGGTCAGGCGTGACCAAGCGCGACGGCTGCATCACCTACGACATCGCCAGATACAACCTCGATCACCGGTATTCGGGACAAACTGCGCTGGATCGCTGGTGTTACGTCCGGGAATGTCTGATTGAGGCTGCCGGGATGGCGGAGGAGGAAGGTATTATACTGGCGCTGCAAAACCACAAACCCATCATTGAAAGCTATCTGGATATGCTGGCCTTCATAGAGGAGGTAAATTCTCCCGCTCTCAAGGCATGTCTGGATCGACCGTTACTCAGGCAGCATACGGAGGAATATTATCGCGCAGCCATCGAGGCAACAGGCGATCTTATGGTGCATACGCACTACGGCGGACGCTACCAGCGGGAGTCCGATGGCAGCGTGACCAGAATTCAGTCTCCGCTTCATCCGCAGCAGGCTGATAATGCAGCTTTCCTCAGAATCGCGAAGGAAGTGATAGATTACAGTGGTCACACTGGATACGAACTCTGTAGCCCTGTGTTAATCGGTCATCGCCACGCCGGATTGGAATACGCGCTTGAGCAGGCAGAACTGGCGTGTGTCTATATGCGTCAGATCATCGACTCAATCTAGAGGTATCCTGGGAGCGCAGGCATCTTGCCTGCATTCTTTTGATGTATCCAGATGCAGGCAAGATGCCTGCGCTCCCAGACAATTAAGGAGAATTTCTGTGAAACGTTATGGAATTTCAAGCTGGATCGTCAACAATCTTCCAATGGACGAAGCTATTCAGGCACTGGCCGCTCCAGGGTTCAGGAAAATTGAGATCTCTGGCTCCGGATCGCCATTGCTTCAGGAATGGGAAGACGATCCTGTTAATGCCTGTCAGAGGCTAAAATCGGCGGGGATATCTGTATTATCAATCCACTGCCCGGTTGCTGGTCGCCGTCTGGATGATGCCGACGAAGCCACTCGCCAGGAATCTATTGACGCCAATGTGGTGTATTTCGACAAGATGAGAAGCAGTGGAATCCCGGAGATTGTCATTCACCCCACGGGATCAGGTGATTATTCCACGCACGAGAGGCATATCGAAAGCAGAACTCGATCTGTTGAGTCACTGAAAGCTCTGGCCAAACATGCCAAACAGATGGGCGTGAGGATGGCTGTGGAAAATCTCGGCAGTCGTAGGCCCGGTTCCACGCTGGCAGATTTGCTGGAAATGATCGATGGATTGGGCGATCACGTTGGTATTTGCTTCGATATAGGTCACGCGGAGCAGGCGGATCTTGATCTCATACATGAACTCAAAACAGCCATATCAGCGGAAAAGCTCTTTTCGCTCCATATTCATGACGTGAATGAGAAGGGCAGGGATCACTTTGTTCCTGGCGAAGGAAGAATCAATCTGGATGCCATCATTTCTGCTCTGGACGCCTGTAATTTCCAGGGCGGACGCATTCTGGAGATTTCGCCGCCAGAAACAAACGTTGCCGAAAGGGTGCAAAAAACAGCAGAATCCATAAAGCGCTACCTTTCGTAGAACGAGGCTGCCAGCCCGTTTGCAGACAAGCAGAGCGCCGAATCTGAAATAATGGCTAGCGCACAAAAGTGATGGGAGAGCTTCTGTAGGTTGGGTCATATTTTCTTAACTCAATTCACTAAATACAATGGACTGGCTTTAGTTAAGACCTTTGGTTCGCTATAGTAACTTGACCCAACATTCATACTTCCCATCGTTTCTGCGCGCTAACAAATAATGTGGAATCCCTCGTCCATTTTGAGGCCTTTAACAAAGGAAAAGAAAACTGAAGGAGCAGAAGAATACAATGACAGACAAGAGACCAAACGTAGTTCTAATGGTAGCCGACGATCATGGACTGGACACTGGCGCTTACGGCAATCCGGCCATCAAAGTTCCGAATCTGGACGCGCTATCTGAGGACGGTGTAACTTTCACCAACGGGTGCTGCACGACAGCTTCCTGCGCCGCAAGCCGCAGCGTAATACTAACTGGAGTTCAGAATCACACCAACGGCACTTATGGGCACACTCACGGGTCCCACCACTTTGCCTGTTTTGACAATGTGGTAACCCTCCCCGCTCTGCTCAACGACGCCGGATACCGAACTACTCGCGTTGGCAAGCAGCATTATGCGCCGGAGCGCATTTTCCCATTCCAGGAAGGCTTTCCTGCGGGAAAATTCGGGCGGAATGATGTCCTCATGTCCGAATCATGCCGTGATTTCATCCGGGGCGATAAACCTTTCTTTCTTTACTGGTGTTCCATGAATCCCCATCGAGGCGGCGGGAAAATTGCAGATCATCCCTGCAAACCAGATCGGTTCGGGAATCCGCGCCAGTCATTTCCCGGCGATGAGGAGATGATCTACAACGAGGACGAAGTTTTCGTTCCGCCCTATCTGCCGGACACTCCCGAAGCCCGCGCTGAACTCGCGCAGTATTGCCAATCAGTATCTCGACTCGATCGCGGAATCGGTCGCCTAATGCAGGTACTCAAAGAGGAAGGCAAATACGACAACACCGTGGTCATCTACATATCAGATAACGGCGCTGCGTTCCATGCGGCGAAAACTACTCTATACGAACCGGGGATGAACCTGCCCTGCATCGTGAGAAGCCCGCTGCATCAGAACCGGGGAACTACCTGCGATGGGCTGGTCACATGGGCTGACATGACGCCAACTATCATAGACTTCGCGGGAGCATACGATGATCCCAAAGCCTTCCACGGTCGATCATTCAGGGGTATCATCGATCAGGAATCTCCCCAGGACTGGCGGGACGAAATTTACGCTGCTCACACGTTCCACGAGATCACGAACTACTACCCCATGCGAGTGGTTCGGACAAAGAAACATAAGTTCATCTGGAACATCGCGCATCCTCTCACCTACTCGTCAGCATCTGACCTCTGGAGCGCCTCAAGCTGGCAGGGAGCTTTGCGTGATGGCCTGGAGAAATACGGAAAACGAACTGTCGACGCCTACCTGCATCGCCCGCGATTTGAGCTATATGATCTGGAGCAGGACCCGGACGAAATCAACAACCTGGCGGAGCAATCAGAATATGCCTCTCTCGTAGACGATTTCTGCCAGAAATTGAAAGCGTTCCAGCGCGAGACGAGAGACCCGTGGCTGCACAAATGGGAATATGAGTAATCATACGAGTTTTTCAGCTATGAGTAGAACGAGGCTGCCAGCCCGTTTCCGTAGAGAAGGAGGGATTTCATGTTTCATCTGACAGTAGGTACAGCGATTTCGTTAGGTTGCGTATTTATCAATTCGGCAACGGACATGCCAGCAGACAAAGATCATGTCAATTCCATAGGGATGCAGCTTGCGCGCATTGATCCGGGTAGCTTTATGATGGGCGGGGGGACGACGCCGCTGCCCACAGAGGTGGCTGGTGATGAGTGGCGGCTTCATGGCGACTTCGACGAACATCCGGCGCATAAGGTTACTATCAGCAATCCTTTTTACATGGGCGTCTGCGAGGTTACCAATGCTCAGTATGAGAAATTCGATCCCGAACACCGCGAACTGCGTGGTAAATGGGGCTTCTCCAAAGAGGATGGCGAGGCAGTGGTATTCGTAAGCTGGCATGATGCCATGAGCTTCTGCAAATGGCTTTCGGAGAGGGAAGGGCTGCTCTATCGACTGCCTACAGAAGCCGAGTGGGAATATGCGTGCAAGGCAGGAACTAACACGCCTTTCCATACTGGCGATGAACTGCCAGAGCCGTTCCTGAAGAACGCTGGAGAAAAACGGCAAACGGACAAGGTAGTGCCGCTCACTGTTGGTCAAGTTCCGCCAAATGCCTGGGGACTGTGTGATATGCACGGCAATGTTGAGGAATGGTGCTATGATTGGTATGGCCCTTACGAGGCTGATGAACAGCTTGATCCGGTAGGACGGTCTGATGGCGATTATAGGGTTGTCCGCGGCGGCAGTCATTCTACCGAGATCTATTTCCTGAGATCGGCAAATCGCATGGGGACAATACCTGAGGACAAAAGCTGGCTGATCGGGTTTCGTGTAGTTCTGGCCGAAATACCGGAGACCAAGCCACTGCCTCCACCATCGTCGCTTCAGCTATGGCAGAGCGACGTTAAGCAGGAAGTTCCAACTGATCTGACTGAAGGGCCAGATCCCAGCAAGCCATATTTTAGAGGGCCGCTCAAATATGTCCACATTCCGCCAAACTCCTATGGCCCGCTGTTCTCACAGCATAATCATGACCCGGCCCTCGCTCCATGTCCAAATGGTGACCTGCTAGCCATCTGGTACACCTGTGTGAGCGAACCGGGGCGCGAACTCGCTCTGGCAGCCAGTCGCCTGCGCTACAGCGCGGAGGAATGGGATCCTGCTGCTCCGTTCTGGTGCACTCCGGATCGCAATGACCACGCTCCTGCTTTATGGTTCGATGGCAAAAATACTCTCTATCACTACAATGGACTATCCGTCGGACCTGATTACAGGACAAATCTGGCTCTCATTGTGCGCACATCCACAGACAATGGGGTTACGTGGTCAAAAGCGCGTTTTGTCAACTCTGAGCGTGGACTACCGAGTCAGCCAGTGGCATGTGAGTTCCGAACGCGCGAAGGTTACATAGTTTTCGTATCCGACGTCCCTGGCACCGGATCGGCTCTGTGGATCAGCCGTGACGAAGGCAAAACGTGGGAAATGTCCAGAGGTAAGATAGCCGGTATACACGCTGGCGTTGTCCAGCTCAACGATGGCCGACTGATGGCATTCGGACGCGGCGACAATATCGACGGACGGATGCCCATGAGCATCTCTGACGATATGGGCGATACCTGGACTTACAGTGCGAGTCCTTTCCCGGTGATGTATTCCGGACAGAGACTGATCCTGATGCGCCTCAAGGAAGGCCCTATCTTCTTCGCCACCTTCACTGGCGAGCGCAGGAACCCTGAACCTATTCCGATTATAGATGCTTCGGGAAAAGAGCGCTTGATCACAGGCCTATTCAGCGCCCTATCGTTCGACGAAGGTGAGACGTGGACTTGTATTCGCCCCATAAGCGATGACGGCGACGGCAGGGAAGTGGAAACTATGGACGGACGCTCATTCATCATGGATAAGAGTACCGCTGAACCCGGTGGCTACATGACCGGCTGCCAGACTGACGATGGAATTATCCACATTATCAGCAGCCGTCAATACTACGCCTTTAACCTTGAATGGCTCAAGACACCGCCGCCCCCCATCCGCTAATAGCACACTGACTTCCTACTCCCCCTTGAAAAGGGGGTTGGGGGGATTTTCAGCCATATTCAGAAAGTGTTACCTTAATTATACTGGAAAATGAACCATCTCGAAAATCCGTGTGCTATGCTCTTCCTGGATTATTATAGAAGGGCATTGAGGAGACAAATACGATGTCAAGTATGGGAACTAATCTTACAGGTAAAAGCATAATCATCCAGCAGCCAAGGAGGCTCGTTTTTGGGAATGGTTGCGTATCGCAGTTCGTAACGGACTTCGCCGCCACCGGACTACGTCGACCGCTTATTATCACTACTCCGCCGGTACTGCCGCTGGTTAAGCCGTTGATAGATTCGCTCAGGAAGAGCGGCATGAGCGTTAGCGTCTGGGATGGGATAGTTAGAGAGCCTGACGTAAAAATGTTCGACGACGCTCGAAAAACGGCACAGGCGGCGCAGGTGGACGCTGTCATAGGCATCGGCGGCGGCAGTTCTATGGATACCGCCAAGTTAGTGGCTGCCATGCACGACAGCGATGAAGGCATACAGGATGTTTTAGGCATCGGAAATCTGCCAGGAAGGAACACATATCTGGCCTGCCTGCCTACCACATCTGGAACAGGGAGCGAGGTCTCCCCAAACGCCATAATATTTGACGATGCCACCCAGATGAAGAAGGGCGTTATCAGCCCATATCTGGTCCCGGATGCCAGCTATGTTGACCCGCTGCTGACGAGAACCGTTCCAGCGGACGTTACCGCAGCAACCGGCATGGATGCCTTAACCCACTGCATAGAGGAATATGCCAACCGCTTCGCTCATCCCATCATTGATCTCTACGCACTTCAGGGAATCAGGCTGATCGGGGATAATCTCAAACTGGCGTATGAAAACGGTGGGGACGTAGAAGCCAGGGCAAAAATGTCGCTGGGCAGTATGTATGGCGGACTTGGAATTGGCAATGTAGGTGTAGGAGCTGTGCATGCGCTGGCATATCCATTGGGCGGAGAATTCCACGTTTCACATGGTGTGTCAAATTCACTGATGCTGCCGCACGTACTGGAGTTCAACACACCGGCAGCACCCGATCGCTACGCTCAGGTAGCACTGGCTCTGGGAGTAAAGCCAGCCAGTTCGGATCTGGAAACGGCAGAGCGGGGACTGGAGCGGATCAGGGAACTGTCTCACGAGTGTGGCATACCTGCCACATTATCCGAGTTAGGTGTGCCGCGTGAGGCGCTTGAGCGCATGGCGGAATCAGCCATGACTGTCACCCGTCTTCTGAAGAACAACCCCAGGGAACTTGAATACAGCGACGCGATGGAGATCTACAGGGGAGCATATTGACATAAAGAACATCGTATTAGCCACGGATTGACAGGGTTTATAACTCCCCCTTGAAAAGGGGGCTGGGGGGATTTTCAGCAATATCCAGAAAGTGTTACCTTAATTCCATCGGAAAATGGACCATCCCGGAAATGGCATAATAATATCAAAGAGCATCACAGCTTTTTCACCACAACGATAGTCACATCGTCATACTGCTCAGTATCACCAACAAAATCAGCAAAATCCCGCGAGATAGTCTCTATAATCTCCACCGCATTTATCGCTGGATTCATACGCGCTATGACCTGTTCCAGTCGCTCGGCGCCATACATCTCCTCCGCCTCGTTCTCACCTTCGATAATCCCATCGCTGTAGAATATGACTATATCGCCAGCACACAACGGAAGCTCCCAATCGGGATATGTCATATTCTGCATCATACCCAATGGCAATCCGCCGCTGCCTTTGAGTTCGGAGACTTGCTCTCCCTGCCTGATCATGGGATATGGTTGAGCCGCGTTTGACCACCTCAATATGCTGGTTTCCCGGTCGATTATAGCAAGCTCAAGCGCGGCAAACATCTGTTTTTCCATCAGAGGGCACAGATCCGCGTTCAGCGTTGATAATATCTCTCCACACGATGTCCTGTTTTTCGCGATCTCACGCAGCATCCCATCCACGAGGATAGCATTCATCGCGGCTTTCAGCCCCTTACCTGATATGTCGGCCAGAGCGATTCCAGTCCTTCCGCCTGGCAGTGAGAGATAGTCAAAGAAATCCCCGCCAACTTCGCGCGCTGGTTTACAGGAGCCAGCAATATCAAAGCCTTCCAGAGCCGGTGGACTTTGTGGCAGCAGCGACATCTGCATATTCTGAGCATCCTGCAACTCCTGCTCCGCGAGCCTGATTGCCTGCTCAAGTTCAGCATTCGCCTGTTCCAGTTCCCTGTTACGCTTCTCTAAGTCGCTCTCCAACCGCACTATCTGCTCGTTGCGTGGATCAGGAACCACCTCAAGCTGAAGGCTTGCAGGTTCGGAGTAGTTCAGATCCCGGTCAATAGCTTGCACTTGGAAGGTATATGTGCCCGGCTTCTCAGGAAGCCAATCGAAGCTTGTTTCTTTTGTAGGCTTGCGCCAGTCCAAATCTATTTCTTTGATGCGACAGCGATACTGCCGTTTCTCAGGGAGAGTTTTGAGGTCGATGGCGTTATATGACACGGTGACGCGTGTGCCAGGATTGAATGGTGGAATGATGGATAAATCATGGTAGGTCTTGTCGGCAGTAACAGAGACAATCTGGACTCGTGGCGGAGTGTCATTCCGGCGATAGCGAGTAACTCCCTTATCCGTTCCAATCCATAGACTCCCGTCCGTATCTGGATCTACGGATATTACCATATCATCCAAGAGACCATCCCGCGTGTCCAGAGATGTCCATGCGACGCCATCGAATCCAGACACTCCACCGCCATAGACGCCAAACCATGTTATTCCATTGGGAGCACAATATACGGCCTCTACCATATTGCCTGATAGTTCGTCCTTCTGAGTGAAGTTGACAAACTTCTCTCCATCGTAGCGAGAGATACCGCTCCACGTCCCCAACCATATTACACCACCGGGATCGCTATGGATTGCTGTTACATGGTTATGTATCAATCCATTTTCAGTGGCGAGGCTGACAAATTCCTTCCCGTCATATCGGGAGACACCACTTCGGTATGTCCCAAACCACAATATGCCATCCATGTCGCGGTGTATGTCTTCAATCCAGTTATATATCAATCCATCCTCTGTAGTGAGATTGACAAATTCCTTCCCATCATAGCGAGAAACACCCCCGGCTGTTCCAATCCACATAGTTCCGTCCGCAGCGCTTTGGATGGCCTGGATTCGATCATGCGCCAAACCATCCTTGGTGGTGAAGTTGACGAAGGACGCGGGATTATCATCCGTGCCATCGTAGCGAAAGATACCCCGGCCTCTAACGTCAAAACCACCTGTCCCGAACCACAGATTCCCATCGGCAGCGCGATGAATGACACTCACTACGAGCGGCACTAAACCATCTTCCTGAGTAAAAGTAATAGACAAACCTGATTCCATACCATCATCATACCGGGCGATTCCATTATCAGTGCCGATCCATAGAGAGCCATCTGGGGAGCGATATGTGGCCTGAGTGTATCCACCTGGCAAACCATCCGCGAGGTTAAGGGAAACGAAGCTCTTCTCATCATATCGAAATACTCCGTTCAATCCAGTTCCGATCCACAAAGTACCGTCCGAGCTTACATATATAGATTCAACGAACCATCCTGGACCATCATTGCCAAAGTTAACGAATGTCTCGCCATCGTATCTGGACAATCCCCAGGGTGTTCCAAACCACAGTGCTCCATCCGATGTGCTGTTGATTGCCTGAACGGAAAGACCCCACAGACCATCCCTGAAAGTGAGGTTATCAAACTTCGTGCCATCGTAGCGGAAGACACCATGCCCCCGATTCCAGGCGTTACCTGTCCCCAGCCACAGGACACCACTCGAATCACGATGTATGGCAGTAACTCGCCCGTCCAGTAATCCATCCTCAATGCCGAAGTTGACAAACTCCCTGCCGTCATAGCGGGAAACACCACTATTCCATGTCCCAAACCACACCGTTCCATCAGGATCACAGTGAACAGCAGTAACTTGATTACTCGCCAAACCATCTCTGATGGTGAAATTAGCAAATGTGCTGCCATCATATCGGGAAACGCCGCCACCCAATGTCCCAAACCACAGCACTCCATCAGGTGTGCTGTCTATGGCCCGGACGTCATTGTGCGCTAATCCATCCTCTGTAGTGAAGTTGACGAACTCCTTGCCGTCATATCTGGAGACACCGTTGTCCCTTGTCCCAAACCACAGTATGCCATCATGAGTGCTGTGTACCGTCCAGACATTATTGCTTGTCAATCCGTCCTCTGTAGTGAATATAACGAATTCCTTACCATCATAGCAGGACACACCATTTCCACCTGTCGGTAAATTCCAACTGCAATGTGTGAACCATAGCATACCATTCTTGTCTTCGCAGATGCTGTGAACCGCTGGGCTTGCCAGCCCATGAACAGGTGTATAGTTCCGCCATTTTCCCTTCTTGAATGGAGCGAACCGGAAGTCTATATTCTTGAGAGTCTTGCTGCGCTCAACCTGCAAAAGTTTTCCAATTTCTGGTTCCGCATTGCTTAACTCATTACCCGTCACCCGTAACTCTTTACTCGTTACCCCATAGTAGACATATCCGCCCAGAACCTGGCATCTTACATGATATTTTCCCGGCCTCAAACTGACAAACCAGTATTCTCCATCTTCATTGCTCCACGTTGTGTTTATCACCTTCCCATTGCGGATCGCCTGAACGGCAACATACGCGTGTGGCGTCTTATCATCCAGCATGTGGAGTGTTCCCTGAATGCTGATATCCTCCTGCAATGTGAGATCCAAAGATTTGCTTTCTCCCCTATGCAAAGGGACGTCCAGCAGCATTTGTCCATGCTTGCCCATGGGTATATCTGAATCTATTTTCTCGCCACTGGTGGCATATAGGTCATATAACCCATCATCCAAACGCGGGATGAGCATATAATACCGCCCTGAAATATCCGTCCACACTTGAGCGATTTCCACATCCCCATGCATCAAACGGACAAGGGCAACATTGACGGGATTGCCCAGTTCATCCCGCACCGTTCCTGAGACCATCGCAGGAATGTCCAGTTCATCTGGCCTGGGGAATTCCGCCTCCATGATACGGGCATCACCTATGAGCTTGCCGTGAATCTGATTTGGCGATGAGTCGGTGACCATGTCCGACCTATCATTGAATTGCCAGTAGCCAACCAGACGCGGTTCACTCCCGGTTAGGTGGCTGTGTATAGTCTCGCGAATCTCCTCCTGAGTGCGCGCGATGTTCCAGATGCGCACCTCATCCATCTGACCCGCAAAGGAGGCGCTCTGTGGACTAGAATCATGAGTCCATCCGACCCAAAGGGGAAGCTTGCTGACGTGAATATCTCCGGCAAAGTCTCCACGCGCGACTTCAGCGCCGTTGACGAATATCCTCATCACGCCATTTTCCGCATCCACGACTCCGGCGATGTGATACCAGTTATCGAGTGAAATCAAGCCACTTGGCGATTGTATTTCTATTTGTCCTTGTTTACTGGGCGCTGAAGCCAGTTGGATGAATCCCTGGCTGTTTAGCATCAGGACATAGCTTCTGTTACCGAAGTTGTCAACGCGCTCATCCGCTTTGTGAATAATGGCTATCCATTCGTTCGGAAATGCCGTCGGCTTGATCCACGCTTCCATTGTCACCTGAGAACCTATATCATTCAGTGCCTCGCTGTCGGACATTTCCACATAATCGCCATCCCCGCCCAGAGACAGGACACGGTTTGCCTTTGCCATTTACTCCCTCCTTGTGACACGCTGTTTATGCGAGTTTTTCAGCTATTAGTAGAACGAGGCTGCCAGCCCGTTGGTAAACAAGCCAGCGACCGAATGACACTGACTTAATACTACTTTGTAACTATTCACCTCCTCTCATGCGAGCGTCTCCCATTCATAAGTGGGACACGCTCAGATTGTCATTCCAGCGAAGGCTGGAATCCAGTGGTTACAGATATGTATTGCGTATATATATCT
>SDBT01003457.1_pt1 | contig 27305 bp, 21 predicted proteins | sample 2277101 | NCBI WGS metagenome assembly SDBT01 (sample SAMN10404973, study PRJNA504765) | marine sediment metagenome | isolation source: marine sediment core GS10_PC15, 103 cmbsf | place: Arctic Ocean: Southern Knipovich Ridge | collected 2010 | reverse complement strand
CAAGTTGGAAGGCGTCAATAACAAAATCAAAGTCATCAAACGGAAAGCATACGGATTTCATGATCTACGCTACTTTACATTGAAAATTTACCAGGCTTTCTCCAACTAATTGGGAGAAGAACCTAAATTAAGGACTCACGAAAAACTGACTTCGCGGAATTGGCGCTCAGATTTGGGTCGGACTTGGCCGATCCGATTGAGCAAAACCACAGGAATAGCTAGCTATTTCGCGGATTTTACGAATGAGGCATCGGTCAAAGATGGACTGAAGCTGAGATGCCAAAATGTGAAGTTATTTTTTCGCGAGCCCTAAGTGTTTATGGCAAAACTTTTCAAAAGAGTTGTGTGAGACTACATAATTTCTTTGGTGCAAAAAATACAAAGTGTCCCTGCAAATAACCTACTTCGTCTCTTTCACAAACAGTGAATCACGTTTGCGGACGGACCCATCAGGTTCAATAATCACGACGCACCGGCGTCAGCCCACTCGATTAAGTTGTTCTGTTCCAGTGCTTTAAGGATTTTCATAACAACGCCAAAACTCAACTTTGTCTCTTGAGCTATCCGGGAAACGGTTTTGACGCCATCTACTCGAAAACTGACAAACAGCAGTTCGTTCTCCTGTAAGTCGTAATCGATGCCGTTGAATCTGGAACAGAACAGTTCTCCTCTAAAGTCTGGAACCGGTACGCGATTGTTTTCCAATGCATCAATTATCTTCAGTACGATGTCACGGGATTCTTCCAAGTTCTTGAAACTTATCGCTTCCGGTGTATCAAAACTGCAATGATACTCGGAATAATGTTGTACCGGGCTGCTTTTAGGCAATGTTCGGGATAAGGAAAGCATGGGGACTCGTATTCCCGGGGCATTAAACATTCGTTCATCATTTAGAAGGGGGGAAGGAAAACTATCGACCCGGGCCGCGTTGTCATTTTCTTTGAGAATCTGTTCTGCGCTTATATCCAGATCCGTATCGGCCTCCAGCGATCGCTGGAGAGAATGAGGAAGTTTCGTGCCGAGCATCTCCAAGAATATACCGCCCTTCATTTTGGGAATCAGGCTTTCATTGTGGCTCAAATAGGCCGCAGAGCCGATTGTTTCCGGAACTATAATGAAGCGATATGTATATCTTAGATTATCGCGTTGCATTAAATGACGCATAATGTCAATTCCGACCACTACACCGGTCAAGTCGTCGTTAACCATATGGGGATGGCAAAGGTGGGCGCATAAAACGATGCATTCATCGCTTTGACCCGAAACCGTGACTTCGCCGACTTTGAGCGTTCCATAACTAAAATCCGCCTTAATTACGACCCGATATTTTTCTTCTGTGAGACTCTCCTTTTGTTTTTGACTGCAACACAAACCCCAATCACGTTCGTAGTATCTAAAAACAAACGGTATGGCTTCGTGGTGCCTGAGATGAACGTGGAGATGCTTGAAAAGTTCTGCGCGGCTGACTTCTCCTTCGAAGGGAAGCGAATATGAGACGACATGCAGCGGATGGTCCTCGTACGAAAATAGTCGCGTACCGTCCAGTTTTTCCAGGTACGCTTCATGGCAAGTCCACTTTTCGGGAATAATCCACGTAAAACATTCCGAACCGGACGGATATTCATGAATAGTCATGGGAATATGTTCGGCCAGGGCGGTCAAAGCAGCATCATAGCCGTCAGACACAATATCGCGCGGCAATCGCCAGATACCGTTTATCATTTGTTCCATCGTGGGATTTGGGCGAAGTTCGACATTGTATTTCTTAACGCCGACTCGCTTTCTTTCGCTTTCTATGAGATCCGCAACAGGGCCTCTTGCGAAATACCACGAATTTTCGCGTATCTTTTCGCGACAGAGCGGATAAAGTTCCTTGAATTTGATGGCGGAAATATTACCCAATCCCACAGGAGCGGTGCGACATATTCCCAGATTTATCATTTCAGCTTCAAGTTTTTCGAGAGAGGGCTCGGGCTCACTGAATTCGCCTAAGACTCTAACATAAAAGAGCCACTTTTCTTTCTTAAGAACTCCGTCTTTATTGACAACCCCGGAGAACAGCTTAAGAAAACGGTGGGGCACTCCGCACATCTGTTCTACATGGTGAATTGCCGTGGTCTTTTGAAGGTTCACCCCGATATTGCAAACTTTCGCATCGGTATGCCCGAGACGATCGTAAATACTGTCCGCACCAAGACAATCGTACGGTAAATCGGAAAAAAACTCATCAACCCTTGGTCCGATTCCTGCCACGGAAAAAATCGGGTCACAAGAGCGTTGCACCCCATCCATTCCTCTGAATATCTCGCCGAAAGGTCCTACATCTGAAGGCGTCGTCAACGGATCATAAATTTCGTTTTTACAGAAACTGTACGAATAGGTCGGCGTAAGAAAAGTACCTTCGGGACCCAAAACCTCAAATACCGCCTCATGCCAAACGTCGAATGCGGTTTTTCCTTCGTGGATCTCTTTGGGGAATCCAAGCTTAAGCATTCCAAAATGGCAAAAGAGAATATCTCCGCGTTTTATGCCGACGGCGCGTAATGCATTTACTGCATCATTAGTGGCATAATGAACTCTCTTGTTCATATTAAATCACCCTAAAACTTCTTTAAGAGATTCGATGATCAACGCCACATTAAGCATCTCAACTATTTGCTCATCTTTGAACTGCACTCTAAATTCATCTTCCAGCGCCAAAATCAAATTCATATGCGCCAACGATGTCCATTTCTCAAGGCTATCGGGAGACGCATTCTTATTTATCTGTTCCAGCGGAACGCCGAAAACCTGACTGACTACCGTAAATACTCTTTCAGCAATCATAGCCTATTCAAACACTGATCGAATTTCGTGAAAATAATTAGAGCTTTCTTTAATTTCAGCGATCAGATCAAAATGAAATAACCTGTCCGCATTACTCTCTTTAGCGTCGACCTCGCGGAAATGATTCTTGGGGAGAAAAGGTTCCACCTGGCTATTTCTTGCAGTCGCATAATATTCGCCCACGACTGTTTTGCACCCGCGCTGTTTTGCACCCTTTAAGGCCTCATGCAGCAGAACATCCTCCACGCCTCGTCCCAAAGCCCGACATGATAAAAGAAAGGTGTCCAGAAATACCGTATCTCCATCGCATTTCAGAATGCAACTTCCGATAATGCCGAGATCTCCATGGTTGTCATTCAGTTTCACATACAGGACGTCGCAGTCAAGGCTATTACTAAATGCCGCAATATCTGCTTCACTATACCTGCGAGTCGTCAAATTGAACTGGTTGGTTTTTTGAGTCAATTGAGCAATTCTGGGAATTTCAAAATCAGTCGCCGGACAAATTTCCACAATCATTTGTAGGGAATGATAATAACTTTCCAGATCAGTTGCCTCAGATCTCATCTTTTTGCGGTTCGCCTCAGCCCTGTACATTCTCCCTCGTTTTTTGTCTTCTTCCGACAGATGAAGCGCGTCAAACAATCCGCAGGAAGCAAGTATCCGGCGATATTCAACGGGTTTGTCCTTCGGCAAAAGAATCGCTTCCACCTCCGGCAGTTCTTTTTTGATTAAATTAATTTCAAATTCGCTGTCATCAAGAAACACAATGCTGTCTAATCCGATACTCAGATCAGAAGCGATTTGCCTAATATTCGTCGCCTTGTCACGCCAGTTAATTTGCGCAGCAGCGATATGCTTTTCTCTGAGAACCATGTCGGGATGTTTGCGGAAAACTTCCCAAACGTCACCCTCGTTGTTCTTACTGCACAGGGCGATGATGATGCCCTGGTTGTATAGATTGAGAACCTCTAATTGAAATTCATAATAGGCCGATCCGGGATATGTTTTGTCGAGTTTAATACCGGCCAGACCGTCTTCGCCCACTATCCCGCGCCAGAGGGTGTCGTCGCAGTCAAGTACCAGACATTTTTTGTTTTTTCCTTTCAGAGCGCGTATGAATTTGACATCCTCCAGGGCTATTTCACACAACCCCTCTCCGGAATAGGGCGCTCGACCGATATGCCAGTATCGATGGTCATAGAACTTTCGCGCTCCAATTCGGATTATGCAGAGATTCACGTCCACATAATAGGCATTAGGCGTCTCCAATAATTTTTTGCGCAAAGAATTATTAATCTTTTGTATCACAGCAATCTGACCGTCGTTAACCTGGCTATCGAGAATGCCCATTAAGGGGTGCGAAGGGATTTCAACAGCATGCCACAAAATCATTCCATTGGTCTGCCTTCGTATTCCTCTAATGACCCCGTCGAAATATTGCTGAATACGCTCTATTTCACGTAATATTGCATTTTCATCAAGACTTGCGAAATTGCGGGCGAAATCCCAGGAAAGATTTTCAAGAAATGAGAAAATTAGTATGCAGTCTACATCTTCATCTAAGAGATCATCGACGCCCACCGCTTCTTGAAAAATATTGTCATATTCGCCGAAACGCACCTGGGCCGAAAATCCATGCTGGTACGCAAAATACCTGAGATAGGCTTCTATCGGTTCCAGCATCACGTTGCGAAGAATTGAAATTCGCAAAGGGGGAAGCGCCGACAAATCGGCCTTGTTTAATGATTCATTAATCTGCCCAAATGATAATTGCGCCATTTTCCCCAATAACATGCTCAGGCCGTAACGACTCCGCCACAAACCCGGAAGTTTTGTCCGGTTATGTGACGGGCTTTTTCACTGAACAAGAAAGCGCATAGACCTGAGATATCATCCGGTTCGGCCAGTCTACGCAACGGCGTCTGCATTTTGGTAAGCATCTTCCCTTTTTCAGGAATATCAGAAATTAAGTCAGTCAGAGTCATTCCTGGAGATATGCAATTCACCCGAATTCCTTGCGGTCCATATTCCACTGCGAGCGAATTGGAAAACGCAATCAGCGCAGCTTTAGCCAGGTTATAGGGAAGCATTTTGACTGGCGGATTGTCCACACATACGCTGGCAATGTTCAGCACGACGCCGTTATTGCCTTGTTGCAGATGAGTCAAAGCAGCTTGCGACAGATTAAAAGCTCCTTTGATCTGAATATCGATATGGTTTTGCATATCCGACCAGGTAAGATCAGTAAAGTCTTTCATCTGCATTGGACCTGATGCATTGTTTACAACGCCAGATATATTCTCAAAAGCCGAAAGCGCTTTCTTGACCATCTCTTGCACCGCGAGAGAGTCGGACACGTCAGCCTGATATTTGATGGCCTGACCGGCGGCGGAAACTATTTCGTTAACGACTCGCTCCGCACTTTGGCCATCACGCAAATAGTTTATTACTACCGGATACCCATCGGCGGCCAGAGCCATGGCAATGGCTGAGCCTATGCCGCCACTCGCGCCCGAAACGATAATCGCGCCTTTCTTTTCATTCTTCATAACTTCCTCTGCCTTTATCTCAGGCTTTACGACTTTAACCTTTGCAGTTCCTTCAATTACTCGCCGCCCATCATCGCCAAAAATGACAGTTTCCAGTACTACGATTCGCTGGGCGGTGCTTTTCTGTTTAACCTGGACCCAAATTCGTATTTCCTGCCCGATTCGGACGGGGGCCAGAAAACTGGTTCGTTGTTCATACCACAAAGACCCCGTGCCAGGAAGTTTGGTACCGATCACCGTGGAGATAAAAGAAGCGGTAAGCATTCCATGAACGACGCGGTTCTTATAAGTGGTCCGGGACGCATATTCATCATCCACATGCAAAGGGTTATCATCTCCCGTGAGATCGACAAAAACATCGACATCCTTCGCCGTGATCGTATGAAACAATTCGGCTTCATCGCCAATCTGAATTTCTTCGAATCTGTCTTTCATTTCAGGACTTCGCCGATCTTGAGGGGTTTGGCAGGATGCTGAAATTCCAAAGTTCTTTCATACAAAAATACTTTATTTAATTTATTGTTTCTTTGGACCTTCGTCTTCAATATATCTTAGATCTACTGTTTTTTTCATAAGAGCACAATATCGTGGAATATCTTCTTGGGAAGCACTGGCGGATTTTTCACAATATTCCATAGAATCGATCAATTCATACAAATTTGTTTCCAAGAATATGTCCCAATAATTCTGCTTGTACGTCCACACATCTTTCTCTTTAATATGATGGTATTTTCTTTTCTGGGCAAAAGGAACATTAAAATCCCCAAGAATTAAATACCCGCCATCCATTAGTATCCTGTCAATCTCGGCAATTGAGCGAAGTAAAGTCTTTCTGTCAACCCAGTGAAGCACAAAATAAACGATAACAATATCAAAACAGGCATCCGGTGCATCAAGCTTTGCTGCAATATTTCCTTTGAATATAACCTCCGGATACTTCTTTTTGCCATTGCTAATCGCTTTTTCCGACGGCTCAAAGGCAACACATTCACACGCATGCTCCCGTGATATCTTGCCAAGCCTAAAACCGTTGCATGCACCGATTTCAGCTACTTTTCCGGGCGCAAGCTCATTTCTTTTCATTAACTTTAAGACAAGATCGCTTTTAACCCTTTCTTCATTAGGAATATTACTACTAATTCGACGGCTGAAAAAGTTATCACCCTCAAAAGATTGATATATTTCATCTTGCATGAGTACAACCTTTTTCGCTATTTCTTCCTCAAATATTCTCTAAATATATCTGTAGCACCCGAGACTAATACTTTCATAATAGAAAACTGTTGTTGCAGGAAGGACAAGACCAAGTGCCTTTGTGGCTAACATAGATCTGATCTTCACAATGCGGACAATTTAGGTGAAACTGACCGTCTTCAGCACGTGAATGCATTCCTTGGAGGCGTCCAAGCATTTCTTGTGCCACTGAAAATTCTGGGGCACCGCGAACAACTGTATCTAAGGACCGGATTGCTAGGGCAAAATCACCTTGCTTTTCGGCCAATTGAGCTAAGTCGTAAGACACGCGCCAAGGGTCAAAGTCAACTATTTCTGTTGAATCACATTCGAACAGCAAGATATTTCTTGTTTCAACATCTTCAGGGTGTTTTGAAATGTATGACTGCGAAATCTGCCTTGCCAAATCTTTGTGATCAGTTTTCATTAGACTTTGGCAAAGATTTAAAATGGTTATCCGATCATTAGGCTCTATTTGGTAACTTTTATGAAAGGACTCCACGGCATTGTATAGTTCATGCTTGTGCCAGTAAATCACGCCAATATTATTGTGGGCCTCACTGAAAAACGTATCTAGGTCAATTGCCTTTCTAAATGCGATAAGGGCATACTCTAGATCATCTCGTTCGTAAAACACTTCGCCAACATGATTAAAAAACTTCGCAGTAATTTGTCTCAAATCAAAATCATTGTATTTGTTTCCTTCCCAGACTTGAAATGCGGACGAAATCCTTCTAATTTCCTCATAATCACTCTGGTCCAAATTGCTTGTTTTCTTAAAGGCCATTTCTTTTGAGATAGACTTGGCAGGGTCCCCTGTCCATCCGGGATGATTATTCATCTTTGCCATGCTTTCGTGATAGTCCAGGTCAAGCGATCGGCATAAAATCGTTAGATAGGTCTCAGGATCTCTCACAAAATCGTCATAGTAGACACCGAAATATCTACCAGAATGTTTTGCAAACTTCTCCTGAAACACTTGAAGTGACTTATGCCAATTAATCAAATAAAATGCGATGTTTTTGACATTTAGCCTTCCGTCTCTTTTTGCTGCACTTATGACCGATTCAAGATTCCTGTACAGATGAACAAATCGCGCTTTCGGAAAAGCCCGGAAGATTTCATGTGAATAAAATTCATTCCATGGTGTCTTCAGTCCCCATATCTTTGCATTTCTCTGCAAGCAGTATTCGGCGAGAAACGCATCAAAAATAGCCCCCATAAAAATGGAATAATCATCGCAGCGTTCTATGTGGCAGGAAAGGATTCGCTGTTCAACTTTTGACATGTCAGGTTTATGATCAGCTTTAGATACGTTGATATCTTTGAAAATATCGTTGAGAATATTTCTTGCCAGAGTGACATTTGGCAATTTCTTCCAGCACCCCTTGTAGGCGGAATAGTACATCGTCCACAATTGCAGGTCCCACTGGAATATTGCAACATCAGGGTGCGAGCCAAGAATGCCCCTCATTAAGGCCTTGCCTGAACATTCAGCGCCTCCAATAATGATGGGGCTAGTAGTATTTTCAACTGCGTTTTGCGGTGTCGAATTCTTCCCGAACAATAACATTTAGTCCTTCCCCTATGATGAATGGGTATTCTATTAGAATTATGAAATACTAGAAGAGGCGTGGATATTCATGACGCTTCAGGGAGGTCTTTTTGCCCTTCCATGAATAGTGAATCCGGTTTCCGAATCGATCCATCTGGTTCAATATCCAAAAGATACGCGTTGAAGTTTGAAATTTGAGATTCATTGGCACGACAGCCCCTGACCTCCGTGAAGCCGGCCTGCTGAAGAAGTTTTCCCAAGGAATATCGGTCGTACATCCACTGATGTATCTCACCTGAAAGTCTGAATTGCCCGATCTGCTGCGGATCTAGGACCAGGGGTTCCTGAAGGTCCCCAACCTTTGCACCTGTTTTGTGGCCGCTTGCACTATTTCGAATGTTCTTCAGGACATTCAATACTTCCGAACCCACGCGGTCGATTACAAAAGACTCGGCTGGCATGGGGTTTTGCTGCCAGTACTTGAACATCGCCCCTCCGGAAGTATTTCTCACCATCTGGTCGAAGAGTTCGAGCAAGATCCAGTCATATCGATCTTGAGCATCTCGCTCACCTCCTTGAGCCTGTCCTAGAAGAGTCAAGTACCACCTGACTATTTGTTCTAAATCAGGAACAACAACACGGATGACTCCACCTGCATTGAGCACACGAAAGCATTCTTTCAAGAATAGCAGGGCATAGCTTCTGGAAAAATGTTCCAACAAATGAGAATGATATACCACGTCAAAGGAATTGTCTTCACAAGGTACGCCTTGGCTAAGGTCATGTGCTCTTATGTTCGAGTTCGTAGAATGGAAGTCAACATTTGTCCAGTCTGGATGATAATGTTGTCCACAACCAAGGTTAAGTAATCTCGAACCATTTGCTTTTGTCACTTCATTCAATAATAACCGCCCTTTCTGGTTTTCGGGGTCATTGCGCAGTAACTCTTTTAGGATCCTAACCGCTTCTGCTTTCTTTCCAATCCTGGCAAGGGCTACAGCTCTGCCAAGGTCTATTCCATACAAATCTGGATATACTTTCCGGGCTTGTTCAAACAAACCCAACGCCTCTTGACTTCTGCCATTATTTAAGTAATCAAGTGCGTGTTCCACTTGAACGTTGGTGTTTGACATATAAAAAATGCGTCCACTGGAATACATATCCTCAGTAACCTGGAGTAACGACTGCATTTCACTTATGTCCTTATGCTGAGAAATACCCCAGTACCTATCTACGATTTCAAATTGTTCTTCAGATATGTCACTTCTTGGTTCCGAGAAGGCAGCCGAAATTTCATTTGCTGATTTATGAAATTCCTCAGATCGTGGACAAAGATCCCGTTTCAGGATCTCATCGGATTCGGCCAAATACTTATAGTCTGTTTTGGTCATGAAAAGAGGCTTACCCATAAGAACACTCAAACCAACAAAAGTGCCTGCCTTGAATGTAGTGGTTGTGGTTGCCAATTCAATAATACTTTTTAATCTCGGCACAAATAGTGGATCGTACATATGGCCCGCAGTTACACACTCGAATCCGTGCCTCGTAAATTCCTCAGCCAACCCGAGCAGAATATCTTTCCAACCCAGACAAATTCGAACAGTATCAAACTGTTTGCCGAGATCTTCCAATACTCGACAATACTCGTCAATATCAAAATGGGGTTGAATCCAATGGGAGGAGTGCTCAGGTGCAGCTAGTAAGCTTCTACCAAGCCTTCTTTTTTCAGAGTTTAATGTCTCTTCATCCAGATAGTGGGAAGCATAGCTCATGATAGGCCCAATCGCAAACAAAGCCTTGCCGGTGCGTCTTCTAAATACAGGATAGCGATGCTCTCCCCAACAGAATATGCCAGGAAGAGGCGCATTAACATCAGCATCCCACGCGGAGTCACCCAGGGATAGACCATGTTCAATTACAGCTTTGATTTGATATTCTGGTGGAAACTGGGCATATTCTTTAAGAATCGTGGCATTGCCGTAAAAGTCATTTGGTAAATGAATTTCGGACGACGAAAGAGGTCTGTCTTTGGCCACTTCGTAAAGTTGTTCAATAGATAGTTTCATCGACAAATATATGCTAATTGACCATTGAGATCTCTGGCTGAGGTCATTTTCTTATGAATTCGCCGATCTTTCTAAAGTCATGTAATTGGCTAGTGAGTCCAATTTTGGAAATGATATTCTTTTCCAAATTCGGAGTGACTTCATACATATACCTAGAAAGAACACCAGTATAATAAAAGATTGTTTTCTTCAAAGAAGATTTATACTGAGCGGTCAGATTGCGTTTTCCTAACAGAAATCCTAACTCACGGACTTTCTTCTTATATTCATTCGAGAATTTGAAGAAGTAATCCTCATAGACGTAGGTGTCGTCATGAAGATTCCGATGATAGAAGGTGGACAGCTTATACGGATCTAGGACATTCTGATAGATCACTTGACCGCAATTTTGATAACGCTCTCTAAGCCACCAACCCTCCAGGTTATATTCGCCGGCATATTCTTCGAATACTGCGGTGTTTGGATAGGGAATCAACGCGCCGTATGTCTGAAATAACTCCACCTTATTACTCATCTTTTTTACAAAAGCTATTTGATTTTCAATGTGAGTTGGTGTTTCCCACGGAAAGCCATACATCAAGTTGACATGGGTCGGAATCCCCACCTCATGCGCTAAATTCAGGGCCTTGATTGCGATATCGACAGTGAAGCCTTTTCTGGTTCTTCTCAACCAGTCATTATCTCCACTTTCAACACCAAAAATGATTCTTCTACATCCTGCCTCTTTCATTTTTGAAAGCATTGGCAAGTCAACTGCGTTAACTCTGGTAGCGCACGACCAGGTTATCTTGAGATCAGCACTTAGGAGTTTATCACAAACCTCATGAACATATTTTTTGTTAAGAGTAAAGGTGTCATCCGTAAAATAGAAGTCTGTGAAAGCGTACTTCTTGTTAAGCATGCGAATTACGTCTAGAATCCTGTCTGAAGATTTGTACACATAACGATTCCCAAAAACTGATCTGTCACAGAATGTACATTGATTTGGACAACCTCTACCATTTTCTATCTTATTAAAACCCTTGAGCGTCCCGTCTGCGGCTGTAAACGCCTCTCGATCTAACAAGTCAAAGCCTGGATGTGGTAGTTCATCAAGATTGGGGTTGCGCTTTCTGGGTGACGTTTGATTGATCCTTCTATTGTTGACAATATAAGCTATTCCTTCTATCGTTTCCAGACCTTCCTGTATCGCCACGTCATTAAGACTTATGCCGGTGGTCCGTTGGTATACCTTGGAAAAGAGCTTGCACAGTGCATCAGTTGTTAATTCTCCTTCCCCAATGACGACAATATCGGCATTATTATTCATGACCTCATGTGGCCTTGAACTAGGGTGAGGTCCGCCGCAAACAATGACCGCCCGGGAGTTCTCTTTTAACTTCGCAATCAAGGAGTATACGTTGAGTATATCTAACGTAGGAAAGGACAATCCGATTATTGAAGGATCGAAATCTCTTGCAATTTTGATGATGTCTTCCTGGGAATAGTATTTCTTGAAGGTATTTACGAGCAGGCGGGTATCAAAGTTATTTCGACGGCAAACGTCAGCTATATAGAGAATACCGTAAGGCATAACAGAAACCGGGGTCGGGTATATTAGTAAAGCTTTCATATTTTTGGCATCTTTTTGCATGTGTGGTTCCCTCTAGTGGAGTGTTGAAGTTGGCGAGAAATACGATTTTGGTACTTCGACAGAGGTTCTTTGAATTGCTTATTGTTGTCGGAAAACTGGCTTTACGGGTTGACCTTTTAGTATCTGTTTTAGATTGTCATGGTCGAGGTTTCGAGTGAGAATAGAAAAGGTCTCGTCATAGGCGTCCAATGTTCTTTGAATTTCTGTTTCTCGGAGGCTGTAACTTAGTACATGATAACCAGCACATAGAAATCCTCTTTTGATCATTTCTTGTTGAACGACAGTTTTTCGCAGGTTGTCTTGTGTGGTAGTATGATTTTGAAAACGGAGAGATGTTTTCGGCGGATAACCGTCTATCCGTATATAGTTTTCAAGGGCGTGGTGTTTAATGAGGGCCATTAGTCCGTCTTTGAGGCGTTTTCCCATTTGCCAGATACATGATATTGCGGGAGTGTTTTCTAACTCTGTGAGAACGGCCAAAGCTGCTGAGATTCCGATCATGTCGCCGCCAAAAGTAAAGGAATAGAAGATGTGGTCGAATAATTTCATAATGTCTCTGGGTCCGACGATTGCGGATATGGGGAAGCCATTTCCCATGGCTTTGCCAAAACACGCAAGATCGGGCGTTACACCAAAGTATTCCTGAGCCCCACCGAAGGCCCAACGGAAGCCGGTCCAGCATTCATCATAGATTACCAGGGCTCCGTTTTTGTGAGCAATATGGTTAACTTTCTCAAGAAAATTGTTTTCAGGAGGCTCTAGGGCCACAGGCTCCAGAATTACACAGGCGATCTTTCCGGGGTATTGATCGAATAACGTTTCGAGTGATTCAGGTTCGTTATATTGGAAGGTTACGGTAAGTTCCTTGACGGCTTCTGGCACGCCGAGATTGCGGCTGGTAGTGCCAATATACCAATCCTGCCAACCATGATAGCCACAACAGGCAATCATATTTCTTCCTGTATAGGCTCTGGCGACCCTAACCGCTCCAGAGGTGGCGTCTGAACCGTTCTTGCCAAATCTCACCATTTCGGCGCAGGCTATGATAGCGCACAGCTTTTCCGCGAGATCGATTTCTTTGTAATGCGGCAAAGAGAAAGCAACCCCTTCAGCCATTTGCTTTTTCACGGCTTCGTTGACGGGAGGATAATTGTGACCCAGAATAACTGGCCCTAAGGCCATAGGCCAATCGACAAATTTGTTTCCATCTACATCCCAGACAAAGCAGCCTTCCGCCTTTTCCAAAAATATGGGTGAAACCCCAAAGGGATATTGAGTCCAACCCTTACTGAACGTCTGCGTACACGAAGGTATGAGCTTTTCGGCTTTTTCGAACATCTGCAGTGAACGGCTAAAATCTAAAGACATCCTTCTCTGTCCATTCCCAGTGATTTTTGATAACCTTCGTTGCGAGAGATATGATGGTTAATTGATTTAATCTCCGGGTGTCTTTGAATGGTCTGCAAAACATCCTCCCAGGTGGCATCCACGAAGGACATAGGTAAGACTTTTGTCAATTCCTGCAAGAACATATAGTCCTTTGCCTCATCCAAGGTCCAACGGTGATCCGAAAGATTCTCATAGCAGGGGTAATCGAGAGCCTTGAAAGAATTGTGATCATTTTGCCGAGCATGTTCTAAGATCCATGGAACTACATGTTCTCTTTCAGAGGGAAGTTTGGCATTCTCCCACGCAGATTGTAATGAATCAAACGAAAATATACAGACATCAAGCCCGTCTGGAAAGCTGTTTGAAATTTGATTTGTTATCAAGTCAGCGTCGGATTGGTGATAGGATTTGATCATTCTGTCGATTAGACCCGGGTCAATCAAAGGGCAGTCACCAGTAATCCTGACTATATGGTTAATATCATAATAACGGGCAGCTTGATAGTAGCGATCCAAGACGTCATCCTCCGAACCACGAAAACATGGGACTTGATGCTGCTCCACAGCATAGGCAAGAGCATCATCTTCGGGTTCGGTGGAAGTCAGAACAATTATGCCGTCTAATTCCTTCGATTTTTTTAATCGCTTCAGGATGATTTCAATTATGGACATCCCCTGCAAAGACATCAAGGCTTTGCCCGGCAATCGTGATGACCGTAATCTAGCTTGTACTAGTGCAAATGTCTTGTGCATATAGTCATCCTATCCGATTGAGCACAACCACAGGGACAGCTGGATATTTCGCGGACTTTGCGAATGAGGCATCGGTCAAATGTGGGCTGAAGCTGAGATGCAAAAATGTGAAGTTATTTTTGCGCAAGCCCAAAGCAAAATCACGCGGATTGTACGCCGGTTCATTACGGCGCTTTAACAACTTCCGCTGGATCATAGGAGTGATCAAGCGAACAATTATTCTTGCTGGCCACCATATCCAAATATTCTTGATTCTTCGTCTTGTCTGCAGTAAGGTTGTCTTTATGCATTCGGTATCTGTATAGCGGTAAATTAATCCTATCTATTTTGAATTTCTTATCAAAGCGTATCCTAAAATCAACATCTTCTCCAATATGAAGAGAAGTGTCATACAACCCAATATCAATCATTTGTTTCTTTAAGAACATGATGCCGCAAGCTATGGGTCGCTCGTCAACACTCATACGTTTCGTATAATTTTCGTCATCATCGATCAAATAGTAATCGGTTGCCACGGCATCAGAGTGATTATAATACATGTGCAGGTGACAAACTCTCAGGAATTCTGGATGGATAAAATCATCGGCATCGAGGTTGACAATAAAATCACCTTTGGCATTTATGACCCCGTGATTTCGTGCGCAAGGCAACCCTTTGTTCTCACTGAGTTCTATGACACGAATCCAGTGGCCGTATGATTGCAGTATGTGTTTTGTAGAATCTTTACTGCTATCGTTGACGACTACAATCTCAAAGTCATTTTTGGGAAATGACTGCTCGATACAGCTCCTGATAGCCCTGGCAATGTATCTGTCGTAGTTGAATGTTGGAATGATAATGCTGATCTTCATGATTTCCTCATAATTAGGTTTATTAGTTTATGCCAATTGATCCCAGGAAATCAGTTCATCTTCTTGAATCGTAGTGTTGACTTTCCGTCCCAGGATTTCAGTAGCTTTTGCGGGTGAAATGCCGCCTCCTGGTCGTTTCGGGACAACCATTTCTTTGGTTATGGCAGTGCCCTTGAGAATCACCTGATCAGCAACCAGACTGCGACGTGCATTTTTGCGGGCCGGCATTTCAGAATCTGTAACTTCGGCTGTCGCCATGGTAGCAGCCTCTGCGAGCTTTATACGTTGAGTCATTCGGGACAAAAGTATGGGATCGACTGAGTGATAGTGATCATCCTCAGGAATTGTTCGATCCAAGGTAAAATGTTTTTCAATGATCTGTGCACCTACAGCCACAGCGAGCACGGGTATTGTCACCTCAGAGTCGGGCATGGTGTGATCCGAATAGCCAATTGGTATCTTGGGGAATAATTTCTTTAATTCGGTAATACGAAGCAAGTTAGCATCATGATCCGGGGTGGGATAAGCCAGGCTACAATGCAAGAGGGCCAGATCGTTGATTCCTCTCGATTTCAAGAAGTTGACTGTTTCTCGAATTTCATTGAAATATGACGCACCCGTGGACAGAATTATTGGCTTCTGCGTGTCGGCAATTTGATCAAGCAAAGGATAATTATCGATATCCGCTGAAGCCACTTTCCAGAAGGGAATCCCGAGATCATTTAACCACCGGACTGACTGATAGTCGAAAGGTGTAGAGCAAAAAATTATGTTATTCCTTTCAGCGTGAGTTGCCAGCGCCTGATAATCTTTAAAGCGAAATTTGTCTCTCTTTTGAAAATAATCAAATTGAGTTCCTCCGTCTTTGTCCTCGCTGTGTTCCCAGTATTTGGGCGCCCAGCGGGTGACTAGGGTGGCGGATTTGTAGGTTTGAAATTTTATGGCATCCGCTCCTGCTTCAGCGGCTGCCTCGATTAGTTTCATGGCTGTGGCCAAATTGCAGCCGTGATGTACTCCAGCCTCGGCAATAATAAATGTCCGGCATGAGTTATTCTTTTTATGTTGTCTCAGAAAGTTATTATTCGCGTTCATTTTTGCGCAAGCCCTGAGCAACAGGTTCAAGAAATTCCGGCCTGGACTCGAAAAAGTGTTTCTGATCTCCGGCGCTGACCCAGACTACACATTGATCACACACCGGAGCATATGCCCATCTCGAATTTAAGTGTGTCCAACGAATTTTTCGTATGCGGAAATCATTCCAAATTTCATGAAGAGTTTTCTCGTAGATATCACCGACAACGCCTGAATAATCCCAGTCCACATTACAGATGGAGACTTTACCGTTGCTGTTTACGGCTAACGCATACCAGAGCAATGCGCATGGGTAGCGCACAGGGGAACTTTCGTCAGTTATGGCTAAATTTTCGATAGCCCCACCCCAGTCGTGAACGCCGGTTACCTGGACATGATCGGCAATGCCTTGCCACCTGTCATGAAATGCCTTGATTTCAAGATCGGTTACCTGAGCAAACTCCATGATCTTGACACGTATAAAAGTTTCGGCACCCACTTTATCCCGGTGTTCAATAAACGATTCAACAGCTCTATTTAGGGCGTCGAATTTTCGACTCTTCTTTAGTTTGTGGTACGTCTCAGGAAATGCAGCATCCACGCTAACGGTTATGTCATCGATTCCAGCATCCAACAACTCACGTCCAACTCTTGTGCCCAACAGAGTTCCATTGGTGTTCAAATGGATGGTCCTGGCCACGTTTTTTCTCTTGGCATAGGCCACCATCTCAGGCAGTTTCTTGTGCATTAAAGGTTCGCCATCTTTATGTAAGTTAAGCATAATCAGCTGGTTATATTCACAGGCTTCATCAATTATTTTCCTGAAAAGCTCCACAGAGAGATAATTCGTTCCCTGACGGAGAACAGCTTTGTCCCTTGGACAGTAGGTACACCTCAAGTTGCAGGCATTGGTGGGTTCGATATTTAGAACTAGCGGAAATTCTGTACTGATATGGTTTTGGATAGTGGATGGCTTCAGGCATGTTAGCGTACCATCTACATATGCATCGTCCATAGGTTCATGATATAGTTCAGTCGGTCCTCTTCCCATTTCAATTATGCCTTGAGGGCCTCTCTATTACGCGAGGATAGGAATCATCAATTAAGCTAATTTAAAAACTTTCTTCTGTCTTGTCTGTTGGCAACGCTTAACATCGTCATATTTTATCCCCGACAACGATAACATTCTGCGTCCTCACTAGACAGTCGTCGTCGGTTATACGCATATTGTAAAGTTTCTTTATTCTCTCAGGTGCAGACACATGTACATTCATGATCTCTTTACAAGTCTCTTCAGATAAACCGGAATTCTCTACCCAATTTGCAATACTGAAGTTTTCCATGTAGTGGCTGTGAACGGTAACATTTCTGAAACCGTTCTTTGACAGGTAATGTACGAGTAATTCCGGTGTAAACGTCCTTCTTTCCTCCTTGAGTTTAAACATCTCTGTATACCAATCCACGACATATGGATCACTGACTACCGGGACTCCCTCCGCGACTACTATCTTTCCACCGTCCTTGAGAAGGTCATAGCAACGAAGGACAGCACGGTCTAAATTGTTGAGTATATGGTGAAAAACCATCCTTGCGAAAACTCTGTGAAAAATACTGTCACCAAAAAGGGATTCGCCAATATCCCACTTGATAACTGAAGTGCCAGCCCAGTCTCCCATTTCCAACATAGAATCCGAGGTGTCAATTGTTAGGACATGACGCACGTGGTCTTTTACAGCTTTGGCTACATCTCCCGTCCCTGTACCGACGTCCAGGGCGATATGATGTTTCGCCAGGTCGCCCAGTCTAATTATCTCTGATAAATAACCTGGATCCTTTGTCCAGTAAAGCTTGTCATACTTCGCAGCACGAATGTGCCAGAAAGGTTCCGGATCGTTGCCGTTATTTGGTGAGACCGTAGACTCTTTCATCAGACGATCAGAACATACTTCTGAAGGCGCGTTTTGACAAAAGTTTTCACCCTTTTCCACTTTGACCCACCTCTCTTTGGTCTTCAACCTCTCAGCGCCGCGACTCACATCCATATTTAACCTACCTAAACTTGATGATCCGTCCTAATATTAGTAATCCTTTATCTCCACAAACCTATCAACAGTAGGAATGCCGAAGTAAAACACAATTGGCTAATTCATATAGCCGAACGGGGCTCTCGAGATATATGACATGGCTGCTTCTTGCTTGACCACTGCCGTTTATGTCCTGCTTTTGCGGGCGGTGCTGTAGGTTTAAAGAACCCTGAGACATATAGTCTCAAAAGCTGCAATCTGGACAGAAGATAGAATGGTAGAAAGGACATAGCGTAAAATAATCTCTGCGAGATTTCCTTTGGTCCTAGCCAGCGTCCGTTTATTATCCATTTTAAGGTCGGGAGCTCACCCTTAAATGGCAGCATCAAGTTTGTGATGAATTTCAATCCGTCATAGTTTGGTTCCGCGTAGTACAAGAACTCATAAGACAACTGTTTCATTTCACCTCTATAGAGGATTTCCAATAGCTTGATTTCATTGTTCCCCAACCTGGACTTCCAACGCTGAGTGACATAAATATTAGGACCTGTCACTTTCCTAGACACTTCGTCGGGGTCGTTTTGGAGAGGTCCGTGGAGGTTGGCTTGAGACCTGTTGTTATACGCCCCGTGGCCTCTCCATGGCTTTCCCACAGATGTTGGGGCGTAATCTCGTTTTGCCCAACCCCGCCAAAAAGAAACATCGAGCCAATCGCATGTAGATCGCAAAGTCGGTAGCCAGTTCGTGTTTAAGTCTTCATTGCGAACCGTGATAAATTGATCTATATACTCGCTTTCGAGTACATGAGTAGTCCGCGCTGCAGCAATAAAATAGGTCAGCCAGTACAAATATACACAGCCATGCCTCGTCAATTGCAGCGAACAAAGATCGTCTAGATTGTTGAAGTAGTTGCTGGCGCTGAGGGTATACATGTTTTCATTTCTGTTTACCCATTCATGTCTCGCTGACGCAAAACACGCCCTGAAATCGCGTACCAGGGTAATACACTTTGCATTTGGGAAGTCTCTTATCATAGCGTGAATAGCCTTGCCGGAAAACCCCCCCAGCGGGTTTTCCGCACGCAAACTGACAGCATCGCTAACCAAAATGTATTTGACCTTTTCGATATCCCTCCCGCTCCCCACGGCAAAGGCATAATACGCAGCCAAGATGAGATCTCTTCGCGTTATCGTTCCCCTGTCTAAGACCAACTTGTCGAAGGCGAGCCTGCTCGTCTTGGGATTGATGACTGCTGTTGGATCGTTCCCAAAGCTGCTCATTTCTCTTGCGAGCCTTGCATCCAAATCGTTGAACGCGAAGCGAAAAAAGGATTTGTCGATCATGAAGGAATGCGCTCGACTGCTATCTAATTCGTCTTCCTCCCCAAACTCTGTTATAATATATGAATAGATATAGTGAATCCATGGGCAGGTCAGCACTTCGGGATGTTGATCGAATATCGCGAGAAAGAAAGTGGCGCCAGCCCTGCTAGGGTCAAGAAGTCCTATGAGATTGACCCTTTCTGCAAAACTTTGCTTGGTATCGGCTATGGTATCCATTTACTCCTCCGTAACTGGGCTTATAGAAGAAGCCTCTGGGGGCACGGTTCCATTGACAATGGATGAAGATAAGGCGAGACCTTTGCAAAACGTCCTTGCCAGTTCATTTATGCAAATGATTCCAAACGGCAAGAAGGTTGGGATTTCGTATCTATTTTCATCACATTTGCCAAATCAATTGCATTAACAACCTTTGAGGCCAAGTCGACAAAGCAATCCACATGCACGTCGTTATCAAGAATTAAGTCCGGATTAACTGGCGGTGGCAACTCAATATCCACACCAACGACGTTCTTGATTTTGCCCGCCAGTGCTCGTCGATATAGACCTCTTGAGTCACGTGCAAGAAGGATGTCAAAAGGTGCGCGTACATATACTTCGAAATATTCAGGAATGTGTTTTCGATTCCACTGCTGCACTTCGTGAAAAAAAGCGATGGTTGCGCACACTACGTCAATCCCCTGACTGTCTAGGTATCTGCATAGTCGGGAAATACGCATGGCATTGAGCTTGCGATCGGCAATCGTGTGGCCCAGGTCCTCTTCCATGATTTCGCGCACATCCTCTCCATCAAGAAAAACGACGTTTGGTCGTTTAGCTTTAAGCAAGCGGTAAACTTGAGTACCAATGGACGTTTTGCCAGCACATGATAACCCGGTTATCCATACTACCATTGTCTTACCTCCACTGCATGTGTAGATGATCGTTTGAAACCCAGATGAAGAAACGAGACCTTTGAAAAATGCTCAATTTCGTTCAAGTTCAAGGATGGCGTCCCGATTCTATCGGGGTTAACCACAGGAATACATTTAGGGTGACTGGCCGATAACTTTCAAAGTGGCCAGGCGTGACCCAGGAACCAGGGATTGGCTTTCAGGTATTCATGGCTAATCTGGACGTCGGATAGAAACAAACCATAGTAGGCCAAATAGTTTTTGTCTGGATTGTTTTCTGACAATCTTTGCTGCCTGAGAATGTGCGCTCTTTGTTCAATCGCTCGAACTCGTTGATTTGTAGCTTCAATCTCTTGTTGTGATGAATAGGTACCATCAAGCCTGGCACACATTTCCTTTACAGCCTGCAAAATTTCCTCCGGCGAGTTGTCGTTAATCTCTAAGCCGGCTTGGTGAAATTGTTCCGTTTCAACGAAACCTAGAGCAGGGCCTTGTAAAATCTCCTCGTATGTCAAGAATCGTCCGATGCTAGGTGAATAGTACTTTTTAAAAAGAATGAGATCATTTTCATTTCCCCATGCAATAGTATAGAAATTACTATTTGTGATTAGCGTAGGAGTGCCGAATCCTCTAGAAAGGCAGTCAGGTCCGGAAAAGACACCAAGATGGAATTTGCTTGTGGCCAGGAAATAGGGCTCAACTAGATCCGTGTATCCAGGATCTAAAGGTGCATCGATGAATTCAGGGGGGGGATTGACGGCAGGCTTCATGCTTTTGTCACCTATTCGGACAACATAGAAACCTTGCTTTATGAGGTACTCGATTGCAGACGCGTAAGTATTAATATTTGCGTCTCTGTAGGAATGGTAGGTGAGAGTCGGAAGGTAACCAGGTTCCCGAACATGTAAGGTTACAGTGGGTGCTTCTTTTGGAATGCCGAATTTACCCTTCAGGTGATTTCCTCTTTCAATCTCCGAATCAGTCAGGGAATAATAGGACATTGGCTTTTTGCAATGCAGGAGGTCAAAAAACTCAGGATAGAGAGGTAAAGTGCCACGCAGTATAGGGATAACATTGTTATCCGTTACCAAAGATCTAAGTGCTTCCAAAGCTGATTTGTCGGAGACGCCTCTAAAAAGTCTACCGTCTGTTGAATGTACAACGTTGAGGCCCCGCAGCACTATGTCATAGACTGCTTTGTTCGCTGCCGGCCACGTATGCGGAGGAGGTGTAATAATCGTAATGTCGTACTCATTATGATCAAAAATATTGCGTAGTAGAAATGGTTCAGATGCTAAGTGTCCTAGACGATTGATCATAAAATGTGTATAGACAACTTTTCTCCCTTGATTCCCTCTGCTCTGCATCTAATCTTGACCTCAGCGTCCTTCCAATGACCTTTATTTTCTTCCGCACCCTATTGCTAACAAATAATGGCACATGGGATAGAATCCTGTATGAAGCACCTCGTCGTTCATGCCGAATAAGAAGACGTTGTTGAAAAATCGTTTCATAACATTGTTTAGGCGTTCCATGGTATACATGTTTATGTGGCTTATTTTGCTTCCTTCCGAAGCATATCGCGATGCCGCGTCGTTTGGTGTGCCGATGATACTGATGCCATGTTCGCTTAAATTGTCAATGATCGTCTCAAAATAGGTTTCCTCAAGCGACTTGTCTATGTGTTCTAGGACATCCAGGCTAACGACAGCGTTAAACGAGCCGAATTTCTTATTGAGAAAGTCACTATGGATAAAAGTGATGTTGGGGTGTGGGATATTATGGTGCGCATAGTCAATTGCCTCTTTGTCGTAGTCGACTGCAACGATCTTTTTAGCATACTCGGTCAGGAAGATCGTGCCGATTCCCTCGCTACATCCAAGTTCCAGCACAGTAACATCTTCGCCGTGGGGAAGCATTCTAGCAGCAGATTTATATCGTGAGAAAGAAAAGAGCAAATGACTTGGTGATCTTAGAATTTGATGAGCAAAGTAAGGACCCAACGTCAAAGAGCAGTCCATGGCAACCTTTTTGGCCTCTTTCCATATTTCAATAGACATTAGTGACCTCGGGTAAATCGCCTAATTGACATCAATAATCACATTCATTAAGGCGTAAAATGTTTGGATATTCTATAAGCAATAGAAATTATGATGGGTGTTTTCGAGCTGTTGCTTGAGGCTTACACGTGCAGCCAGGAAATTCGGGCCATCTCTGAACGTGTATTTCGTGGAATGGTCACAAGCAAGTAACTAAGATATCTCTGTTCGCCGCAAATACCTACCTCTGCCAATCAAGTATTGTCCCCAGATTTTTCCTTGTCCTAGTCCTCCACTTGGTGGCTTGCTCAACTGTGAGTCCTTGCATGCGAGCGATAGTTTCTACTCTTTGAGGGGATTTGAAATTGATTCTGTCCCATTCAAATGCGCGCAAAATCTCAAGTTCCATAGCAGTAAATTCGCTAGTGGAAATCATGGCTTTCGTGTAACCTAAGAATGAATCTTGGGGTCTAATGAGCCCTCTTTCAATACAACTCTCCATTAACTTGGTTTTCGGCAAAGGGGTTGCAATATGGAAATTCACCATGTCAATATCAAGACTTTCGGCGAATTCTATTGTTCTACGTATTTGGTCCCAAGTCTCTTGGGGGAAGCCGATTATGAAGTTTGACGCAACCTCGAACCCCAGAGACTTGGCATAGCCTACGACTTCTTTGGCCTTCTGGAGGTTTACGGGCTTCTTGATGATCCTGGAAAGGACTTCCTGAACACCGCTTTCAATCGAGATAGTCACTTGATAACAACCACTGCGCCGCTTTAAATCCAGAATTTGTTTATCTAGAGCAAAGACTGCGACATTGCCGCATTTCCACGTAATTGGATACTTCCTTTCGATAATACCCGTCATGATGTCTATTGCTCGGTTTTTGTTGAAAAGGAAATGGTCGTCCAAATAAATCATTTCTTGTATGCCGTAGTCAGCGCACAGCCAATCCAGTTCGTGCAATACATTTTCAGCGCTGCGCATACGAACTTTGGTACCGCTCATCGTCCGGCCAGCGCAAAAAATACATTTGTAAGGACATCCACGAGAGGTAATGGAAACCGCAAAGGGATAGTGTCTTGGGATGAAGTGGTGCGCGTATTTTACGGTACGATTTCCGTATTTCCTTATGTCAAGATTTCCGTAATCGGGAAACGGCAAAGCATCAAGATCGTCATGGAAGTAAGTCGGAGGATTGATTACATTTGCCCCGTTGGATCTATAGGCAATGCCATCCAGGTCGGCAACGCTCTTACCATTGCCCGCTAGAGCATCCAACAATTTCGTGAAGCGACGTTCCCCTTCCCCCATGACAAAATAGTCAACGTTTTCATCCTGAATGGCCCGTTCAATCAAAACCGTCGGCAAAACTCCTCCGAGGATGATGATGGCATCGGGAACCTCTTGTCTGATTAATGCAGTGTGCCACTCTATCTCCTCGACATATTCGGTGGAGCAGGAGGTCACGCCCACCACGTCAGGGTCGTGATTTCGGATTTCATGTCGGATTTCATCTTCCCCCATGTTTTCAAAATTCGGATCAAAGATAACGGTATCAACTGAGGATGGCAAACACGCGTTCAATAGAGCCAGATTGTAGGGTATCATGTCCCATGATCTTTTCTGAAATATGGAATAGTTCGGCTGCATTAACAGCAGTTTCTGTATTTTCTTTGTACTTTTCATCTAGTTCCTAGAGATGCTTTGGTTGTGTATAGACAATATGCAGGTGTTGCCGGTTTGCTACTTTTGATTCAAGCGGGGCCTAATCCAACCGCACCGGTTACAGCCGTTGACCGTGCCCTCGCGTCTCAGGACGTCCCTGAACCGTGTGAAGGCCTCGCCGTCGATAATGCTTTTCAGTGGCGTTTTGCGGACATTGCCCATGGGTACGCCCATGCAAGGAATCAGGTTGCCATCGTGATTTATGTGGACGCTCGCCCAAGGGTATTTGCAAGGGAGGAACTTCTCTTTTACATGGTGTGAAACGTTGATGTAATCCAGATTGGGAAGAGGAGCTTCAGTGTCCAGTGGCGCCAATTTCGGATGAATGAACACCTTTTTTCCTGTTCTTAATGAATATTCACGGATTTTGTTTAGCTGATCCATTATAGCTTGGAAGTTCTCGTAGACATGAGCATTATTCTGTTCAAAACTGGCCTCAAGTTTATACATTTTGTTCGAGTGCTGCAGTGAAGACCCTTTCAAGAATTGATAAACATGCGTGTCACAGCCTAGCTCTTCCACACAATATTGATGTATTTCATAAAGATCGGCAGCATTCTCGTCAAGAATCATCGTCTTTATGTCTAATTTACACTCAGCTTGCCATAAGTCTCTTTGCCCAGTAAAACATCTGAGGCCCTCCTCCATTTTATTCCACTTTTCTGGGCTCACTCCTCTCACAGTATTTCCGACATTATCTATGGAAATAGATAGAACCTTGAATTTTTCATGTGATAGTAACAGATCAATAATATCCTTACTTAATAATATTCCGTTACTAATTACATTACAGGGATATCTCTTTGCCACAAACCTGAAAACATCTTCGAATCCGTCAAAAATAAAGGGTTCTCCACCTGTAATGGTTACTCTAGAATATTCAGGAAGTTGCTTTGTCAGCAGTATCCAATCATAACTGCTCATGCGATCTTTGCTTGGCTTCTTTTCCTGAAAGCAAAAGCTACAACTCAAATTGCACCTGTTTGTCAAGACGAAAACGTATCTATGCGGCAGCATTCCAGGAGTATTGTAAATTAGGTCAGTAATTTCCTCGTGCTTTTGGTGATATGCTGTAGAATTACTCTTTGCCATTTATCGAAACCTCTCGTACATCCATCATAGGGCGTTTCTAAACTGAAGTGTTACAATTCACATTGTGGAAAAAGGAGGTAAATGGAATGCTACACTGGGAATAGCCACTCTTTCTTTCAAGGCGTGAGCCATTTTGTAAGTAAAGGGAAGGAATATATTTGCCCCGTTCGGAATCTCATTGGGTCGAATCACAACACGATCTAAGTATTTTTGTCCTGCTTTGTGGGGGTCTTCGTCCACGAAGAATTCGACGCAGTCCCTCACTTCATTAAACAACCAAGCACTGCTTACAGCCGCTCCGAATAATCCAAAGTCTCGGTTTTTCGACACTCGACGTCCAGCCGCCAACGTCTGACTGAGCCAGCGGACCGCTTTGCCCGCGATTTCATAGGAAGGCACTTCTCCTTGAAGCTGACAATTGGCTTTATTTCCAGAATATTTGCGGGCCACTACGGTGAGGTCTTTCTGCTCTGAACCGTTTAAGACAAGGGTGGGTTCAAAGCCAGCGCTTTGCAAAACGCAGATCAAACTTCCCAGATCAAAATGGGAACAGTGGTCGGCGACAATTAAATCAAAGGGGTTTTTAGCAAAATCCGGAACATTTATGAGCAGCGTTCCTTTTGGCTTAAGCTTTTTTCGCAGTTTGTTCAGAAAGGCAACCGGGTTGACGATGTGCTCGAAAGTGTGATGCATAGATATTATGTCGAACTCGGATGGAATTTCTTCCAAATTTCCGCTATGGAAGGCTTCGACGTTTTTTATTTGAGTGACATCCTGGCAATGGTCCTCGTTAATGTCGTGACCGGCCAGTGACCATGATGGCAAATGTTCCGTACACGTCCTGAGCATGTTTCCATTTCCGCACCCTACATCTAGCAGTCGTCCACGCAATGGCAATGATATCTTCTCAATGACGGAGCGCAAAACTCTTTCGGAACGTCTTATGGCACTGCCCGTCGTCCCCTCAAAATCGAGTTGCTCATGTCCCTCTGATTGATGATAGATGGAATAGCTCGAATAAATTTGTCGGCACTCTGCGTCGTATTCATCGTCCACAATCTTTTGTACGCATCCACATGAGGGACAGTGACCAAGTTTTCCTCCACTTGACCAGGGCCGGGAATCAGATGTGGCGCGAGGCAACAGTTCAAACTCGGGCAGGGCCACAAGCTCACGGGAATCACAAACATGGCAGGTAGGTTTCTCTGATTCAGTTTGGTGCTTCATTCTTCAGCATCCTAATTCTCAGGACTACTCTGTAATAAGTTGCGATTAGCCGTTACATCGAAGCAGCGTTGAGGGAATTAACGTAAGTTTGGATGCCGCTTTCAACGCTAAGCATTTTTGTGTCCGGACAAAGTCTAAGTAGTTTGGCGGTATCGAACATCAAATCGTGGTCACGTATGGTACATTCGTCAGTTAGCTCCATTCTTGGTTCTTTACCCAGAGCCTTTGCAATAAGCGAAACAACAGTCTCTACAGGGATGCTTCTGCCAGTAGCGACATTGATGATTCCCGCGTGTGGCTTTTCCAGAAAGTGTTGTATAACTTTGCAAAGATCAGCAATTTCAACGTAATCACGCAGGGCGCGGCCTTTGTTGGTGAGCGTGAAGCGTTTATCTTCTGCGGTCTGGCGACTGAATTTGCCGATAATACTGCTTCCTCGGTCCTGTGAACCGTAGATGCCCGGAAGTCTGAGAATCGTTAGTGGACATCTTTCTGCTAGTTCAAATGATAGTATTTTTTCGCTGGCAAATTTCGCCAACCCGTAAAACTCGATAATATTGGGAGGCGTTTCCTCAGTGATGGGCAGTTGCTTGGGCGGCATGCCATAAATATCCGTGCTGCTCAAGAAGATGACGCTTCGAAGATTCTTCTCGTGCACTTGGAGCGCAAAATTAGTTACCATCTGGACATTTTTCCGCAGCGAATGAATGGTATTCTCCAATTTCGGCCCTATAAAGGATGTGAAGATAACACTCGTGTTGGAATTAAGATTCTTGAAACAGTTCTGCACCTGCTCGTAATCAAGAAGATCGCAATCTTTTGATGAAAAGCCAATAACGTCCAAATCTGATTTTGTTAGGAGACATTCTTGCAGGCTACCACCGATAAAGCCGGAGGTGCCCAAGATACAGACTTTGTATGTCGGGAGAACAATCCCATTATTCATGGTCAGTTCCTTATGATGTAATAATTCTTGAAAAGTCAGCGAAGCAAAGTTGGCTACAACAGCAAATATTTCTGCATCTTCGAATCT
>SDBT01003456.1_pt1 | contig 27308 bp, 31 predicted proteins | sample 2277101 | NCBI WGS metagenome assembly SDBT01 (sample SAMN10404973, study PRJNA504765) | marine sediment metagenome | isolation source: marine sediment core GS10_PC15, 103 cmbsf | place: Arctic Ocean: Southern Knipovich Ridge | collected 2010 | reverse complement strand
CATGCATCCTTACACGCATGCGCTGCTGTCTGCGGTACCCGTCCCCAGCCCCAAGTTGGAGCGCAAGCGCTCTCGCATCCTCTTGGAGGGCGATGTGCCGAGCCCGCTCAACCCACCTTCCGGTTGTCGCTTCCACACTCGATGCCCTGTGGGTAAAGACAAGGAGATCTGTGCCCGTGAGGAGCCGCCCCTCAAGGAGCTTCAGCCGGGTCACCAAGTGGCGTGCCACTTCCCTGAGGCGAAGGCCATCATCTGATATGGGCTGGCAAGACCTTCGTGACGGCAATCCCGTCAAGGAGCGACTCGCGGCGGGAGGCACCGTTGTCGGATCCTTTGTGCGTATGTCCTCGGTGGAGGTCACGGAGGCCAGTGCGCATGCTGGCTGCGACTTCGTAATCATCGACGCTGAGCATGCTCCCGCGACCTGGGCCCAGCAATCAGCCATGATCATTGCCGCCGAGGCGGCGGGGACAGTGCCCATTCTTCGGGTCTCGAACTGGTCGAGAGACCTCATAACCCGTGCACTCGACGCAGGGGCTCACGGAGTAATGGTGCCTCAGATCGAGACCACTGAGGCGGCGGAAGCTGCGGTGGCTGCCACACATTACGGGCCAGGTGGGACAAGAGGGGTGGCGGCCAATCGCCGTTCCGGCTATGGGCTCAAGATGTCATATCCGGAATATGTGGAGGCGTCGAATCGGTCAACGCTGGTTGCGTTGCAAGTGGAGACCATGGCCGCGGTCGAGCGAGTCGACGACATCGCGGAAGTCCCCGGCATCGACTGTCTCTTCGTAGGTCTCGCCGATCTCTCAACCGACCTTGGGATTGCCGGAGCGTGGGATGATCCTACCTTGGTCGACTACGTCGAGCGCATCAATGCGGCGTGCCGTCGGAACGAGATCGCGTTCGGCCTCCCAGTGCCCAACGGCGACATTGCTCGCCACTGGATGGAGCGAGGAGCGCGCTTCGTTGCCACGGGTGATATCGGGGTCTTCGCCAATGCCATGAAGGCCTTCATCGAGGAGGTCCGCGGATTCTCCGACTGACACGTGATCACACCTCGTTTTACTTCGATGCGGAAACCGATCCGATCGCCACCGTTGAGCCTGGCCAAACGATCACTGTCGAGACCCAGGATGCTCACAGTGGCACGATCACAGGGCCCGACGTCGTCTATCGCACGCTCGAGGATGTCATGGAGAGAATCGGCGGTGCCAATCCAGTGACCGGTCCCATCGCCATAGCGGGAACCCGGCCCGGAGATCTGCTCACGATCAGCATCGACCAGGTCGAGGGTGCCCCCATCTCCGGGTTTGGCTACATGACCACGACGCCGACACTCCATCCCGACTTCGAGGCCGAGACGGTGATCTGCACCCGCCACGGTGATGAGGTGGAGATCCCGACCGCTCTTGGGGTTCGTCGCGTTCCCTACCGTCCTTTTGTAGGAACGCTTGGCGTAGCTCCTGACGGGCCGCCCGTCGAATCGTTTCGTCAGCGTGACGACATCATGGGAAATGTGGACCTCCCCGAGGTCTCGGCGGGGGCGGAGGTCGTACTCCGCGCCAATGTCGTCGGCGGTCTCGTTTCGCTCGGCGACGCCCATCTGGCTCAGGGCGATGCCGAAATCCATCGCTCGGCTATTGAGGCTCAGGCGGACGTGGTGCTGACCATCAACCGCTACGATCCCGATGAGCTGAGCTATCCCGGACTCCCGCAGGTGAACACCGACCTCGAGCTGGGGAGTGTGGCGCCCGGCCCCGGACACCTCGAAGATCTGGTTCGACGTGCTTACGACGATCTCGCCGAACGGCTTCAGCGTGACTACGGCTACTCGTTGCCGGACGCGTTCCGCCTCTTGGGTGCGGTGGGTACTGTTCGCATCGGGCAAGTCGTACCGCCCGTTTATTCGGCCATGGCCAAGATCAAACGTCGCTTCGTGGAGGATCCGACATGAAACCGTCCCTAGCCGCAACCTCACTTCCCCGATCCGGGATTCGGGAGATCATGGAGTTGGCGTCGACCATCCCGGACGCGATCCATCTCGAGGTCGGAGAACCCAATTTCAAAACTCCCGAGCACATTTGTGAAGCGGCAGACGCCGCCGCCTCGGCCGGTTTCACCAAGTACACGCCAAACGCCGGTATTTCCGAACTGCGCGACGTCTTGGTAGACAAGGTGCGAGAACGTAATGCGATTGAGGCAGATGCCGATCAGATCGTCGTCACTGCAGGAGCCGTGGCCGGCCTCTTCAGCACTTTTGCGGCGCTCGTCGATCCGGGCGATGAGGTGCTCATCAGTGATCCGGCTTGGCCGAACTATGCCCTCATGTTGCAGCTGCTGGGCATACGGCCCGTTCGCTTTCCGCTCAACCCGACGCAGGGACTGGTGCCTACGCCGGCCACCATTGAGCCACGTATCACCCCAGGCACGAAGGCGCTGTTGCTGAACTCTCCGGGTAATCCAACCGGGGCCGTCACACCCCGTGAGACGCTTCACGAGCTGATCGAGCTTGCTCGGACGCACGATCTGTGGGTGTTGAGCGACGAAGTCTACGACGAGATGTGGTTCGACCAACCACCCACGAGCGCGGCGCTGCACGATCCTGACGGACGCGTCATCACGTTCTTCAGCTTCTCGAAGACCTATTCGATGACAGGTTGGCGGGTGGGCTACCTAGTGGCCGCTCCCGACGTCGTCGAATACATCATCAAGACTCAGGAGCCCATCACATCGTGCGTCAATGCTCCGGCACAGAAAGCCGCAATCGCCGCTATCACCGGTCCCCAGGACTGCGTAACCGAGATGCGCGATGCCTACCGGAGCCGCCGTGACCTCGTCGTTGAGATCTTGGAAGGGGATGAGATCGGCTACGTACGGCCTTCGGGAGCGTTCTACGTGATGATTGACATCCGACAGAGCGAGATGGACAGCGTTTCGTTCGCCCGGAAGCTGGTCGTCGACCACGGCGTGGCTACGGTCCCGGGGACCGCCTTTGGGCCCGACAGTGGTTCGTTTGTGCGCGTCTCATTGGCAACGGCTTCCGATCCTTTGCGCGAGGGCGTCACTCGGCTAGCAGCGGCAATCAAAGACTGGGGGTCGTGACCGCTCAGAAGTTGAACAATGACAGTGCGGTGCCACCCCGGATCGCAGCCCGTTCCTCGTTTGTGAGATCGGGGAGGTGGTCGTCAACCAGTGCCAGGGTCTCCCCATATCCAGGTTCCTCCTGTATCCACGGCCAATCCGACGCCATCAGCATGCGATCGGCGCCGAAGGCCTGGTAGATGCGCTGAGAGACCTCACGGAGATCGAGATACGGATAGGGCGCGTGGGTGAAGGCGTAGTGGCCGGAGAAGTGGACGTACAGCGTCTCGTGTTTGGCGGCGAGCAGTTCGGCACGCTCGAGTGAGGGCGGGGGAATCACCTCGCTGAAGCGAGGCCGTCGGTACTCGTCGAAGCTCAGCTCCACGTTGATGTCGGGGGAGAAAGCGAGATGGTTCATGACGACTTTCAGTTCCGGCAGGAGCTCCATCGCTCGATCGAGCATTTCGACCTGGTCGGGGGGCCCGTAGAACCATACTTTGATCTCACGGTCCCGCATCGCCTCGAGAAGTGGGAACACCCGCATGGCTTCAGGATCCGACTCAGGGTCAGCGCCGAGACCGTAGAGACGCATGCCCTGTATCCCGGTCTGCTCGATGCGCCGCTCCAGATCGGCCACAGGGTCCTGGACCTCGTAATCGTGCATCCCCACGCCGGCGAATCTGCCTTTGAACTCCGACAGGATCTCCGCCAAATAGTGGTCCTCGTGAGACAGCGGCACCACGACGGCGTGGTCTACTCCGTTTGCGTCCATGGCCTCGAGGAGCCGACCTGCGGACTCTTCCCGTTCCGCTGGCGCCATGTCGTCGTACGTCACTCTCGGATAGTCACTTGATAGGGCCTTGAACAAGTGGAGATGTCCATCGACTACCGCCATATTGCACTCCTCTCTCAACCGGACTCGGTCTCGGTCGCGGCTCCGGGTTGTTCGGCTCGAGCCGCGATCTCGTCGGCGTGATCGGCGATGAAAGCAAGATGATGCCCAGTCAGATAGCGACGCAGAAACATGGTCATCTGCTCCATGATTTGCGGCCGTTTTCGTATCAGTTCCGGGCCCGATTCGTCGGCACCCGTCGACACCAGCAGCTTCTGGCCCCGTAGGCGTCCGTAATAGTCATCGACGAAGGTCGAGGACTCAGCGTCGTTGCTGCCGTATGTGATCATCCGCATCGCTGGTTTCGATTGGTCGATGTCCAGATTCAGGTCCTCGGCCGGAACCGGGCTCACCGCGATCTGGGCTGGGGCGCCCCAACGCTCGTCAATGAAAAAGCTGGCGTGGGCTATCCGTCCGTAGCTCACCAGACCCACTGGCCCAAAAATGGCGCGGATTTCGCCGAGCATTCCTCTCAGGTCGTCGATAGCCGACAATGGGTCCGGCTCTCCTTCCGACAGACCATGACCCCGCAGGTCCATGCTGATAACGCGAAAGCCTTGACCGGCCATTTGAGAAGTGACGGGGACCCAAGCGTCGAGATCTGCGTCGAAATCGTGGACGAATACGATTGGAGGGCCATCGACGGAGAACTCATGCCCCCGAAGCACCAAGCCAGATTCCAGGGCTATGGCGACGGGGATAGGGCCGGATGGCATCTCGGTACTCAAGCGATGAATGGCTGCGGATTGAAGCAGCGGAGCGGCCGCCCGGCGTTGATCTCCAGCTCGGGTCGCTCCTGCCAGCAGCGGGACAGCGCATAGGGGCAGCGCGGAGCGAAGCGACAGCCGGGCGGCATCATCTGTGGCGGCGGAACCACGCCCGGAATCGGGATCAGCTTCTCTCGCTTGACGCTGATATGGGGCAAGGCGTGTAACAAACCTTGGGTGTAAGGGTGCTTCGGGTCCTCGAACAACTCGTCGACCGGAGCCTGTTCCACGATTTCGCCCGCGTACATCACGGCCACTCGGTCGGCGACCCCTGCGACCACCGCGAGGTCGTGGGTAATGAGCAGGATCGACATGTGCCGCTGGCGTTGCTCCTCGAGCAGCATTTCGAGAATCTGGGCCTGGACCGTGACGTCGAGGGCGGTTGTTGGCTCGTCGGCGATCAGAAGGTCGGGATCGAGGACTAACGCCGTGGCAATCAACACCCGCTGCCGCATGCCTCCGGACATTTGGTGAGGGTAGGAGTCGAGTCGCTTTTCGGGGTCGGGTAGGCCGACCTCTTGCAGTGATTCCAGTGCCATGGTTCGTGCGGTGTCGGTGTCCAAATCGCGATGCGCCTTGATCACCTCCATCATCACACTGCCGACGCTGAAAACGGGATCGAGTGACGTCAGAGGATCCTGGAACACCATGGCAATGTCCTCTGCCCGCATTTTGCGCATGTCCTTGTCGCTCAATGTCAGCAGGTCGTTTTCTTTGAATTGAATCTCTCCTCCAATCGTTCTGACGGGTGGAGTTGGGAGCAGGCGCATGACTGACAACGCGGTAATGCTCTTGCCGCAGCCGGACTCGCCGACCAGGCACACGATCTCGTTGGGGAAGATGTCGAGCGACAGGTCGCGAACGATGTCGAATCGCTCCTCGCCTTGCGATACAGCCGTGCGGAGATTTCGAATCGAGAGGAGCGTCTCGGCCGGACTGCGCGCCTGCTGGCTCGAGCCGATTTTCGACGGCGCTGTCTGCGCCACGGCTACGTCTTACGCAATCTTGGGTTGGCGAGTGAGTAGCCGATGTCGGCGGCCCAGTTGCCCGCCACGACGATGGCGACCAACACCAATGAGAAGAACTGTGCCACCGGGTAATCCCGCCTAAGCACGGCATTGACGAGCACCTGTCCAAGCCCCGGCCAGCCGAAGATTGTCTCCACGACGAGTGCGTAACCAACGATCTGGCCGATACGGAGACCCATCAAGGAGATGATCGGGATGAATGATGCACGCAGCACGTGTTTGTTCACCACTCTGGCTTCGGAAAGACCACCGGCACGCAGGGTGCGTACGTGGTCGCTTTCGAGGTTTTCCAGCATGGCTGAGCGCGTCATGCGCACGGTTAGGGCGATGCCTTCGAGGGCGAGGACGAACGCAGGCATGATGAGCTGGCGGGGCGAGCAACAACCCGCCGAGGGAAGTAGTCCCCACACCGAAGCAAAGAGCCAGATGGCGAGCAGAGCAAGCCAGAAGTTCGGTACCGCCATGCCTCCTATCGAGAAGGTCATGACGGCGCCGTCGACCCAAGTGTTCCGTTTTCGTGCCGCAAGGATGCCCAAAGGGATTCCGACGACGAACACCAGAGCAAACGCCGTGACCCCCAAGATGAGGCTGTTCCTCCCGTGGAAGGTGAGCATCTTGAAGATGTCGCTGCTGTTGGTGAGCGAGACCCCGAGGTCGCCGGAGAGCAGGCGGCCCATATATGTGAAGTACTGCTGATGGATTGGTTCGTTGAGACCCAAGAGCTCGCGGAAGGCCTCCCGATCTTCTGCTGTGGCCGAGGCGACCAGTCTTGCCGCGGTGGCATCACCTCCTGAAAGCCTGATCGCATAGAACACCGCGATCGACGCCAGCAAGAGCACGATGACGGTGTACAGCGTGCGCCCGGCAATGCGTTTCAATCGTCCACTCCCTTTGCTTCGTGACGAAGCCGCGGATCGAAAACGTCCCGCAGCCCGTCACCTATGAGACTCACCGATAGCACCATCATCACGATCGTCAACCCTGGGATCGTGGCCGCCCAGTGGTTGAGCCTGAGGAAGTTCCGCCCGTCAGCCACCATCTGGCCGAGGCTTGGCAATGGCGGCTGTGCGCCTAGTCCGATGAACGACAGCGCCGACTCGGCGATGATGGCGACGGCGACGTAATACGAAGTCAGCACCAATGCCGGTCCGAGGATGTTGGGAAAGGCGTGACGCCACATGATGCGGAACGTCGACAGACCCCCGGCGTGAGCCGCCTCGATGAACTCGAGCTCTTTCAATGCCATAACCTCGCCACGGACCACCCGGGCGATGGCGGCCGTGTTGACGAGTCCGACAGCCAAGATCACAGGAAAGAGGCCTTCACCGAAGCCGGCGGCGAACAGCACGGCGACGAGGATGAGTGGGAATCCCCAGACGAAGTCGACGGCGCCTCTGATACTTCGATCGATCCAACCACCAAGGAACCCGGCGACCATCCCGAGCACGATGCCGGCAACCATTGACATCAGCGTCACCCCGGCGGCGACGATCAAGCTGACGCGTATCCCGACAAATGTGCGGGTGGCGAGATCCCTGCCCAGGCTGTCGGTGCCGAAGAGATGACCTTCGCTGAGGGGAGGCTGGTTGACGTTCTGAAAATTCTGGGTCGCGTAGTCCTGGCCGGTGAACTGCGGACCTAGCACGCCGGCAATTAGGACGATGACCCCCAGGGCCAAGCCGACGAGGAGCAGCTTGTTGTGTCGCATGCTCCGCAGCGAACGACGCACGGTTCCGACATGCTGGGCCTCCTCATAGGCCTGCAACTGTGTTTCCCAGTCCTGTTGCTGCGTCTGAGTCTCTTCATTCAACTGAGTCAGGACACCACCTCCGACTCATATATGCGGACGGAATGGGGGCCGTCGGAACGGCCCCCATGTCTTGAATCCCTATTGAGACTACTGCTCGATCCAGGTGTCGTTGTAGTAGGGGTACAGGTTCCATACGAACGGCTGCCATCCATGCACCTTGTTGTTGTGCACGAACGTGGCGTTCTGGTTCATGACGGATAGGTACGGTAACTCCTCCGCCCACGCCAACTGGAACTCCGATGCCGCCGCCTGGGCTGCAGCCTCATCCCCGGATGCCAGCCAATTCTCGATGGCTGTGTCGATCCGGGGCTCGATGGCGTGGGAGAAGTTCGGTATCGGCACGAACTGCGAACCTGAGAACAGGACCAGCACGTCGAGCGGGATCGGCCATAGCCAGAAGAACAGTGTCATAGCAGCCGCGTCCCGGCCCTCGCCTGCCTGCTCCTCGAACACCACCGAGCGATCGAGCACCTGCAGGCTGGCGTCCACGCCGACGGCCGAGAATTGCTGGCTCACGGCCTCGGCGACAGCCTTCTGCACCGATTCGTCCTCGACGACGAACTCGAATTCGAACACAGTGCCATCGCGTTCACGGATCCCGTCGGCGCCGACGGTCCAGCCCGCTTCGTCGAGCTTGGAGTTGGCCATATCGACGTCGAACTGGTTGAATTGTTCGACTGCCGGTTCGTAGTTGCGGTCGGTCGTCGGAAACGGCCCAAACGTGGCGGCTCCGTTGCCGAACAGGATCGCCTCCGTCATTCCGATGCGATCGAGCGAATGCGACAGCCCCTGGCGAGTGAGCCTGTCCCCGAAGAGCTCGTCGTAATCCCGGTTCATCGTGACGATGTAGCCCGACCACTCGGGATGTCGGATCACGGTGAAATCGGGGTTCGCCTCGAGTCGAGCGACATCCTGATGCGCCGGGTTGATCAGGGTGTCGACATCGCCGTTCTCCAACTGCGTCGCCCGCTGACCGGCCTCGGTGATCACTGTCCAGCGGATGGCATCGAGGTACGCAGTGCCCTTGTTCTCGAAGAACGGTGTCTGGGTGCCCGGGTAGTCGTCCCACCGATTGACCAGAACGTGGCTGCCCGGCACCCATTCCTCGTGGGTGAACGGTCCGGTTCCGTCGGCAAACGCACGTCCGTAGGTCAACTCAGGGTTGAGGGTTCCATCGGGTGCCAGCGAGTCCTCTTTCCACGCGTCGATGTTGATGATGCGCCAATACCCGGTCTTGTGGGGACCGAGGACACCGATCCACGGGTTCTTCATCGTCATCACAACTTCATTGCCGTCGGCGACGTAGGTGTCCACCGGTGCCGCCAGACCGGCGATGAAGCTGAACTCCTGGACCGACCTGTAGAACTCGGCCACCATCTCGGCATCGATCGTGGCACCGGAATGGGCGAGCTTCCCCTCCGGGATCTGGAACCGGTACTCCAAACCGTCGTCCGAGGCCGTGAAGCCAGACGCGAACTGGGCAACGTCGCTGCCGTCGGGCGCGTTGGTGAGAATCGCCTCGTAGATCGCGAAGAAGGCCGGGTCATACCAGTCGGTGGTGAGTGGATCGTGCGGTGCTACGTCCCTGTTGTAGCCCTCGCGGAGCGTGCCACCCACAACCGGGGTCATTTCGCCCTCGGTGACTCCGGTGACGCCGACGACAGGCGTCGTGGCGGTGATCTCGTCAGTCGCGCAAGCGGCGAGGATAGTCCCGGCGGCCATGACTCCGAGCCCGGCCGCAGTCGCCCGTTTCAGGAACGTTCGTCTCGTGATCTTCTTAGCCGTATAGAGCTCGGCGAGCTCGGCCACCTCCTCGCCGAATTCATCTCTCATCCATGAGATAGACATAATCGAGACCTCCTGCTGAGCCCTTCGGGTCACCCTGCCCGCGGTCGCGATATGCGAGGATGACTACGTTTCCCTGATCATATACGATTGTGGAATCGCGTGCTGTTGCGATCTGGGCGGTTAGCCGACGACGGTGAAACGTGCCGAGGGGTATGCGGCTCTGAAGGCGTCAGCCGCGTCCAGCGACCACGACGATCCGAGAGGTAAGGTCACCCCGATTCGTTCGGGGTGTTCGCAGGGCCGGCCCCGTAGGACGAACAACTCTGTTTCATCCTGGCGCCGAGCTAGCACGTAGCTGTACACCGTCTGGTAAAGCGCGTGGTTGCAGATGCCGGTGTCCCCTTGGTCGTGAGAGGCCTGGAGCGCAAACACGTCTTCGATCGATTCGGCGTCCTCAACCCGGGCTTCGGCCGATGCCAGCCGGTCCTGGGTGGTGATGGTGTCATCATCGTCTGGGTGGGCTCCGAGGACGACGTGATGATTCGACCGGGCAAATGGAGCCTCTGCATGGGTCACTTGCAGACGATCCCCTCTCACCTCGAGGGCGGCGGACGCCGAATCGTCGATCAGGATCAGGTTGCCCCAAAGGTACGGCTGAGCTTCGACGGCTTGTTGCACGGCGGCGATGGCGCTGGCGACGTCTTTTCCTTCGCGCAACGCGATCTCCACTAGATCGTCGTAATTGGCGTGATCCGGAAGAGTGCGCACGTTCGTGTCGCAGCACAGCACTCCCTCTGCGTTGGCACCGATCGAGAATCCGGAGAATCGGTCCAAGTCGGGATCGTCACCTGCCCAGGTCGTTATACCTTCGACGCCGAACACTCCCGGCTCACAGACAATTCGGTCGTCGAAATGTGTCCGACCGAAGTCCTTGTTTTTGAAAAGGAGGTATTCGTCTTCAGAGGTGCGCAGCACGCCTGTCGTGCACATCACGCTCCTTCAGTGGCCCAGGTCATTATACGTTCGGGCCGTTGGGACGCTCCCCGCCGTCGGATGATGCTCAGGACTCGGGCACGTCGTACGTTTGCGCCGTCAACGCTCCGTCGACCACAAGGTTGACTCCGCTTACGTATTTCGCGTCGTCCGAGGCCAAATAGAGGAACCCATTGGCAATGTCCTCATCTGAGGCCAACCTGTTCATGGGAACGGCGGGGAATCCCTCTGTTCGCCACTTCTCCATGAGCTTCAAGCCGACGAGGTCGACCGACTGCTGTGTGTCCGCCGGGCCCGGGCTTACACAGTTGGCCCGGATGTTGTACGGAGCACATTCGACCGCGATCGCCTTGGCGAGCGAAATCAGCCCTGCCTTGGAAACGCAGTACGCGGTGAAGCCACGGCCGTGACCTTGGGCCACGATCGATGCAGTGAAGAGAATCACCCCACCACCGGTTTCCTTCATCGCCTTGGCCGCTCGCTGTGCCAGGACGTAGTACCCGTCGAGGTTCACGGACAAAACGCGGCGCCATGAGTCATCACTGTGCTCGATGAATGGCTCGTCGACCCACGCCGCAGCGTTGGCTACGAGAACATCGAGCTTGGGATCGTGGGCGAGGGCCTGAGCAATCGCGTCGGAACAGTTCTCCATGACGCTGAGATCCGTGTTGATCTTGATAGCTGTCGCACCGTGCTCCTCGATCGAGGGCGCCGTTGCATCGAGCCGTTCCTGGTTGTAGTCGACCATATAGATGGTGGCAGCGCCCTCTTCGGCGAAGCGCTGGGCGGTCTTCCGTCCGAAGCCGCTACCGGCTCCAGTGATGAAGACGTTTCTTCCTTCGAAGCGCTTATCCATCAGGCCACTCCTTCCATGTGCTCACGAGCCCGGGCCCTTGGTCCGGGGGTGGAATGATGATGTGCTCCTTCGCCACCCAGAACGTGCCGGTCGTTTTGGCGTATTTCTGGACGTCGTCCCACGCTGCGGCGGCTTCAGTTGAAGCGGTCGCGGCCTCTAATGCCTCTTCATCGTCGTACCACTGCTCGACGAACGCCTCGGACTCGAGCTCGCCCGCCATCTTTCGGGTGACCTCGGTCACGACGTAGCCCCGCAAACCCGGTGCCTTCGCCGAGATTGGGGCATGGACGTCCATCCAGTAGTCGTAGAACTCTTCCGTTGTGAAGTCATCTCGCTTGTATGCAGTCCCTATGAGCTTGATCAAGTGCGCACCTCCTTGTGCGATCGACGCCCCACGTAAGATATCAAATCCGAAGCAGCCATCTCCCTAAGCTCGGGGGCAGTGGCAAATACGACGATTGACCACGGCGTCGCCATGCCAGCCGAACCTAGCGTGCGGCTCGTGGGCGATGTGATTCGACCCAGCGGCCCGGGCAGCTACCCCACCATCGTGATGCGCACTGCGTATGACCGCACCACGTATGCGTCGGTGTCGCTGCAGGTCCATGCGTTGCGGTTGGCAGCCGCCGGATACGCGGTCGTGATCCAGGACGTACGTGGCCGATTCGAATCCGAGGGCCAGTTCGAGCCCTTCATCAACGAGGAACGAGACGGGTTGGCCACGATCGAGTGGATCACATCTCAGCAGTGGTGCAACGGCGTGGTGGCCGGAGCCGGTACCAGCTACAACGCCTATTGCCAGCAGGTCGTTGCATGTGCTGCACATCCGGCCCTCGCGGCTTGGGTACCAGCTCTGGCACCAGCGGACGTTCGCGACACGTGGATCCGGTTGGGGGGTGCTTTCAACTACGGATTTCACCTGTCCTGGGCGTTGGGCTCACTGACGATCCCGGCATCGCCGGCGTGGGCGGATCCGGAAACAACCACTCGGTATGGACCCGCCGACCAACCGGAATTGAAAAGCAGCGCGGCCGGCGATTTCTACTTCAGGTGGTTGGAGCACAGCGACCCTTATCCCGACGCGAGCAATGTGCCTCGCGCCGCTGATTTGGCGGCCGTCGCCAGTCCGGGACTCGTGATCGCCGGCACCTACGACGTTTTTTATCACGGCTCGGTCGAGCTGTTCCGCTTGCTCGCCTCTCAGCCAGATCACCAACACTCTCTTGTCATTGGACCATGGGACCACTCGGGTCTCCCACTTGGGCGACGATCGGGAGACGCCGATTTTGGACTCTCTGCCCAGCTCGACCTAGGTGCGTTGCAGACCGACTGGTACGACCTTCACCTTCGTGGCATCGGTGAAGCTCCACCGACGGCTCGAGTCTTCGTGACCGGAGTTTCCGAATGGCTGAGCCTTTCGGCTTGGCCACCAGTCGCCACCAATTGGGTGCTCGAGCCCGACCACGCGTTTGGGCTAGTCGATTCGGCCGATCTGGCTGTGGTTCCTCTTCAGATCGATGCGAGCAATCCAACTCCGACACGAGGCGGCAGGATCTATCCGTGGGAGCCTCTGCTTCGTCCCGGCGCATACGACCAGTCTGGTTCGGAGCACCAATCCGATGTCCTTGTTTTCACCGGTGCTCCACTGATCGAGCCGGTTCGAGTACTGGGTCCGGCACAGGTGGAAGTGACGGTGGGAAGTACCGAACGCGCATCCGATGTATTCGCGGTCCTGTGTGACGTCGCGCGCGACGGTGTGGCATTGAACATCGCCGATGGTGTCCAGCGACGCACCTGGTCCAACGAGGAGAGCGTTCGGTTCACGATCGACCTGGGCGACGTTGCACACGAGTTTGGGCGAGGTCATCGGGTCCGTTTGATGCTCAGCGCCGGGTCGTTTCCCAGGTTTGACGCTTTTCGCTGGAGGGGAGAGCGGTTCTTTCACCTTGGCAACGGGTTAACGCGTCTCATCCTCCCCTCGGTTGATGGAGGTTGATCAGGCCCGCTCAATGAGAAGATGGATGCAGCTGGCTCGGACGCCGTCATGGAAGACCCTCTGCGTCGTCGGTGTCGAGGCCATGGGCCCATCTGTCAATGGCTGACCTCCTGTGTTCAGGTTCCGGTCCCACTGTGGGAAGTCGGAGCTCGAGATGTCGAGCCGCAGACTGGATCCACCGTGTACCGGTGCTCCTATCGGCCCCAGGTCGATCGTGAATTCGTAGACCTTGCCGGGGCTCATCAACTCCGGCTCGCTGACCGAGTTCCGGTATCTGGCACGCAGGATCCCCTCCTGGAGATTCACACTGGTTCCACCCGGATCAACGACACGGAGGCGCGGGTGAAATCTTTCCACTGCCGTCGAAGCGGCGTAGAACGTTACTGAGGCATCGCCGTTGAGCAGCGGTGGGTACGCGGAGACCGGAAGCGCCCAGACCCAATCGGGCGCGCTGCCGGGCGTTCCCAAAAGCCGGAGCACCGTCTGCTCGTCGTCGCGGCGTACTGCCGTGTCGATGGCGAGCACGTTGCCCAATATTCGGCGAAGGCACCACCGTTGTAGTCCAACGCTTGTCATAGGGGCATCGCATGAGCAATACCAGGTGTTCTGCGGCGGAATCAGATCGGTAGACGTCCGAGCGCAACACGGTCCCGTTCCGCATCTTCGCCTCGACATCCCGTTCCACCGTCACCAGCAGGCCGGTTACTCGTTCAATCGGCATCGGATACCTCGTTGTGTTGCTTTCCGCGGCCACGCGGCCGGAAATCGGATTTGATATTGTCACAAAGGGTGCCAGGCGCTACAAGGAGACCCCGATAAGGACCGGCGCCAAACGGATCGGGTCTGTCGACATCTAACGGAAGGAGCCAATCGATGAGCGAGTTTCGGCAAGACACTTACTACGAGGAAGGCTCCGACGCCGGGGGCATGCCCGATGGACACATCGATGAGTTCCTTCGCAGCCCCGACAGCACGTGGCTGCTGAAGCTTTGCTTTCTCAAAGAAGACGGATGGCCGATGGTCGTGCCCCTCTGGTATCAGTGGGACGGTGAGGCGTTTTACGTCGTCGGCAGGAAACGATCGGAGTGGGTCGCCGATCTGAAGCGGGACCCTCGTTGTGCGGTCTGTGTCGAAGAGACGGCTCATCCTCGAATCAGGAAAGTCTTGGCTCAATGCAGCGCAGAGATCGTTGAAGGGCCGACACACGGCGAAGGCTCCAAGTGGGTCGAGGTCGCCAACGAGATGGCGATCCGCTATACGGGCCCCGAGGGGCCTGAGCAGCTCAAACCGTCATACTCATGGGAGCGCTATCTGGTCAGGCTGACGCCCGTGGGTGGCGAGCTCACCACATGGCAGGGAGCCGACTGGGCGCTCCGCTATTTCGATCCCGGTCAACGCCCCGACCTCGAAGCAAAAGAGGCGGCTACGACGGAAGGAAAGCAGGCGTGAAAACGCTGGCAGCGCGCGTCGAGAGCCTCAGGCGATCGGAGATCCGTGTCCTTTTTGATGCCGCCGACGATCAGCCAAACGCCATCCGGCTCGAGGTAGGTGAACCGAGCTTCACCACTCCGGCGCATATCATCGACGCCGCGGCCGCAGCCGCTCGGGAGGGCCACACGGGGTACGGGCCGAACGGAGGCCTCGAGTCACTCCGCCACCTCCTCTCCGACAAAATCCTTCGCGTCAACGGTTTCTTAGCGGAGCCCACCAACATCGTCGTGACGCCCGGGGCGATGAATGCTCTCTTCTCCATCTACATGGCATTGCTCGAACCCGGCGATGAGGTGCTGCTGCCCACGCCCGGCTTTCCCAACATGGACGAGATGGTGCGGTTGCTCGGCGGACGCCCCGTCTTTTATGAGCTGGATCCAAAATCGGACTTCATACCTGACGTTGATGAGATCGACCGGCTCTGCGGTGCCAAGACCAAGGCCGTCTTCGTCAACACGCCGTCCAACCCGACAGGAGCGGTGTTTCCACCGGCCGTCGTTCGGTCAATTGTCGATGTGACGCGAGAACATGGTGTCTGGCTCATCAGCGACGAGGTGTATGACGAGATGATCCTCGACCCCGCAGCCGCCCACGCTTCTGCGGCGTCGTTCCCGGGATCGGACCACGTCGTTTCGGTATTCAGCTTCTCCAAGATCTACGCCATGACCGGATGGCGTGTCGGCTATGCCGCCGCTCCAGCCGATTTCGCAGATCGCTTACGCGTGTTGCAAGAGCCGGAGGTTTCCTGCCCAAGCACCATTTCGCAGAAGGCGGCGGAGGCGGCTCTGTCCGGACCACGAGCTCCTATCGAGGAAATGATCGACGCATACCGCCGGCGCCGGGCGTTGGCCCTGGACGTCGCCTCTTCCGAGGGGCTGACCGTTGTCCCTCCGGCGGGAGCCCTCTACATGATGGTGTCGATTTCGGAAGCTCCGGGTTCGAGCCTCGACTTTGCGCTCCACCTACTCGAGACCCAGGGCGTTTCGGTAGCGCCGGGATCCGTGTTCGGTCCCGCAGGAGAGGGTTGGGTTCGGATCTCGCTGGCCGCCGATGACGAACTTCTGGTCGAGGGCTTGCGCCGGCTCGCCAAAACGCTGCGGGCACAGACGGTGGTGGCCACGTGAGCCGACCTGTTCTCCGGGCTGCGGCCGAGAGGGTTGTGTGGACCTATCTCGACGCACGCCGCGACGAAGTCCTCGAGTTCACCCGCAAGCTAATCGCTACGCCCAGCCCCAATCCGCCTGGCGATGAGCGAGCGGTGGCGCAGGTGGTCGCCGACAAGCTTGCTGAGTTCCAAGTCGACGACGTGGTTTGGCTTGCCCAGGATGAGGCACGCCCCAATCTGATCGCCACGATTCCCGGGGACGGACCAGGCCGTCGGCTGATCCTTTCCGGCCACCTGGACACCAAGCCGGCTGGAGACATGGACGCTTGGGAGACCGATCCGTGGGATCCGGTCCTACGCGACGGAGACTTGGTGGGTCTCGGATGCGGTGATATGAAAGCCGCCGTCGCCGGCATGGTCTACGCGGGTGGGGCGCTGAAGGCGAACGGCGGCTTTTTCGGAGAGCTCGTGCTCGTATTCACTGCCGACGAGGAGGCGGGCTCGGTATTGGGATCGAAGTGGCTTGCCGAGCAAGGCCACCTGGCGGCAGACGTAGCCGTGATTGGTGAACCAAGCGGCATTGTTGAGGAATGGGAAGCGGTCCATGTGATCTCTCGCGGAGCTGCCCTTTTCAAGATCCGCATCACTGGTACCCAGATGCACTCTTCGATCTCGGACCGGATCCACGGAGTGAACGCCACCGTGCAGATGGCTCGGTTAATAGAGCGCATGGACCAAGAAATGAAGGACTACCTCACTTTCGAGCCTCATCCGCTCTGTCCCACCGGTCCGACGGTGAACGTTGGCGTGATGGCCGAGGCGGGTGTCTTCTATGGCGTCTATCCGGGGAAAGCCGAGTTTGCATGCGACATCCGCACTCTGCCCGGCATGACCGAAGAGTCTGTGAGCGACGATGTGCAACGCTTTCTGGATGACGCTATGGCCGACGAGCCAGAACTCGCTGCTGAGCTGGTGTGGGAGCTGATGGTCCCGGCAACCGAGATCAGCTCCGATGAGCCCATCGTCGAGGAGCTGCTGACCGCAGCTAACGATGTTCTCGGCACCACCCCGGCAGTGGATGCTTTCCCAGGGACCACAGACGCCGCGGCCATCCAGCTGACCTCAGGGATCCCGACGGTGGCGGCGTTTGGTCCGGGCATGCTGCCGAGGGCCCATTCGCCAAATGAGCACATGGCAGCTGACGGGCCTGCCCTGGCGGCCCTCATCTACGGACTTGCTGCACTCCGCTACCTGAAGGGGGTTTGATGGGGATCACCAGGGAAGAATTGTGTAGCAGATATCGAGCACTCCCAGTTCCTGTGGTCGCGGATGCGCTCTATCAGCTCGGCCTGGCAGAGCAGGTGCTCCCCAGCACACTCCGACCGCTGCTACCTGAGAAGCGCATAGCCGGCGTTGCCCACACGGTGCTCGGAGCACCGATCGAGCCCTGGATCGAGTGGGATCCGGGTATCGAGCGCATCAGCTCATATCTGCAGGTCTTCGAGAAGCTGGAACCTGACAGCATCATGGTGTCGGTCAATCCCGATAGCTCAGTCGGTCACTTCGGTGAGCTGACTGCCAACTCGGCGGCGGCTCATGGATGTGTTGGGGTGATCCTCGATGGCAATTTGCGAGATATCGAGGGGCTGCGTCAGATCGGCTTCCAAGTGTTCTACCGCGACGTGTCACCGCTCAACGCAATCGGTCGATGGGAGATGGTGGCTTCGCAGGTGCCGGTGACGATCGGAGGTGTGACGATCAACCCCGGCGACGTCGTGATCGCCGAGTTCGACGGTGTGGTTGTGGTTCCTGCGGATGTTGCTGAACAGGTTCTGGAGGCGGCTGAGGAGATCGACGGTGCCGAGGCCAAGGTTCGGGTGGAGATGCAAGCGGGCGCATCCCCGCTCTCCAGCCTCGAGCGACACGGTCACATTTGAGCCGTGGGCCGCATTCCACTCCTCGTTCCTCAAATGGGTGTAGTCGAGGACGTTGTAGTCCTCGAATGGCTGTACCCGAACGGGGCCGTCGTCGCCTTGGGTCAGCCAGTTGTGGTCATCGCGACCGACAAGGCGGAAGTCGAGCTGGAAGCCCCCGCCGATGGTGTGCTCGAAATCGAAGTTCCGGCCGCCGACGAGGAGATCCCTGTGCTCACCGTACTTGCCAACGTGGTGACGGAATGAGCGTCCTCTCCCGATTTTCGCTCGACGGCCGTGTCGCCGTCGTAACCGGTGCCGGCGGCGGTCTGGGTCGGGCCATCGCGGAAGGTCTTGCTGATGCAGGAGCCCTCCTTGGGTGCATTGACATCGAGCCGACCGGCAACGAGGCGACGGCAAACTCCATCGGTGCCGAGGCAGCTCTCGCCGTTACGGCCGACGTCCGCACTCCGGCGGCACTGGACACCGCTGCCACCACGATTGAAGAGCGATTCGGAACTCCGCAGATCCTCGTCAACAGCGCCGGTATCGGCGGTCGGGGTCCTGCCGCCCATTACCCCGATGAGCGCTGGGTCGAAGTCGTGGACGTAAACCTCAAGGGCTCGTTCAATGCATGTCGCACGTTCGGTCGGGCGATGATCGAGAGCGGTGGAGGATCGATCGTCAATATCGCATCGATCGGCGGTCTTGTCGGGTTTGCCGGCAGCGTTGGCTACCAGGCGAGCAAGGGAGGTGTCATCCAGATGACAAGGACTCTGGCTGTGGAGTGGGCTCCGGCGGCGGTGCGGGTCAACGCCATCGCTCCCGGACACATCGCCACCGCCTTGGTGATGAAGCAATGGGAGACCGAGCCAGAGCTGAAGGAGTTCTTCCTCGATCGAACCCCCATGGGCAGGCTGGGAACACCTGACGATGTCGTCGGCGCCGTGGTCTTCCTCGCCTCGGACGCGGCGTCGATGGTGACCGGTCAAACACTCGCCATCGACGGTGGATACACCGCACAATGAGGTTCGTTCTGTGATGGCGACAGGCGGACACGTCGATGCCGACACTGCGCTCTCGATTTTGAGCACCATGGTGCGAATCCGGGTATTCGAAGTCCGGGTCGAAGAGCTGTTCGCCCAGGGCAAACTCCCGGGGTTCGTTCACGTCTACTTGGGGGAGGAGGCGATCGCCGCCGGCGTATGTGCAGCCCTCCACGCCGACGACTACATCACGTCAACTCATCGCGGACATGGCCATGCGATCGCCAAAGGAATCGGTTTGTCGGCCATCATGGCCGAGCTCCACGGGAAGGCAACCGGCGCCTGCCGCGGGCGTGGGGGATCGATGCACGTCGCCGACTTCTCGATTGGCATGCTCGGAGCGAACGGCATCGTCGGTGGCGGCTTCGGCATTGCCACCGGTGCCGCCCTGTCCGCTCGATACCGGGGAACGGATCAGGTAGCGGTGTGCTTCTTTGGCGATGGTGGTATCAACAAAGGCACGTTTCACGAAGCGGCGAACTTCGCAACCGTGCATCGGCTGCCGGTGATTTTCGCATGCGAGAACAACCAATTCGCTCAGTTCACGGCGCGACATCGAACGACGTCTGTTGACGATCTGTCGGAACGAGCGGCTGGCTACGGGATGCGTGGGCTCACCGTTGACGGCAACGATCCGGGCGCTGTGTACGCCGCAACCGCGGAGGCAGTTGCCGCCGCCCGCCAGGGCGAGGGGCCCACGCTGCTCAACCTGATGACCTACCGGTTCGGGGGCCACTACGTGGGTGATGCCGAGGTCTATCGAGACCGAGCGGATGTCGAATCTCGCAAGGAGGCCGACCCGATCGGACGCTGGGAGGCCGAATTGCTCGATGTCGGCGTGCTCACGGAGGACGACCGAAGCCGGCTGTGGGCAGCAGCGCGCAGCGAGGTCGCCGCGGCGGAGAAGTTCGCCGAGGAGAGCCCCGACCCCGACCCCGTCACCGCGCTCGACGATGTCTTTACGGGAGCCGGAGATGGTTGAGAAGCGGATGGGGTTCGGTCAGGCAACAGTCGATGCGATGCGGTGGGCGATGCGGGAGGACGAACGGGTCCTGGTCTTGGGTGAGGATATCAGTTGGGGAGGCAACTTCGGTCAGTTCCGCGGCTTGGTGGAAGAGTTTGGGCCTGAACGAGTCATCGACATGCCGATCTCGGAGGCGATCATTGTCGCCACCGCGGTGGGTGCCGCAGTGACTGGTCTGCGACCGGTGGCCTCGATGAGCTTTGTCGAGTTCACACTTGGTGCGATGGACGAGATCGTCAATCAGGCGGCGAAATTCCGTTACATGTTCGGGGGCCAAGTATCGGTGCCGATGGTCTTGAGAGCGTCCGACGGTGTGTTGCGTTCTTCTGGCGCACAGCACTCATCCAGCCTGGAGGGCATCTTCACACACTTGCCCGGTCTCAAGGTGGTGGCTCCCTCCAACCCAGCTGACGCCAAGGGCCTGCTGCGATCGGCGATCGATGACGACGATCCCGTGATCTATCTGGAAAACAAGAGGATCACGGCAAAACGAGGACAGGTTCCCGAGGAAGATCATCGCGTTCCGCTGGGCGAGGCACGAATTGTACGAGAGGGTTCGGACCTCACAATCATTGCCTACTCGGTGATGGCGGTACACGGAGTGTCGGCCGCAGAGCGGCTGGCGGAGGACGGAGTATCTGTTGAGCTGATCGATCTTCGCTCGCTGGTGCCGGTTGACTATGCAACCGTCGCCGCGTCAGTGTCGAAGACCCGCCGGGCGGTGATCGCTCACGAGGCCTGGCTTTTTGGAGGGTTTGGTGCCGAGCTCGCGGCACGGCTCTCGTACGATTTGTTTGGCGAGCTCGAGGCGCCTATTGAGCGGGTTGGTGCCCAATCGGCCCCAATCCCTTTCAGCCCGGCGCTGGAAGCTGCAATCGTCCCCGGGCCCGACGAGGTGGTGGACGCATCACGACGCGTCCTTGGGCTCTGAGTCGCCCTCTTCTCCTCGATCTAAGAGAACCCAGTCAGTGGTGAGCGGGCCCAGACTCCGGTGAAACATCAGGGTGTCTTCTGATGAACCAGATCCCGGGCCGACGTGCAACATCCCAGCAGGCCGGCACCCATAGCCGCCGACCGAATAGCTATGTAAGACCGGGTCGCGCTCTTCCATATCAACGAAGGAAATGTGGCCCTTGAGCACGAAGAACTCCTCCATCGTGTCGTGGCGGTGCCACGGTCCTGTGTCATACGACCAGTCTCTTGCTGCACCTAGCCACGTAGTCTCCAGAGGCGAATCCCAGAGGTTCCTCACGAAACGGCCGGGTTGCTCTGGGAGAGGCTTCCAGGCACCTTCCTGATATCGAGCTACCTTCAATTCTACCGAGCCACCGCCGGCCGTTGTGTCATAGCGCACAGGAGCCGCGGTCATGACTAACGCCAGCGTGGGCTCCACGGAGCGAAGCCCAGTTATCACCTTGCTTTCAGGCACGAATACATAGTCCAGCGCGCGCACCATGACGTCGCCAAAGATCATGCCGCCCTTGACGACGAAGAAGCCGACAGATGCGGTGAAGGCCCCAGGTGCCGCGGTTCCCCAATTCGAAGGAATCCTTACCAACCTGGTGGCTGGACCGCTGAAATCCTTAGAGAGCACACGTGCGTCCATCCCGCCACCGATGCCGGCGATGCTCATCCGCCGGGTCGGCAGGTCTTCTTCCGCGATCCCAATGATCGGTGAGGTGCGCCGATCGACGGTGGCCGGATCCATGCCTCAGGAGGACACCAACCTCGATGACTCGAGGTCGGTGAGCCTGGCTGGGGCCAACACGAGCGCTTGGGTGCCGGTGCGCCCTTCTCCTTGCGCCTGAAGTGCCACGTAGATCTGGTGAGGGAGGGCCAGGCCGGGCGTCGACAGCCGCATCACCTTGGGAGATCGCGTCGTCGGCGTCAGTGAGTAAGCGCCGAACGCAAGCGCCTCATCCCACATGTCCGTATTCAGATCGAAAGTGACCGTTCTGGCATACATGATTCCCTCCTCCAGGTTGGTGCACCGACCCTACCTTGGCCTCGAACTGGTGAACCCAACTAGATACCCACAAGTTCCGTAGGGCCTATGGCATTGAGTACAGCGGTGGGGCGCCGACCGCCCTGGGCGACCTTCAGCGTGCTCAATTTCCATAGGATCGAGCACGGCGGTGCATTCCCATCGCGGCTGCGGGACCTGGCGGCACGTCAACAGATTCACGTTGTCAGCCAACCAGGGTTCATCTCCCAGCTACGAGACGGCTTTATGGAAGCATTCGGGCCAGAACGGTCTAACTACCGGTATCCCTTCGCGAGCCTGCAGGCGGCTGGCGTGACGCCGTTGTCAGAAGGACAAGAAATGGGTTAGCCCTGGCGGAAGACGAATCGATATCAGTTTCGGACACCCTTGACCTCTACACACGGAACGCGGCGTTTGTCGGTTGGATTGATGATCAGCTCGGCAGGCTGAAAGCAGGGAAACTCGCGGATTTCGTCATTGTCGACCAGAACCCTCTCTCCGTTGCTCCAGCGTCCGTGGCCAACACCAAAGTGCATCTCACAATCGTTGGAGGCAGGGTCGTGTTCGACGACGGATCCACAGATGTACTTGATCGCACTTGACGCTACAGACGTGATCAGAGGACACCATGACGGCGAAATACTTCGCCGATGTCGTCGCCGCGTAACAGCTCAGCGCGTACGACTGACTCACTTGCGTTTTTGGCCTCAGCGCGATCGATCGCCTCCTCGACGAGCTCTGCTGGAATGACGATGGCGCCCATCACATCACAGAGCATCCAGTCTCCGGGCCGGACCTCCGCATCGCCACATCGAATGTTGATGTTGTGAGCGACCACCTCCTGACGACCAGCAGAATCCAGCGGCGAATAGCCTGCAGCGAACACAGGAAAGCCGATCTCGAGGATTTGATCGACATCTCGCACCATTCCATCCATCACGACACCGCGTGCACCTTTTGACATCGCGGCAATGGTGAGGAGCTCGCCCCACATCGCCGACACCCGATCGCCGGTCTCGAGAACGATCATGTCGCCTGCCTGCATCGATTCATAGCCGGCTAGCAGTTCGACGTATGGCTCATCAGGAACCTGGTCGACGGGCACGCACTTCATCGTGAATGCCCGTCCTGCCACCTTCATGTCCGACCGCAGTGGCCGAATGCCAGCGCCGATTGATGACGACCGAAAGCCCATCGTGTCGATAACATCGCATAACAAGGCGGTGTGCAGGCGCTGTAGTCGTTCACCGATGTTGGAGGCGACCATCAGGGAACCTTTCCTCTTGCTCGAATCATGTTGGCGATAGGTCCTTTCGCCACACTCGGACACGCTACCTGTCGTCGTCGAAGGGATCCAACGGCCAGAGGGGTCGGTCGGCACGCTCGAATTCGAGACGCTCAAGACGGGGGGTCGCGGGGCCGGGAACATCGAGCGTGACGGCGTCTTTTGGGCTCCCCGGATAATTCGGCAGGAAGTCACTACAGGAGCGGACCACGAGGAGATCGACGTCGAACGGCTCGATCCCCGCAAATCGGAAGGTTGCTGGGTCGGATGTCCACGCTGGGCGCTCGGAGAGGAGCAATGTGAGCCGACTCGATTCAATGACGGCGAATCTGCCCATGGTGACCTCCATGCCGGTGAAGCTTGCGCCCGCCAGGCGATAGCGACCCTCTCCGACCTTGGCGACCACACCCTCGAGCCGCACCGGGTGACTCCACCGGGCGTCAACGCCGGCACCGACGTCGAGGGTGACCGAGGCGCCGACACCGGCGGCGAATGACCGCTCCACCGAAGTGGGGTCGACAACAGGAACCACTGAGGTGAGGTTTGCTTCGTCGGCGAGGATGGCCACCATTACCGGGCTGTCTCCGGCCGCCCCTGCCGACGGCGCGTCGGCAGACTCCGCGATGATAAATGGACGGGTGGAGCTCGCTCGGGCGGCGGCAACGGCGTCCGGGGGCTCGAGCAAGCGCGGAACCGTGAACTCACGTCTGATCTCCCAAACCTCGTTCGCAAGTGCAGTGGCGATGCGGTTTGCTTTGCGCGGGTCGTTGTTCGTTGTGACGAGCACGCCGAACCCCAGCTCGGGAACGTCCAACCATGGTTGAACCGGGAAGAGCGAGATGTCCACAACGGTGTCATTAGACAAGGCATTGGCCTTGCGCCGGATGGCGGCGAGGGGCCCGGTGGTCGTGTTCATGCTCTCAGCCGGCACGATCATTGGCCTTTTCTCAAGCGTCAGCACCGGTTGCAAAACACCGTCCAGCACACCCAGCACGTGGCCAGTAAGGCGCTCCCCGGTGTACCGCATGTCGACATGGGGATCAGTGTGATAGCCCGTCATCACGTCGGCGGCGCGCACCATGTGGTCGGTCACATTGGCATGCAGGTCGAGGCTGACTCCAATTGGAGTCTCCTCACCAACAACTAGGCGGGCCGTTTCGATCAGCTCTGCATCTGCGTCAAATCGGACGCTGGTCGCCATGGCGCCGTGGAGCGAGAGAACGAGTCCGTCAAGGGTCCTGGCTGAACCGAGTTCGTTCTGGAGAAGACTCTGTAGCCATGAAAAAGCCTCATCCTCCACAGGGCCGGATGGGAGCGCCCAGGCGTGGAGGAGCGGAACCGCGGTAGCGCCTACGGCCTCAATAGCGGCTATCGCTCCCGCCATCTCGGAGTTCGTTCCGCCTACTCGATCGCGAGAGGCGTCACCGGTGGTCACCGTGAAGTCCTCCAACCCACACGAACGGGCAGCGAAGGAGTTCGTCTCCTGCATTATCGATGCCACGCCGATTCGCATGGCGACGACGCTACCTTCACGCCACCAAGGGAACCGGCTCAGCTATGGAGTCGAGAGAAAGTCGGCGACGACCGAGTTGAATGCCTCTGGTGCATCCCAGAATGGTGCGTGTCCGGCATCGGCGATGACCCGGCAGCGCCCCTCGGGCAGATGGGACGCCAGCCATTTGCAGACGCCGTGAGGAACAACGCTTTTCTCGCCATTCACCACAAGTGTTGGCACAGTGACGCCATCCAGTAACGGTCGCAGATCAGTGGTTGCAACCTGGCGCAGCATGCTTTCGGCGACTCCCGATGGTGTCTGGAAGATGCTCCGATAGAAGGCCTCCCGGTCGGCCTCGCCGAGCGGATGGTAGAACATGAGTTCCAAGAGGTTGTCCACGGCCGCGACCCGGTCCGACAGCTGCATACCGCACATTTCGTCGAGGTCTTCGTTCGTGAAGTCCCCGCCGAGCGGAAACTCCCACCCGGCCTCGGAAAGGAACGACGGACTGTGGTCCACCCAAACGAACCCCGAAACGCGTTGTGTTCCCAGGACCGCCAACAGATGCACGATTACCGACACGCCCATCGCCCAGGCCACTACGGCGGCCCCAGTCAGACGTAGCTCGTCGAGCAACTCGCCGACGTCTGCCGCGTAATCAATGAGTGAGTGACGGTCCCCGGTCTTGCCTGACCGACCGGCCCCCCTCAGGTCGAGGGCGATAACCCGGTGCGAGGCACCGAAGTACTCGACCTGGTGGCGCCACATTGCGGTGCTCATAGTCCAGCCAGGAACGAACACCACCGGACTGCCCCGGCCTGCCTCCTCGTAGTAGAGAGGAAGCCCGTCGCTCAGCATTACGTACGGCATCGGTTTATGTGGAGCCAATCACCGCAGTTGCCTCGATCTCTACAAGCAGCCCCGGGAGTCCGAGCCGTTTTGCCTCGGTGACCGTCGCAACCGGATAATCCCCATCGGGAAAGATCTCTCGTCGAACCTTGTGCAGGCCATCGGTGTCGGCAAGATCGGCAAGATATGTCGTGACCTTCACCACATCTGTGATCTTCCCTCCTGCGGCCACCACGACAGTCCGAATGTTTTCCCACACCTGCCTCGCCTGTACTTCGATGTCGCCGGGCCCGACGAGGCGGAGATCCTCGTCAAGAGCAACTTGGCCGGCGATGAACAAGAGGTTGCCCACAGCAATTCCGTGGCTGTATGGCCACGGAAGACGGTGGATCTTCCCTTCGGGGGGTGTAATCACCCGCTTCGCACTTGTTGTTTGCATATCCACACCTAAACCAAGAACTTGCGATCAATTTCAACGGTGGCGGAGTAAAGAGGGTCGACGACCTGTCCAACCGTTACCCTGGCCGTGAGGCAGAGGAGGTTGTACGCGTCCGGGACCGTGAACCCGTGGAATGTACTCAGGCGTTTGGTCATGTCGACGTATGCCGCGCGTACCACGTCCCCGAGATGAACGCCTCCCAATCCGGCGATCGACCCGATCGTATCTTCCGTCTCGAACTGCGGTAATGCCACGTACTGTGCGTCTTCTTTCGGGATAACCTCGAAACGAAGAGTCACATCAGACTGGCATTCGACCGCCGCGCCCGAAATCTCACCGTCTCCTTGGAGAGCGTGAGCGTCACCGACCGACACGAGACCACCTGGCACGTTCGCACGCATCACGATCGTGCACCCGATCCCAAGATTGGGAAGATCCACGTTGCCAAGAAAATCCGCACCCTGGAAATAGGAGTAGCGCCGTTCTGCAGAAGGGGCGAGGCCCATTGTGCCGAGAAACGGCGCAATGGGAAGACGGATTGGCCCTTTGGAGGTCGGAAAGTAGGCGGTGTCGCCTTCAATCGGGACGATAACTGTCCGTGGAGTGAGGGGCTCCTGCAGGGTGTAGTCGCTGACCAGGCCACCCAAGCTTGGGGTGAGGACGGTGTAACCCTGCCCTTGAACCGGCCCCGGGGTCATGTCTTCTACTGTCATCGCAATAAGGTCACCGGGTTCCACGCCGTTGATATAGATCGGTCCCGTAACAGGATTGGCCCCACCGAGGACTTCGAACACCTCCGCTAGAGAGGCGTATACGGTGTCATTGTCTCGGATGGTTCCTAGGTGGGCGTCCTCTGTCTCTACTAGCACTCGATCACCCGGCTCAATCTCGATCTTCGGTGGTTCGGCGGGATCGAAAAACAAGTGGTATTGGTCACGGGTCAGTGTGTGATCGGCCATCCGCAATGGACCTCTCTTTCTTTAAAAACGGCTTTGGTTTTGGGGTGCCTAGCTTGCCACATTTCAGCGTGTGCAACCGGCTCGGTCCGCTCGGGAATCAGCGAGATACCTTCGACCGTTTCTTGACTTGTCGGTCAAGAGCCGCGGACCAACTCGGTACGCTTGACCGACAGTGACTCCGACTGGAGCCTAAAAGAGCGTCTTCCCTCCTTGGTCGAGGTTCCGATTATTGGCATTCTCCGCCAATGCCCACCAGACCGGGTCTGTCACGCCAACTGAGATCTGGAGCGCCAATCGGGCTGGTGCTGCGGGCGTAAAAGTATTCCCGGCTCGTGACCTTGGAGGCCCGGGATATCTATCTGCGCTTCGCTCTCCCTTGGGAGGCATATCGCTCGTGGCCACGGGCGGTGTCACTAATGCTGAAATTGGCGCGTACTTAGAAGCTGGTGCCGCAGTTGTCGGCCTGGGAGGAAGCCTCCCCGTGTCAAACCGCGCGCCCTGGAA
>SDBT01003455.1_pt1 | contig 27311 bp, 31 predicted proteins | sample 2277101 | NCBI WGS metagenome assembly SDBT01 (sample SAMN10404973, study PRJNA504765) | marine sediment metagenome | isolation source: marine sediment core GS10_PC15, 103 cmbsf | place: Arctic Ocean: Southern Knipovich Ridge | collected 2010 | reverse complement strand
ACATTGGGTAAGCTGGTTGTAGCTCATAAGCACTCCTTTGACTTCGCGGTCTAAAGAGGTTTATATTACACCAGCTTACCTCTTTCAACCACCAAAGTTGCACTTACGAGTTGAATCTAGCATATTATTGGTTGATTGAGTCGATTATCAATTTCCGGTTGAAATCATGCAGATTCTAGCTCTTGTCTCCGGCGAATTTGGAAAGCGTAACGTAAGGAATATTCAGGCATTCGCCCCTGAGGACTGGGTAATTAATACCTGGCAGACCCCGCCTGCTCTTCCCCCCATGATAGATTACCCGGAAGACCACCTTCCTGACTCTTTTCCCGAATCAGATTTGATCCTGTCATTTGCTGAATTAAAAGGAGTGGCTGAACTGCTGCCGGAAATCGCCAGATTAAGCAAAGCCAGGGCAGTTATCGTCGCAGTTAACAATGAGACCTGGCTTCCCCTCGGCCTGGCCCGACAATTAAGAGATTGGCTGGCGGATATGAATGTAGCCTGCGCTACCCCCAGGCCGCTCTGCTCCCTAACCGAAAGTGATTATGGAGTAACCCGGCAGGACAGAATAAAATTCGAGAGCCCTGAGATAGCCGCATTCGCGAAATATTTTGGGCGACCTGATCTGAAAATTGTAGTTGATGAGAAGAATCAGACCATTATGTCAGCTGAAGTGATTCGCGATGCAGTCTGCGGCAACACTCGTCATGTAGCCGGACAAATCATTGGTCTTTCTGTTGAGGAAGTTGTGTATAAGGCTGGTTTACTTCACAAACATTTTCCCTGCCTGACAACCATGACCAAGCTCGATGATTTTGACCATGAAACCCTCATGCAAGAATCCGGGTACCAGCTCACTGACAAGATTGCTCAACAAGTCAAGCTTGATTAAACTCCCTTCTCAATTCCAAACCAATATTCTTTCCATTTTTCTCCCAATCCTACAGGACAAGTAATCCTACAGAAGTGGCGATTAACAACTGCGCCGAAAAATAAGCCGTCAATCCTGCCCGGAATTGTTCCGACGGCAGCATCAATAACACGTCCTCTGCCAGCGAAAAAGCCAAAGCTACTGCAATCAATAATACATTGATGTTTTGGTCAGCGTTTCCCAGGCAACAACCAGGAATATCAAGAGCATTGTCAGCTGCTTAGTAAGATAGAGTAGCTGCCTGGATGATGATATCTAAACCAGATACAGTTAATTGCAGGAAGAATTGTGGTCGGTAAGAGCATGGATATTATGAATGACCGGTTTTCTTGATCGGTAATACTTTGTAAATATTTTTTTAATTGTTAGACACCCTGGCTGTTGTATAATCAACACAGAGATCTATTAGAGAAGGATCATCATGCGCTCCCCCTCCCGCTCATTATTGATTTTCCCTGTGCTGCTTATTATTGGCGGCATATTATCTTTCGTGGGCTCAGCCAGTGCTGGCCCGAGATCTCAGCTTAAACTTTCTTCCACGCCTGCCTACCAGCGGCCCGGACCCGATCCAACTATTTACCCTCCCTCCCAGTCAGACACCGGTGCCCAGATCTATTGGGGTATGTGCCAGGATTGCCACGGAGACCAGGGGCAGGGCATGACCGCCGAATGGCGGTCAGCGTTCGCGCCGGATTACCAGGACTGCTGGGCTTCCGGCTGCCATGGTGAAGACTCCCCCGAGAACAGCTTTCTCATTCCCGAAACAGGCGCGCCCGCCCTGGCAGGGCCAGGTGCCCTGCCCCGGTTTTTGACGGCGTTCGAACTGGGGTCATATATCCAGAAATCCATGCCTCTTTCTCCTGCCGGATCAATCACCCCCGATCAGGCCTGGGAACTGACAGCATTCTTGCTAACTCTCAATAATAACGATCTCAATCAGTTCACACTTTCCGGGAAAAACAGTGCCGCCATTCCCATCCACCGCAGCGTCACAATTCCTGAAAGCGAATATCCTGGAACTCTGATCCTGGCTCTGGTTTTATTCCTGGCCGCGGTAGGAATTGGCAGGGGGATCACCCGGAAAATAACTGCTGGTAAAAAAAACGGTAGAGAAAACTTTTACCACCATCTGCATGCGCCCAAAATACCGGCTGAACAGGCCCGCTTCAAGTTCACTCTCGGCGCAGGCGGATTGGCAATATTTTTCAGCCTGGTTTTATTGATCACCGGCGCCCTGGAGATGTACTATTACACGCCCTCACCAGAAGGCGCTGCTGCTTCCATCCAAGCTATCACCTACCTGGTACCTTATGGGAACCTGGTTCGCAACCTGCATTACTGGTCAGCCCAGCTGCTGGTTATTGCGGTCATGGTCCATCTTCTCAGGGTCATCCTGACCGGCGCCTATGCCCCTCCCCGCAGATTCAACTACATCCTGGGAGTAATATTACTGGTGCTGGTGTTGTTACTGGATTTCACAGGCTACGTTTTACGCTGGGATGAAGGCATCCGCTGGGCTCTGGTTGTAGGGACCAATCTGGTGAAAACCATCCCGGGGATTGGGGATGGATTATATCTATTCCTGATCGGAGGAGCTGAACCTGGTCTGGCTGCTCTAACCCGATTTTACAGCTGGCACATCTATGGATTAACCCTGGCAGTTGCTGGAATCACTGCCTGGCATATATTTAAGGTTCGCCGGGATGGTGGCATCAGCGCTCCTCCCTCTCCCAGGGGTGAAATCCTTGAGAAAATCCCCCGCTCGAAGCTGGTCCAAAATGAAGTCCTGGCCATGCTGATTTCCGGAGGGATCCTGCTGCTGTTATCAGTTTTCATTCCCGCCCCCATTGAACAGCCAATAACTGGTACCGGCGGTCTGATAGGGAATTCCCGGGCTCCCTGGTTTTTTCTTTGGGTCCAGGAAACCCTTCAGTGGGGAAATCCCTTTTTCTGGGGAATACTATTGCCCTTGATTGCGGTATTTATTCTAGCGCTGCTGCCATATGTCCTTCCCAATGCCCGGGAGGAAGAATTGGGACGTTGGTTCCCTCGCGGTAACCGGGTCGCCCAGATACTGGGAATTTTGATCATAACCCTCATTTTTACCCTGACAATCATTGGCTGGATGCGCTGAGGTGATTTTAGTGTCACAAGACAATAACATTTCACGTAAAAATTTTCTTCAGATAAACACCAGGCTGCTGCTTTGGCTGGCTGGATTGTTGGGGCTGGGAGGCCTGGTTCGTTTTTTCAGCCATGAACCAGACAGCGGTCCCCCAACCAGCTTTGACCTTGGACCTCTGGCAGACTTTCCTGCAGATCTAAAAACCATCTATCAGGATATACCGGCAGTAATCTATCAGTCTGAAGAAGAGTTTTTGGCATACAGTTTACGGTGCACCCACCTGGGATGCACTCTCGAAGAACAGGGTAATGGTTTTTCCTGTCCCTGCCACGGATCGGAATTCTCTTCAGGTGGGGTAGTGCAAAAGGGTCCTGCGTTGGATAACTTGCCAATTCTGCAGATTGAAATTAATGATAAGGGAAACCTGATCCTGCATGCCGAAGGAGCTGTAAAGTGAAGTCTTTCTTGAAATGGTCTCTGGTGATAGGGGGAGGTATTCTGGGATTGATCCTACTGGCAGGGTTGGTACTTTACAGCCTGGGGCAGATCAGGCTGAAGAAAATCTACCCATATACACCGGAAAAGGTCCGGATTCCCACGGACCAGGAAAGCCTTCAGGAAGGTCAGCGGATTTTTCAGTATCGGGGCTGTGAAGCCTGCCACGGGGAGGAACTTGAGGGGCTCGTATATCTGGAGAATCCAGCTATCGGATTGGTGATCACTCCCAATTTAACAACCGGTCAGGGTGGAATTGGCGAGGAAAGGACTGACCTCGATTTGATCAGAGCTATCAGGCACGGATTGAAGCCGGATGGAACTCCACTCCTGTTCATGCCCTCAACCGAATTTTATTATCTCTCTGATGATGATCTGGGAGCTGTCCTCGCTTATATCCAAGGCAAACCACCTGTTGATAACTCACCGGCGCCCAGCCAGCTTTCCAGCACCGGTTTTGTAGTCATGAACCTGACCCGGGAAATCACCTTCCTGCCTGCAGAATTAATTGCTCATGAAAAAGATCCTCCACCCGCACCAGATCCCGGGTTGACCCTGGAATATGGCGCGTATCTGGCCCTGTCCTGCCCGGTTTGCCACGGGTTGAACATGTCAGGGGGAGAAATCCCCGGATTTCCTCCCGAGTGGCCTGCAGCTGGCAATCTGACACCTGGCAAGGGCAGCCGACTGCCGAGTTGGGGAGAAGCCGGATTCATAGAAGTAATCCGTGAGGGGGAAAAACACGGCCGGGCTATCCATCCTGACTACATGCCCTGGACCTCATATCGTCATATGTCCGACCTGGAACTGCAGGCCTTGTACCTCTACCTGGCGTCTCTGCCACCTTTGGATTTTGGCAATCACTGACATTTATAGCCATCCGATAATCACTATCTGATTTCACCTTGACAAGCCAAACAGAATTGATTATTATTCCAGTACTGTAATAGTCCAGCACTGGAATATGTATGGCAGAAATTCATCTTACCGATGCCGAATTTGTAGTTCTCAGTTTGATCTGTGAAGGTCCTCTGCACGGCTACCAGATTGAGGGGCAGATCAATGCCCGGGGCATGCGAACCTGGACAGATTTATCCAGCTCTTCAATTTATTATCTGTTAGGAAAGATGGAGGGAAAGAGCTGGATCGAACCAGTCCGGGCGGATGAAAATGCCCCGGGCAAACCCCGCAAGGTCTATCAAGCGACCCCAGAAGGGGTTTCTGTATGGAAAAAAGCAACCCGGGACGCTCTCCGGCAGCCGAAGATCACTCATACAAATTTTTTGATTGGATTACATAATCTCCAGGCTCTCCCCCCCACCGAGGCCCTTGAGGCAGTCAAGACCTACCGGGAGTGGTTGGATATTGATCTGCAGCGCCAATTGGAAGAGTATCAAGATCTGGGTGAAACTATCTTCCCTTTGGATGTCTTATTCGAATATAGCTTTGTACTTGGTGGAGCAGAATTGGCTTTCCTGGCGGACCTGATCACTCTTCTGGAGAAACGCGCCGGGAAATGAAAGTTGAAGGTTTGGCTGACTATCGCAATCAAGTAGAGGTCATTCATTAATTGCATCACTAGCCAATAAATATCAAACCTTTAAACTTTAAACCATGGCCCAGCTTTTATCTCAACCATCTTTGTCCATCACCTTTCATCCCAATTTACTATTTTCAATGTTCAATACACAGTTATTCGAATCCGTGTCCTTTTATTTCTGAAAATTCAGTTTATACACATCGTTATAATTCCCCCCCCATCACGATCCTGATCTCGCCGGCATTGATCCTGTATACTACAGACCATTGCGTAGATTCCTGGGCAACATCCTCCAGCAGCCTCACAGCCTCCTTCATCCAGGAAGGTATCTGATCAATAGTGTCTTGGGAAGGCGCATCCAGCACCATTGGTTCCACCTGGCAGGCACTTATCAAACTGGTCCCGATCATGAATCAGGAGGAGGACTTTTAGTTTAGAATCAGCAGATCCCTGTCTTTGGGCAGAAAAAGAAGAGCACATATGAGACAACCATTGTATTACAAGAAAGGCAACTGGTTTTGCCTTACCATGTAAATAGGTCGCCAGGATGATTTGAAATAGCAACAGAATACTGGAAGGATTCAGCCAATTATTTGGTCAGAAATTCGGTATCTATTCCTCAACCTGACCAGGAATCGTCAGCCATATCGGGGGAGTGAGTTCTGCATCATGCTCTATGCCCGGGTATTCCAAGCAATAAGCATTTAAGCTATACACCCCCACCGGTGATTTACAGGACCTTCAGTTATTTCTTGCAGAAATTGGTTGCCTCCATCATCAAGATTGGGGAGAGTAAAGTTCGTTGAATATCCTCTAATACTGTATAGTAAACGGTCTGATAGGCGATCCTAGATGCGATTATAATGGTCTATAGATCATCAACAGACAGGAAAAGCATTGTTCGCGGGGTCTTTTGATGGTCTGGGGACAAGTCATAGTCAAATCTCAATACCTCTGATCCGGAACCGATGCTCCCGGCCGCATAACTGAATTCCGGGAATTCATCGGAAAGAATGGGCTTTACCAGTTCCTGGAAAAAAAACCTGCCTGGGTCCATCCCTCGATATTTCTAAATATGAGGCATTTTGTTATATCCTTCCGAATCGTTTTAATGCCAGAAGAATAATTGTAGAAAAATAGGGCTGCCAGTAAGGCAGGCCATGTTCGTCGTCCCAGCCGCCATCCTCCCTTTGGGCAGCTTCCAGATAATCCAGGATCCGGTCTATCAAGCCCTCGGGGGCATTCAAAGCAACCACCGAATCTGGACCATTGGTAAACTGGAAGAACGGGAAGAGTTTATTCATTTCTCCCTTTTCTTCATGAGCCAGGGCAGTACTATAAATGTTATCCATCGTGGCAGATCGGAAATCATCCAACACTGGAAAATCATCCTCATTAAAGAAATAGTCAAAGGGATGATAATTCATAAATAGCCAATTATTTTCTCGGACAGAAATAAGATCCATATTCACCTGGACCCAAATTCTGGTTTTCTCCCTGACAGAAACAGGGCAGAGGCCGTGCTTTATCAGGTTCCCTGTTATAGAATCGGGGATGTTTTGACCATCCTGCCACCATTGGGCGCGGGGATAATCTAATAGATCGGAAGGATTTGGCAGGGACCCATCTGGCCCCTGGATGGATTCCAGCCAATTTGGCGTTCCTTCCAACAATTTCCCGGGGGGCAATCCTGTGTCCCTGAATACGGTAAGTAAAAACTCCAGCATCAAAGGGTTGGAGCTGGGAGTCTTGATGTCATGTTCCAGGCCGTGTCCCCATCCTCCATCATTGTTTTTATAAGGCGCTAAACATTGATAAACTCTATCGATCGGGTCCTTATTAAACAGATAATCCCAGAGTGCTCTCTCCCACAGGTTTCCGTGGGCATGGACAAAGCAGCGGGCATTTTCAACAGAGACCATTTTCAACACTCCTTTCTATCTGTCCGAACTTCTGAAATACTTGTATTCGGCCTGCCTAACTCTCTCCGAATAGGAAATCTGGATGACGAGCCAGGTCCTGGAACATTTCATAGAACCTGCCGGCGTGTAAGCCGTCCATCACAGCATGATGTCCCTGGACCGAAAGCGGCATCAGGATCTTATGCCCTTCCTGGCGGTACTTTCCCCAGGCAAATCGGGGTACAGAATCTGGGGGATTTAATTTCAGGGGATGCATAAAGCTGGTGAAGGACACCCAGGGGATTGAAGTCATAAACAGCATTCTGTCATCGGGATATTTCTCTTCCAGTGATGGCTGTGTTTTCGCCCGGGTGATTTCTTCTTCGGCGATGCGGGCAAACTCACTGAAATCTGGTTGGTATTCTATGGTGCAGAAAGTGAACAGTTCATCCCTGGAGAGAATAGTTACTCCCGGATGAACCACCTCATGTTCAATTGGATCCCCATCACGAACGCGCTGCCGGAATTCAGGGATAGCGTTGGCACACCTGGCAATCAAATACATAATAACTGCAGTAAAAGATATTTTCAGCTCTTTAATTGGGGGCAGGAGTGCTGTCAGGTCCATATCGGCCGAGAGGCTGAAATGCGGGAAATCATAGGTTTTGAAAAATAAGTAGTGATCCCGTCTGGGCCAGTTTTCCAAATTGATCGTGTGCATCAGGTACCTCCTGAACTGCTTACTTAATCATACACCTTTGCATTGTTTTGGAATAGAGAAATAAAAACCCGCCTCTCCGAGAATATCGCTGAGGGCGGGTTCATAATCAATAATTGTGCGGTTGTTATTTTCGAGCTTCAATTGCTGCTGATATTACGTAATCCTCAATAGGGATGCCCGGGGTCCATTTGTTGATAAATTCCCTACTTTCGTCCTTGGGATTGATTTGGATATCTTTAAACCCCGCCTCTTCCAGGACTTCTTGCAGATCATCAATCTGGAGGGCGCCAGACACGCAGGAAGAATAAAGGGAGAGATCCTCGCTAATTTCAGGCGGCAGTTCCACCGAAGCAACCATATCAGATATCGCCAACCTTCCTCCGGGTTTTAAAACCCGGAACGCTTCACTGAATACCGCTGGCTTATCAGGCGAGAGATTAATGACGCAGTTAGAAAGAATGACATCGATACTGTCATCTTCAACAGGCAGCTTCTCTATCTCGCCTAGTCGAAACTCAACATTGTTGTATGAGCCTTTCCGGGCATTTTCTTCCGCCCGGCTGATCATGTCTGGTGTCATGTCCACACCAATCACCCTGCCAGTTAAACCAACTTGTCTTGCAGCCAGAAAGCTGTCAAACCCGGCTCCGCTTCCCAGGTCCAGAACGACTTCTCCTGGTTTCAGAGCTGCGATCGCCTGGGGGTTTCCACAGCCCAATCCCATATTTGCTCCTGTGGGAACACTGGCTAATTCCTCAGCTGAATATCCCATCAGCGAAGATTGTTTTTCTGGTTGAATTAAATCAAAAGGATCGATTGTGTTGCCGCAGCAACCTGAGGACGCGTCCCTGGCAATATCGCCGTAGCGCTCTTTGACAATGTCTCTGATTTTCTTGTCATCGTTATTGGTCATAAAATCCTCCGCAAATCCCCTGTATTATAACAGGAGTGCCAGAATATCCGTTAGAATTTTTTCTGATATACGTGGCAATAGGGCTGCTGATTCTTCTTTATGTAATAGTCCTGGTGGTAATCCTCTGCTGCCCAAAATTTTACCGCCGGTAATAACTTTGTTACCACAGCATAACCTTTCTCTTTCAACAAATCTATCAGCCTTTCAGTTGTCTGTTTTTCATCTTCAGAAGAGTAAAAAACTCCCGAAAGGTATTGAGCTCCAATATCCGGCCCCTGGCCGTTGGTCTGAGTAGGATCATGTATTTCAAAGAAGAATCTAGTCAAATCCTCATAACTCACCTGGGCAGGATCATAAGTGATCTCAACAGCTTCAAGGTGCCCGGTCTTTCCTGTCAATACATCCTGGTAGCTAGGGGCCTCCAACGGACCGCCCATATACCCGGAAACGGCATTTAGAACTCCTAATTTGCTTTGAAAGAGATGTTCAACGCCCCAGAAACAACCTCCCGCGTAATATGCTTTCTTTTCAGTCATATTCCTAATTCTCCGGTACAAACACTAAGGATATAGAATTTACACAATGCCTGGTATTCTTTTCTGTCTGTTTTTCACCTAAAAAAACATGACCCAAATGACCACCACAATTTGTGCAGATAATTTCCGTTCGCCGGCCATCTGCATCTGGTTGACAAGTAACAGCGCCTTCTACCTCATCATCAAAACTGGGCCAGCCGCAGCCGGATTTGAATTTGTCAACTGAATGATAGAGCAGGGTCTCACACTGTCTGCAGTGATAAGATCCTTTTTCATAGAAGTTATCATATTCTCCGGTGAAAGGACGCTCGGTTCCTTTGTGAAGGATTACCTGTTGTTCTTCCAGGGATAAATCACGATATTTCTTTTCCATAACATATGCCTCTTTTCATATTCTCAACTGACCTTTGGATTCCAGGAATTCATTATACCTTCCGGCAGGCTTGGTATTGATTAATATTCCATATAAAATATTTTTTGGAACGGTCAATCTTAAGATTGGATATCGCCTTCATTTCTTACCAGAGTTGGCAGTAGTTTATCAGCCCGGCTCTTAACTGCTGGGCTCCCTTTCTCAGCCAGGTCTTCAACAGCCTTTTTTACTTCCGGAAAGAGCTCATCGTCATCCCAGGCCAGCTCAACCAGCGCTTGCAGGGCATTGGTCTGGACGATTTTGCTGGGATCGTCCAGGAAAGCAAAGAGTGCATTTGCTACCTTGGTCCTCTCCAGATCAGTCAACTCAAGTCTGGGAATGACCTGAGCAAGATGCCAGCGCACTTCCTGTTGGGTTTGCCCGATCACATCATGCAGTAGAAAAGCCTTATGTGGCTGAAGGTGTTCAGGGTTGCTTCTAGAGATCTTTTCTACTGCATCGGATGAACGCATTCTCACCCCAGGATCCGGGTGCACCATACCTTGCAGGACTATCCGGAACAAACCCGGGTCGGCAAGAACCATATCCACGACCTCGGGCACATTTCCTATCGACCGTAAATCACCTTCTTCGAGTTTGTTTATGATTTCATTCATATTAATCTACCTGTTCTAATTGTTCTAATTGTTCTATTTATTAGACCAGGTTTCTTATCCAATTGTTTCACTGCGTTTTTCCAACAGCAGCACATTCCGCCATTCGCCAACCCTTGGACCGGATGCCATTCTGCCAATCCTCACTCTTTCACCGACAATCCGGAACCCAGCCTTCAGATGGATCTGGATGCTGGGCTTATTCTCCGGGAAAATGCCGGCCTGCAGGGTCCAGAAACCTGCGCCCTCTGATCTGGAAATAATTTTCTCCATCAATTTCTTGCCAATGCCCTGTCCTTGATACCCGTCGTCCACATACAAGCTCAGTTCTCCAACTCCTTGATAGACTTGCCGGGAAGAAACCGGCGAGATGGCTGCCCAGCCCAGCACCTGATCCTCATCCAACAAAACCAGGGACAGATCGGATAGGAATTTCCGAGACCAGGCACCCCACGAAGCAGGCGAAGATATCTCAAAGGTAGCATTACCGGTATCTATACCCTGTTGATAGATTCTTTTTACTTCTTTCCAGTGTTCTGATCTCATCCAGCTGATTTTCATATCTAAAATTCGCCTGTACTTTTCAAAAGAAATTATTTCACGAGAAGCTGGCTAACGAAAAAGGAGATGATCCCATTGGTGGCTACCGCCAGGTAATAATAAATTCCAATGCGTTTTGGTTTGGAAATCCCATTTTCCGCTTCAACAATAAAATCCAGCCAACTCTGAGTGAATTGATGGGTGTTTATCCGGTAGATAATGTGAACCACCAGACTCAAGCTAAAAAAACAGCCCATAAACACCAGGGTTTTAACCAATCCGTATAGCAGGAAATGTCCGACGATCAATCCTGCAATTAGGAAAACTTTCAGGATCTTATACCAGCCCGGCTGCAGCTCATGATCCTTGATAAATTTGGCATCAGATTTGATTCCATCGATGAATTTCCGCATGCTCAACTCTCAATCTAAAATTATCAGGCTGAAATCAACCAGATATATTGGGGTTCTTCAAGTGTTCATTAATTAGATCAACAGCTCTTTGAATCCCATCTTCGGCCTGAATATATTGGCTTAACTCCTGGGCTTTTTGACGCATTAGTGGGTCATTGATACTCAGTTCAATGTCCTTGGCCAGCCGGTTAGTTGTTAATTTTCGAATTCCTATTGGTTCTGGTCCCACGCCCAGGCTGGCAATTCTCCGGCCCCAATAAATCTGGTCAAACATAAAGGGAACTGCGCAGGACGGAACTCCAGAGCGGAGCACAGCCGCTGTAGTTCCTGATCCGCCGTGATGGATAATCATTCCCATTTGGGGAAAAAGCCATTGGTAAGGAGCGTAATCGATCTTTAACACAGTTAGGGGCAAACCCTGATTGCCAATCCCGCTCCAACCAGCATGGAGAATTCCCCGCTGTCCTGTCCGTTCCAGCGCTTCCAGAATTATCCGGGTGGTTTCCCGGGGATTTTTAACAGGCATGCTGCCAAAACCTACAAAAATGGGTGGTGGTCCATTCTTGATAAACTCAACCAGCTCACCGGGTGGTTCCCAATCAGGATCCTCTGGAAACCAGTATCCGGTGATGTGAATGTGTTCGCTCCAGTCAGACGGTTTATCAACCACCGCTGGACTGAATCCGTTCAGGATGGGATGCTCAGGGCTTCCGGCAGAGCCTAAATACTCCCGCATTGATACCGGCGGCAAATTCAGTGTTTCGGTCCGCCATTGACGGATCACATTTCGAAACATCATCCAAACTATCCATTCGCCTATGAAGTAAGTCAGCTTATTAAAACCTGGCAGCGGCAAATTAGGGAAACTTGTCAGGGGGAATTGATTGGTAGGGGTCAGTGGAATGACAGAAACCGCCATCATAGGAACTGATGCTTTCTCCGCCAGGTCGTGTGCGTACAGGCCTGCGGGCAGTTGGTTGAGAAATAAATCGGTTTTCAGCAGCAGCGGGTCTGATAAATCGCGGGCATAACTCCTGGCCAGGGAACCAAAAGATCGTGCCATGGACAGGATGTTACCTTCACCCCCTGCAACCAGCGCTTTGGGATCTCCCTGGACCGGATAATGCTCCATTCCCAGGTCCCTGATTCTGGACGCGAAATCATTGAAAGTGATGAACCGGATCTGATGGCCGGCTTTCAGCAAGCCTTTTCCCAGAGCAGTGTAGGGCAGGATATCACCAGTCGAACCTAAGGCAAGAATAGTTATATGCATAATTGGACTTGAGTCATATTGCTTGTGTTTTGCCGGTGACAAAGATTATAATCTTCGATTTGTTATCTGCCTCTACCAAGAGCCAATCTTTTTACTACCCCGAAATAAAAAGATTCGTCTGGCACAATATAAGCTGCGTCCTGGCAGATAAACGACCCCTGGCTGCTTTGCTCCTGCAGTATAGTCAATAATTCCTCGTCTACCGGCGGGCCTGATAGTCCCTCTGTGATGGTCATGTGGGGAATAAAATCATCCGTGTGTTCAAGAGATAAATTAAAATAACCTGTTTGATGAAGAGCATGCCTTAAATCGAGAATTTTTTCTTCTGGTTGGATCTCATGCCAGATACAGGGATAGGGCAGGAAGGACTTTGTTGGTCCATACTGAATTTCAAAAGGGGGAAATCTTCCCAATATATCCTGGATATTTCCCCACTCGGCATCAGATAATGTGTTCAGTAAAGGTTGAGTTAAAGTAATATGCGCTCCGCAGAAAGACGCGGACACTGGATCATAGGCTTCCCTCTTGGCGTTAATAATTTTCCTGATTTCATCCGGGGGCCAGATCACCATGATGCCATGTTGATAGACTTTCTGCCACTCTTCCCAGTGATCCATCAATTAACCTCTTATCTAAGTGAACTAATCAGAAAAGAAGGCTTTCGCTATTTCGTTAAGAAATAGCTCCAGGGCTGACCTTCTCCCTTTATTAGATGCATCTTTTTTGTCTTTCTGATCCTCTTTTTTTGGTTTTACCCGCGGTACTCCCCGGTCTCTGCCCGGAGCGTTTACTACTTTGTTGAGCTCTCCATAATCCAGCCAGATCAAATCATCAGTATGGCAGGTGTCAATCACAATATTTCCCGGCCCCAAATATTGAAATGTTTCCATGTCCTGAAAACAAATCGGGCATTCTGTTTTTCGTTCCATTTCAGTCTGGTTAAAGGTGTTGACTGGCTCAGGTGTAGCCTTTACCTTTGACCGGCGGCTGTCAACAACTTCCCTGAACCGGGTTCGATTGAACATCAAACCCCTGCAGTTCAAGCATTGGAAGCCCCGATAATAATCATCAATAGTTACCATACTTAATTTGATCTTGCATTGAGGACATTGGATCCCCTCTGGATTTTCGCCCAGGACCCTTATGCCCTGGGTGGTTTCTTCCGGAAAATGATAGCTCCCGCAGTGTTCACAGTGATAGTAGTCCCTTTCTCTATACAGAACCATGGGTGCGCCGCATTGTTTACAATTCATAACTGATAGTCCTTTGCCGTTTTACGTTATTATGCCATATGTTTTATCCGTTAATAATTCAACGAATATTTTCTAAGAGTATCTAGATATGATCAAAACCGAATCTGTCGAGAATTATCAATAATCATATCAAAATATCATGTGGACCATTTAATTCTGGTATGTCCTGGAGATCAATCCGGAACAACTCGAACAGGTTTTGGCTCTCTGTCCTTTCTGAAGGAGTCGTCTCCCAATGCTGCCAGCGTTCTTGGTCAATGGGTCCGGGATAAGAGAGATGATAATAATATCGGTGAATTATTTTACAGGGTCTTCATCTGGGGGATCGAAGATATGCTTATTATGCCCTAAAAAACCTCTGTCTTCAAATTCAACAAGCCAGTCCAAAGATCAATTGCTCCAGAATCAATCTCACTAAACCCGGAACTGGCGCCTTTCCTGAGCGGCTTTGATCGTCAGGCATGGCGAAAAATGCCCCAGGCCAGGGGCGCAAGCTTCCTGCTGCGAGCAATTAGCTCTCCCGACCTTCTCCGGTCATCCATCCCCGGTAGCCGAATATGATCAAGACAGCAATCTTCAGGGCAAACCGGACTGCCAGATGGTTGGATGATTTCCCCATAATTAACCCTGCTTTAACCCGAGTCAAACCTAGATTTGTGGTCTAGTATCAAGGCCCAAGTGGGCTCCTTGATATTCTTGATGATATGCTGAAAAATCCAGTGTATCTTAAGTTAATATGGGCGGGATGTCAATCTGCCGAATCAAAATCTACTTGCCGGGTAATGAATTTAAACTCGCGGATGATACGCTCTTTGCTCAAACCCATTTTTTTCAGAGAATATTTATGTTTGGATTTATATAATTTTGCCTTTTTGGCTTCAGTATTCAGAATTGTAGTAAATTCTGGGCTGAGATCAAACCCAAATCTCTCGTAAATCTGTTCAACGGTTCCTTTAGGATCAGAGACCAGGTCTTTATAATGGACCCTAATATATTGATTTGAAGGCAGGGTCTTTAAATACTGGTGTGGGTACAGATACCAGTGTTTGCTGTGTTCGATGACAGTTTCCTGAAGTGAATAATCCGTTTCTGGATCACCATAAGTATGGGTGTGTTTTGAATACAAACTGATAGAGGATGGAATCACCTGGAGAGGATTACGGACCAGGTTAATAAATTTCGCGTCCGGAAAATGATGGTGCAGTGTCCGGACTTTTGGCGAATTGCTGGGGTTTTTGGAAATGTAGCGTCTTCCCCCGTGGGCATAGATATGTTTTTTAACTATCTCAGAATAATAATTCATGTCCCGCTCTTTTTCTTCAGCCGGTACAAGATCATCATAATAGATGTATTTTCTAACAAGTTTTGGGAAAGGGAAGAATGCCAGCAAATCATACCCTGACCAGATATGGAAAAACAACTGCCCGTCTTCTTCGGCCTCATTCAAGCCTATTTTGTGCATGTAGGCTTCTTTGGCAACTATCCGGTCAAATAAACCAATGATCCACCTGGCGGGATTTCCGATAGCAAAATTTATTTTCATCAGCCAACGGTAAAAAAATCTGCCAACCACAGAGGGAGCCAGGTAAAGCTCCCAGCTTGAGAAGCTGGTTGATTGATCATCTTTGTTTAACAACCGGTGCAGGAATGTGGATCCTGAACGGAAATTACCAACTATGAAAATTGGTTCTTTTACCTCTTGATCCTGGTGATCTGGATAAAAAAGATTGTCCAGTAAATATGCCCCCCGGAGGCTCAGTTGCCAAAATGGATAGAAGATAAAAATTAAAAGAACTATCAGGAGTCGTTTGGGAGAGAGTCTTCCGGGAGTGCCTTCCGACTTAAAGAATGTATAGTGAATAGTCTTGAGATACAACTTTAGGTTAAATCTCATAGTTTAGATTCTGATGCTTATCTTAGATCTGCACCTATCAATCATGAATATTACTCGTCAGCCGGCCCGTTTGTGGGGATTCAGACACCATTTTAAGTATAGCATATCTTTTTTTGACAGAAATCCCCGGGGTTTTTTCAGGGAGGGTTCCGAAACTATCCTGCGGGCTTGTCAATCTTGGTCCTTCTTGTATAATGGGGATAAGGAAAACATAAACAAAGATGCCCGCGGAGATCAGTACCCGGAGTGTTTATCCAGAGAGTTCCCGCCTGGTGAAAGGGAATTAAACACAAACGGCGAATTCCCCTCCGTTTCTAAAGCCCTCTGGCTGAGGACATCGCTCCTGCAGGGGTCAGATTTGGCCGTAAAGGAGCCGGTCCGTCCGTTAACTGGAATAATGAGACCGCAGTTCTGCGGTGAAAGCAGGTGGCACCACGAACGCCCCCTCGTCCTGCTGGCGAGGGGAGTTTTTAATTAAGCTTAACAGGAGTTCATGATGTTAAATATCCAATTATTCAGGGACAATCCCGACCTGATTCGCCAGGGTTTAACCAAAAGACACCAGGACCCGGGTCCGGTTGACCAGGTAATCCTGTTGGATACCAAGCGCCGGGATTTACTCCAGGATGTCGAGCGACTGCGGGCAGAACGTAATCAGGAATCTAAAGCTATTGGAAAAATCAAAGACCCTGAAGAGCGCCAGGAAAAAATCGCGGCCATGGGAACATTGGGTGATCAGCTCGAGAGCCTTGAAAACGAACTCAAGGAAATAGAGCCAGCCCTTTCAGCCCTGGTGGGAACATTCCCAAATTTGCCTGATGACCGTGTGCCGGTTGGGACAGATGACAGCGAAAATGAATTGGTGAAAACCGTGGGCGAGAAACCTGTGTTTGATTTTGAACCCCAAGCCCATTGGGATCTTGGTCCGGCATTGGGAATCCTCGATTTTGAACGCGGGGTTAAATTATCTGGGACCAGGTTTTATGTGCTGAACGGTCCGGGCGCCCGGCTCCAGCGAGCCCTGGTGAGTTTTATGCTCGATACTCACACCAGTCATGGTTATCAGGAGCGGTACACCCCTTTTATGGTAAAGGAAGAGATAGTTTATGCCTCTGGTCAGCTCCCGAAATTTGAGGGTAATCTTTATCATGACCATGAGGAAGATTTTTGGTGGGTGCCAACTGCAGAAGTACCCCTGACGGGTTTACACAAGGATGAGATCATTGATGAAAATGATCTTCCCCTGGAATATACAGCTTACTCCCCCTGCTTTCGCCGCGAAAAAATGAGCGCCGGCCGTGAGGTTCGGGGCTTAAAACGTGGCCACCAATTTGATAAGGTAGAGATGTATATCTACTGCACCCCCGAGCAATCTGAGGCTCAATTCAAACGCATAGTGGAAGATGCCGAGCGCATTTGCCAGAAACTGAATCTTCCCTACCGAGTTAATAATCTCTGCACGGGCGATCTTGGTTTTGCGGCTGCATATACTTACGATATTGAAATCTGGGCAGCCGGTTGTAATGAATGGCTGGAGGTGTCTTCCATATCCAATACCCGGGATTTTCAGGCCCGGCGGGCTGCCATCCGCTATCGCCCTGAAGGCAGCAAAGGAACCCGCTTCTTGCACACCCTGAATGGTTCCGGGCTGGCTCTTCCCCGGGTGATGATTGCCGTACTGGAAAACAATCAGAAAAAAGACGGCTCGGTTGTGGTCCCCGAAGTGCTTCGTCCCTGGATGGGTGGGGTCGATCTGATAAATAGACCTCGGAGGTCTTAATGCCAAATTGGTTAAACCTTTCCCTGAACATATTTATATATCTGGTCATGGCTGTTGGTCTGTTCGGGATGGTGCTTCCCATCTATCCCGGGGTGGTGATCATCTGGGCCGCGGCTCTGCTCCACGGCCTGGTAACCGGCTTCGCTACCCTAGAAATCTGGGTGCTGGTAATCATCAGTTTGTTAATGATCGGTGGGACCCTGGTGGACAATCTTCTGATGGGCGGCAAGGCCCGCCAGGCAGGAGCCAGCTGGATTTCTATCGGCGGAGCCCTGCTGGGAGGATTAATTGGTACTTTTGCCTTCCCCCCTCTGGGAGGAATCATAGCCGCGCCAACTCTGCTGTTCTTGCTGGAGTATGCCAGAATCCGTGACAGCAGCGAAGCCTGGGATATCACAAAAGGACTCTTGTCGGGCTGGGGACTTTCATTTGTTGCCCGCTTCCTGATCGGTCTGGTAATGATCATTGTTTGGACTGTCTGGGGGGTGCGTTAGAAATTCACGACCTCGGAGGTCTCCTAATAATGGAGGCTATCAATCCAGTCCTTTTGTAGCCCGCCTTTATGATCAGGTTATCCCCTGCCGGGATCGTCCAGATCTGGAATTTTTCATCTCTTAATTCAGGAGAACTAATATGAAACCTGCCTTATTGGTAATTGATATGCAGGAAGTTTTTTTTGATCACAGCCCCGAAACTGCTCAGTCCCTGACATCTGCCGTGGAATACATCAACGCAGCCATTAAGCTGTTCCGCGATAAGGATCTGCCAGTCATCGTGATCGAGGATGTTGAAGAAGAAGACGGCCGGGTTCCTGGATCCCCGGGTTTTGACACCACTTCAATAATTGATCTTCTTCCTGCTGATCCCCGGATCCACAAGACCTATGGAAACGCGTTCAACAAAACTGGCCTGCATCAGCAGCTCCAGGATCTGGACGTTGATACCTTGTTCCTGACCGGATTCGCTGCCTCTCAGTGTGTTCTTTCCACCTATCGGGGAGCCCTCGACCTGGATTATGCTCCGTTAATTATCCGGGGGTCATTGGCGGATGCCGGTAAAGATAAGATCCGTTTTGTGGAGGATATTCACAATTTGATGTCTTTCGGCGGATTGGTAAAACTAATAGAACTACTATAAATGCATACTCTTAAACCTCATTCCGTGATCCTCTTCCAGGGGGACTCCATCACAGACACCGGGCGCAGCCGGCAGACAATCGGACCGAATTCGGGAGACAGTCTTGGTTTTGGTTATGCCCGCCGAATCGCAGACCGACTGCTGGAAGAGAATAAATACCAGTATCTGCAGATTTACAATCGGGGTATCAGCGGCGATCGAATCCGCGACCTGGAGAGTCGTTGGGAGCGGGATTCGCTGCAGTTAATGCCAGATTTAATCAGCATTTTGATCGGTGTAAATGACACCTGGAATTACCTGTTTTCTGGATTGGGTTCAAGTCCTGAAGAATACCGGAATATTTATCAGCAGATCCTCGAGCATACTCGCCAGCGCTTGCCGGATGTTCAGCTTGTGCTCTGTGAGCCGTTCATCCTGCTAACAGGCGAAGTAACTCAAGAATGGGAGGAGGACATCTCGCTCAGGCAGGCGTCTGTCCAGGAGCTTGCCAGTAAATTTGACGCCGTCTTTGTGCCATTCCAGGATGCCCTGGATGAAGCTGCCCGCCAGATTTCTCCTCACTTGCTTTTGGATGATGGAGTCCATCCCACAGACAAGGGCCATCAGGTTCTTTCAGAATGCTGGCTGAAAATAGTGTTGGGTTAAATCAAGAGGACATGGCTTCCTGATAGGAACCCGTGTCCTGTGTGGTTATTTCTTAAGGATCCCGCATCCTTCGGTTTATTTCTCAGGCGGCGGGACAGGCAGGTCTTCCACTACCGTATCCACCCATTTATCACCCTCGTCAATTAACATGACCGGGATATCTTGGCGGATTGGATATTTTCGGTTGCATTCTTTACAAACCAACCAGGCTTCCTTGTAATAATCCAGTGTGCCTTCCCTGGTTTGTACACAAGCGGGACATCTCAGAATTTCAAGCAACTCTTTACTGACCATCCAATCCTCCTCCGTTGGAATTAATTATTATTAAATTATAACTTACTTCTTACAGGGATCGTCCGGATCGGGGTCTTCGGGGGGCATGTTGCCAGTACCTGGACCATATTGGCAAACTGCCGCCCAGGGTCGGTATTTGGTCTTAAAAATATCCTGCCAGAGTTTCTGGCCGTCCCGGTATACATCCCGGGTGATTGTCACTGTGGCACCGTCCACAGCCCAGTCAACCTGGCGGACTACACCCTTTTTCAATTCAGGATTTTCTTCATAGATGGGATCGGGGGGATCCTTCACATTCTTTAATCCAGTTGTGCTCCAGCTAACTGTCCTGCCATCTAATGTACTGTAAAATTTCCAGACCAGCTGGCGGTAGCCCGTATTCACATAAGTTTCCATCAATAACCAGTGTTCGGAATCGTTGGTAAATTTGAAATCAACCAGAGGCACATAAACTGTGGCATCCAGTCCGGCCAGCTTGGGATTATTGCTTCCATTGGGTCTCTGTTCATAATACAGCACCCGGTAGGCGTGGGGGTAACGCTCATCCACTGGAAATCCGCCGAAGAATACTGTTCGGAACAAGGTAGTGCTCACCTGACAAACACCGCCTCCAACCCCTTTAATAGTGCGATCTCCGAAGATAATCCAGGCTTCTGAATAGCCCGTGTCCAGGCTGACATCGCCCAACTGTTCCGCCATTGAGAAGGTATCGCCCGGCGCAATAAAAATACCATGGAATTTTGCCGCAGCAGTTGAGATATTATGGATTCGCGAGCCGTCCGACCCGTAAAAATAGGATGTTTCGGAGCTTACCAGCTCAGTGATGCCCAATTCCTCAGCAGTGTGTTCAGACGAAATATCTGGAAGAGTTTTATCTACCGCCAGCTCAATATCGTGGGAGCCTTCTAAAAGTCCTTTGTGAATTGCATTAATGGATCGGCCAATATCCAGGCGAAGCCCGATTACTTCAGTCTCAATCAGGACCAATTCCTTTGTGTCGTCATCAAAATACATGCGGGCGTTTTTGGGATCCCTATTAATTCTCTCCGCTCGGTTTTCGAGATATACTCTCAATTTTTCAGAATCAAGTGCGATCCTGTAATCTTCTCCATTCTCGGTAGAGATTCTTTCAATTACCATCATCTCCACCAATCGCTCTGGGGTAAGCGACCAGGGGCCCGGGTCGTTTTCTTTGGCATCAGGAATCCTGATCACCAAGGGTTGGGAAAGAATATTCCTGGCAAACTCTGCCTGGGCCGTTACGTCGAGAATTTCCGGATAGGTTTCTGTCACTATCAGCGGCAGGTATCCACTTTGCAGAGTTTGTAGCTGAAGCTTGATCACAGCCAGAGATGCTGGAATATCAAGCTCTCGGCCGATCTGTCCGGGTTGGACCACTACCTCCAATCCGTCCAGATTTAAGGAGGCTTCCACCACTGGTTGATTGAGCAAGTCTGCTATCTCGCCCAGGAAATTCGTAGCTGTTTTTTCATCAACTACAAACTGGGGGGGCAGAATGACCCCGTGGCGGAGAATCTGGATCTGAGCTGCAATTCGCTTAGCAATTCCTCCATCCCGTCCGGTTTGAAATGCAAACTCGGCATTAAAATTGGGGCTGAAGAACATTCCCAGCTCTCCTGGAGCGGCTTCCCAGTCAAGATCATCATATTGCAGGGTGATCTGACCATTCTCAGCATAACCAAATTCATCCCTGATCAAATTAGCCGCGTCTGCTGGGGTTTGTCCGCTGAGATTAACCCATCCCAGGTATATTCCGGGGAAAATCCTTCCTTTATAAATGGATCGAAAACCCACTGTTGCCAATCCAATCACCAGTATAAACAGGGTAATTCCGCCTGCCAGCGCTGCAGAAATCTTTATCAAGGTTTTGGATAGATCTGTGTTTTTTTTCAGGGACATTTTTTACCAATATATACCAATCAATAATTAATTGGGGAATATCGTTAAGTAGGTGATTCCTTACTGATGAAGAGTTATATCAGTTGCAATAAGCCTGCCAGAAAAGTTGTACCTATTTTACTCCGGAATGCTGTCTGGGGGAGTAAGATTATTGAAAGAACATCAGTAAGTTAATCCTCGCCTCCCTCATGACTCGCAGTGATCAACCTGGTTGCAAGGAAACCAGATGTCCCGCCTAGAAACATAGTATCAACGCCTGGATAGACAAAAAACGTCAACACTTTTATTCCGGGTCTTTTGTCTCCCATAATTTCCAAATGTACCACAGGCTCTATTAATAAGGTATTAGAACACCCTCATGAAACCAACCAGGCCTTGCCAGCGTATATAATTAATGTGAATATATTCAGATGTTCTAAAAATCATATTTCGGAGGAAAAATGCAAATCACAGTTTTAGTCTCAGCTTTAGCCGCCTTTTCCTGGTTGGTGGTCATCGCTTTTTTAGCTTTGATGGTCTTAAAAACCCGCCAGGGCATGAAAACCCGCGGAGCCGTGACCGGGATTATAGTCGCAGTATTCGCTGCGGTGATAATAAACACCATCAGCGCCGGGCTGGTATTTGTTCAGCCCCAGGACCGTGGAGTTGTCATCAGCGCCGTTGAACCACTTGGTTACAGGAAAGAAACTCTCCAGCCTGGACTGCGCTGGGTTATCCCATATGCAGAAAACGTAAAAGTATATACGATCTCAAAAGTCACCTACACCATGTCCACATCCCACACGGAAGGGGAGATCCAGGGAGATGACTCGATTTCTGCCCGCACATCGGACGGCCAGGAAGTTTATATTGACGCATCGATCATATTTTCCCTCAATCCGGCCTCTATCCTGGATGTGCACATCACCTGGCAGGACCGTTATGTAGATGGCCTGGTCCGACCCATTGTCCGCGGTGTGATTCGAGACGCAGTATCTCATTACAAGGTCAACGAAGTCTACAGCACCAAACGTGAGGAGCTCAAGATCCAGATCGAGGAAGTAATGGCGAAGTCAATGTCAAACAATGGTTTAATTCTATCTGACTTTGTGCTGCGCAACATCACCTTCACAACGGAATATGCGGCCTCCATCGAACAAAAACAAATCGCTGAACAGCTGGCCCAGCAGGCAGAATATATCGTTGAACAGCGAAAACAGGAAGCGGAACAAGCCCGTCAGGTTGCGGAAGGCACCAAGGACGCAGCCATCCTTGCGGCCGAAGGACGCGCACTGTCCCAGATAATTGAAGCCAAAGCAGAAGCGGAAGCGCTTCAGTTAATTGCCGATGTCCTGTCCAAATACCCTGAGCTGCTGAATTATCGTTATATTGAAAAATTGGCTCCCGGTATCCAGGTTATGCTGGTTCCCAACGATAATCCTTATCTCCTGCCATTGCCGGATATAATTCCCTGATACAGAGCTGAGATCACCTGAAAGGGAAAAATATAAACAATTAAAAACCCGACCAAATTGGTCGGGTTTTTTTATACCTTGATATAAGTCGGAATTTTAATATTTATGCTCAATCTTCCATTAAATAATATTCGTTGATCGACTGTTCCATTTTAATGGGATCGTTCCATTTTAGGTAAACGATTATCTCCCCATCTCTTCCAATCAGGTAAGCATTATTAGGGAGTCGGCCGTAAGTACACCATAATGGATTATCCATACTGTCAATCAGCACGGGCATCAATAAACCCGCTTCTTCTATTGTCTTGCGGGCGTTTTCCACTCGCTCTTGATAGGTGGATGGCTGTGATATGGGTTTTCCTGCAGAATCATAACTGTATCCCATCGGGCTACTATCATAAGGATGAGCCTCTCGTGAATAGATGATAACAACATGCACCTGGCTGCCGTATTTTAGATATATATCGTTATAGGCGGCACACTGCCCCCGAAATGGTGGTCAAGTGAAGGATCCAAATATCATGTAGACCGGTTTTTCAGATAACATTTTAGATAGAGTATATTCAACGCCATTAACATCCCGAAGCGAGAACTCCACGGCAAGTTCACCTTCTTTGGGACTTGACATCTTGGGATCTTTCCTGGTGCATCCAGATGTAAGGTTATCGGCGAGCTCTGGGGAAATTGTTTGGGGGCCAGCTGGTGTCATAACCTGAACTGTTGGAACTGGTCCAATCGTCACAATATTAGTTTGCTCCGGCGGGGTCTGTGGACTGCTCGTCACTATTTCTTGGGATGCTGAAGATGATTCCGCCAAAGTAACAACCTGACAGGCGGAAAAACAAACTGTTATCGCTCCGAGATAAATCAGGTTTTTTATAATTGTCATTTTGAGCAAACCCTTTTTCTGATCAGACTTTATTTTACCTTTATGCAATTATATTTCAGATGATCATGATGTGGAATGATATTTCTCAAGAGAAAGCATCTCTGAGAATAATTATCCCGCCAATCCGAATCTGATTTCACCCTCACGGATTAATTACAAATGTATTTATCGAATCTATAAACGAACCACCTGTGATAAAATTTTTTTATCCTATTCAATCGATTAATGGTTCTTAAGATGTGTCAACTATGAGTAAAGAGAAAAAAACCTCCGGCCGCCAAATCCGCCTGACCTCACTCTCAAAATGTGCCGGTTGAGCGTCCAAGCTTAATGCGGAAACGCTGGCGCAGGTTCTGCGTCCACTGGACAACTTGTTTTCTGATAAAGATTATCCGGATCTATTGATCGGACTGAGACAACCGGACGATGCAGCTGTCTGGAAACTTGATGATGATCGTGTATTGATTGTCACCACGGATTTTTTCACACCAGTTGTGGATGATCCTTATGATTACGGCGCCATTTCAGCAGCCAACAGCCTCTCAGACATCTATGCTATGGGCGGAACGCCCTTCCTGGCGCTCAATATCGCAGCCCTGCCTCCCAAACTTCCTCCTGAAGTATCAGGAGAAATAATGCGCGGCGGAGCTGATAAGGCTATAGAAGCCGGGGTGGTAATTGCCGGGGGGCACACCATCCAGGACGAGGAACCCAAATACGGCCTGATATGCCTGGGTTTTGCTCATCCAGATCTACTCATGACCAAGGCTGCTGCTCGACCCGGTGATGCCTTGATTATTACCAAGCCGCTTGGTTTCGGTGTAATTACCACAGCGATAAAAAATCAAAAGGCAAAACCTGAACACATCCAGGAAGCTGTAATTTGGATGAAAAGACTTAACCGTAAAGCCAGTGAGCTGGCCCAATCCTTTGGTGTCAAAGCTGCGACAGATATTACAGGATTCAGCTTGTTGGGGCACGCCTGGGAAATGGCTCAAGGTTCCGGGGTTGGAATGAACATTTACTCGGATATGATTCCCTACCTTAGCGCAGCAAGAGAATATGCGAACCTTTATAGCTTCCCCGGGGGAGCTTATGACAATAAACTCTACTACAGCAAACATATCAAGGCTCCTAAGTCGTTGACAGAAGAAGAGTTAATGCTGCTCTTTGACCCCCAGACCAGCGGCGGATTACTTCTTTCAATCGATAGTAACCTTTTAGATGAATTCCGGAAACAAGCCAAAAAAGACGATCAGCCAATCTGGGTTATCGGAGAAGTGGTGGAAGGAAACCAGATAACCATAAAATAAGACATTCAAATTAAAAAGGCTGTCTGGTCGACAGCCTTTTTGTGTTTAAATAGTATCTTTGTAATCTTACCAATCCCCAGCATAATTCAGCCGGTAAGGCTGCGCCTGATCAACCATATAATCCCTTTGCATTTCAACCAGCTGCCTCAAATGGAGTAGGTCGTGAGTCACCCAGGAGACAAATATATCTCCAGCACTGACTTCACCGAAGGGCGCTTTGTAAGTGATCTGCCAATCCGGGTTTTCTACCGAATCCAGCCAGGCCAGTGCTTCATTGCGCAAATTCATATATCGCTTAAGTGTCTCGAATAAATCCCCCTCGTTATAATGGCGTTCAATTACCCAGCCCGCTGGATCAATTATTGGCCAGGGTTTTTCAGATTCTTCCAGAATCATTTTCAGCCTGACCGGAAAATCAGATTCCTCTTCGTCTGCCAGGTGGCTGACAATTTCCAAGATCGACCAGGTTTCTGGATTTGGTTTCCAGCGGGCTTGATCTTCGGGGACACCCTGCGCCAGGGCTGCAACCCGATCTCGATTTAATGCTAACTGTCTTCTTAATAAGTCGGAATTCATTACTCCTCCCCGCTGCCTTTTTTGTTTCCCATTCCCAGAATATAGAGATTGTTTCTAGTTCCGGTATCTAAAATCATTATACAGGATATCTATTCAACCCATGTGAAATCTACCAAAGGCGGCTTCAACAGCAGCCACGGCATGGATTTCCATGGTATCAAAGACGGGTACCGGGGTATCTTCCCCCTTAACCAGCAGGCCAATTTCTGTACAACCCAGGATGATCCCTTCTGCTCCCTTTTTTATCAGGGATTCGATCACTGACAGGTACTCTTCGCGGGATTTGTTATTTATCCTTCCCTGCACCAACTCGTCATAGATCACCTGGTGGATCAGATCCCTCCCCGCTTGATCAGGTATGATTACCTGAAGCTCGTGAAGGTCTGACAGTCTTCCCCGGTAAAAATCTTCTTCCATGGTGAACCTGGTTCCCAGTAAACCAACTGTAGTCAGGTTTTTTGTCTTAACTGCCCTGGCTGTGGCGTCAGCTATGTGCAGCAGTGGAATCGATACGGCCCCTGAAACTTCCTCGGCCATCAAATGCATGGTATTGGTGCAGATCAGGAAAAAATCAGCCCCGGCCCTCTCCAGCTCTTGAGCGGATTGGATTAATATCCGGGTCGCAGCTTTCCAGTCTCCCTTCATTTGCAGTTCTTCAATTTCCGCAAAATCAAGTGAAACCAGGACGATTTTAGCCGAATGAACCCCACCTAATTCTTTCCTCACAGACTGGTTAATGATCCGATAATATTCAATGGATGATTCCCAGCTCATGCCGCCCAACAAACCAATCGTTTTCATCAGCTGTCATCCTTTTTTTCTTTCTCTAAGAATTCGTATTGATCCACATCACAAACCGCTTTATAATCTACCTGTTAGTAAATATGATTTGAGGTTTGATTTAACAAATCGGTGAACGAAAACAGAACTGGAAACCCAGGGGAAGATTATTTTCTGCTTCCAATCGCAAAAGGAAATTCCTGGTATTTTCCTGAAATTCAACCGGATCGTTAAAATGAAGAATTTTCATTCAGTACCTCACCAAACACAAAACTGAATTTGGCAGCCTTGTCATTCTTAATCATATCATTTCAGTTTTGGAAGAGTTAGCCGGAACTCCTCGGTTATTTCAGCTTGATAATAATTTTGGACGAGGAAGCTAAATGTTATATCGAAAGATTGCTCAACCTTTTAGGGTCGACACGTTATCAGATGTGTATAATACGGACATGAACCCAGTTTAAGGAAGCAAGATGTCACATAAATTTCCTTCGCAAGAATGGATTATTGAAGTAAGAGATTTACTAAATGCCAGCGAAACCTATCAGCGGTCAGCCAAAGACTGGGAAGGTGATTTTATATTTGTAGTAGAACCCGATGAGGCCTACAAAGAAACAGCTTACCTTCACCTACAGCTTTACCATGGAAAAAGTAATGGCGCTGCCGTGGTCGAGGAAGGAAACTTACCGGAAACTGAATACACCCTTAGTGCCCCTTTCAGCACCTGGCGTAAAGTCATTGATGGCAAGCTCGATCCCATTCAGGGTATGATGACCGGACAATTGAAACTGAAGGGCAATTTGATGAAAATTATGCGTTATCCCAAGGCAGCCCAGGAAATTGTTGCCTGCTGCGCTCTTGTACCCACTGATTGGTAGGTTTTCTCTCCCTGTCAAATTGAATTAAAGGAGGGGCTGGATGTGGCATTTTGTTTCCCCCAGGATTGTATTTGGTGAAGCCGC
>SDBT01003454.1_pt1 | contig 27317 bp, 41 predicted proteins | sample 2277101 | NCBI WGS metagenome assembly SDBT01 (sample SAMN10404973, study PRJNA504765) | marine sediment metagenome | isolation source: marine sediment core GS10_PC15, 103 cmbsf | place: Arctic Ocean: Southern Knipovich Ridge | collected 2010 | reverse complement strand
TAGTGTTAAGCAATATGATGATTATGCTGAAGCAAAATGTGATAATTGTGGAGGTATAATAACAATTGAGCTTTATGACTAATTACCAATATGAAAATATTAACTGATGACTCATCAATGCCCTTTGGTAAATTTAAGGGTAGGACCATGAGGCGTGTGCCTGACTGGTATCTTCTAAGTATTGAGCGAGACCATGAGGGGTACTTTGGTTTTGTGCCAGAGAATTATCCGGAGGTCATGGAATATGTGAAGGACAACATGGACGTATTAACCAAAAATCAACACAAATGAATGCAGTAGATTATATAACTGTTCAGACCGATACCTTTGGTGTTATCCAACAGAACATCGACAGAGCAAAAAACATGTGTCGCAAACACACACATGTCATTCTTCGAATTGTATTTGATGACAGTACACGTGATCTTACGCGTCAAATGGTAGTTGTGTTTGAAAATAACACTACTCTGCCTATTAATTATCCTGCCTTTATGGAGTTTATTAAAGACACCCATATGGATAAGCTGGCCCCGTTTGCTACAATGGCCTACATGAAATGGATATTAGGGATGCGATTTATTGCATTGAATGAAGATTTCTATAAAGACACCGAATTAACCTGGTAAAAGTAAAAAAAGATGAACATCAAGAAACAGCTTAAGGAAGTTTTCAAGCAGTTTAAGAAAGACCTAAAGAAAATCGATCACTACGATGTCATTGTAACCACTTTTACTTTTACGGCTCTGCTTAGCTTGCGACTTGTGGTCGGATTTGAGATTACCGTTATGGTTATATTCGCACTTGCAATTAGATATCGTTTACATTGATTGTTATGACTGACTATGAACTAAGGCTCCAGGAGTATAAAAAAACACAGGCAGCGACGGAAGTCACTCTCACAACAGCAGCCATTATTCTTGCAGAAAACAACGATTTAGGTGTTGAAATTCACATCGCAGGCTTAGAAGTTGAAATATGTATGAATGAAAAAATCATTCCAGCGTTGAAAGCACATATTGAGGAAATAGTAAAGTTTCAAAAGGGAGAAGAAAATCTCTGGGAATGACTAAACGCAAAATAGGAGTGTGGTGGCTGATCGTTTATATCTGGGTTGGTGTTACCATTGTTCTGCTCAATGAATGTGGGTGCTAACTTCAAAAACACAAAATAATGTTCAATAAAGAACTATTTGCTAAAAACATCAGAAAAGCCCGAGGAATGACCAGTGCTCGTGAACTGGCTAAAGATCTTGGATTGCATTTTACCACTCTGCTACGAATGGAAAGTACCGGCACTGGAGACATAGACAGCATCCTAAAGGTGTGTTCTCATTTTGGGTGGTATGTTGAGGATTTTATTCAATCCGGACTGGGTTGGCTTGTTATGGAAAAAAGAGATCCAGCTACCTACGATATAGTATTATTCTCCACCGAACAGGCAGCCATGGAGTACTTCAGTGAACTAGGGGACCAAGGTCTTAATATATCAATAATGCGTGTCGCCACCGCCTGGATGAGAGGAATAAAAAAGACGATATCAGAGTAGCGATACCGTCCTTTTTGCATACTTAATTCAACAGAAAGGCTATGAAAGCCAATTCAAATATAATTAAATTTTAAGCAAGATGATAGAACCAATCGAAACTAAAGAGCAAAAGCAAACAACAGAAGAAAAAATGAACAAGATTTCTGTTCCTCCGGAAATGAAGTTATGGGACGCGGTGTGCAGGACTGATCCTGAGGACACCAGCGAGATCGAGGGGAGTGATCTCACCGACATCAACCATATCTCCCAGAAAAAACGTGCAACACAGCTATGGGGTCGCTATGGCGGTCTGTGGGGACTTAAGAACTTAGTTTGGACGACCCTTAATGATGATATCGGTCCTTTCTGTGAGAGATTGACCTGTGTCTTTTATTACCCAGGTCCCGAGGGCGACCAGATCTTAGAATTCGAAATGAGCGATGATATGATCTTTCGCATTGAAGGTGCTTACCTGCCTTATGTTAGAAAAGGACTTATGACTTCCATTTTGGGCAAATCACTCTCTTATCTGGGATTCAATGCAGATGTCTACAGCGGTGACTTTGGAAAGAACGGTGGCCATGCAGCGGGGTTGGATAGTAAAGGATTGGTATCGATGGACGAGCAGACCTTTGATAAATACCTTGCTGAAGCCAAGAAAGGTAAGGTCACCAACTGGTTTTTTATGTTGAAATCTTACCGTATTAAGGAGACTCAGGAGACTGATCTAAAAGAAGCTTATGTTGAGTGGGCAAAATCTGTGACGAAGAAATGAGCTACCACAGAGAGAAAATACTTGCTCTTTTGAAAAAAGGGTGGGTATTAAAAAGAGATCACAGTATGCGTCCATCTGGTACTTGGATTGAAAGCAAGAAAGGTGAAAAAGAGTGGGTCACCAACTGGGTTTTGACTGAATTGGTTGACAAAGGGTTACTGATCTGTTTAAAGGATCACAAATGGCCAATTGGAACATGGAAACTGAAGCGAACGTTTTTAGAAAAGATTAAATTTTGGATAGGATGGTAAAATTCTTAGATGTTCAATGGATGAAGTAAAAGATGAACCTGTATGACATTAAGCAAAGATCGTCTAGGCCGCTTCACAAGCTCCGAGATCCGTCACCTGATGGGACTACGCGGATTGGGTAAAACTGGCATTAGTTATATCTTCAAAAACGTCGCTGAGCTGATTACAGGTGAGCTGATGACTTTTTCTTCTAAAGAGGTCCGTCACGGCCACAAATACGAACCGAAGGCCGTCAGCCGCTTCCAGGAGGTCACACTTAAAGACGTGGTACCTTGCGATTTTGTCAAAAAAGGTGAACACGAAGGTGCCACACCTGACATGAAGCTGGTTTGGGAAAATGCTTACCTTGAAGTCAAATGTCACTACAATCATTACAAGCACGTAGAGTATATGCAGTACGAGCTGAAAGAACTACGACCAGAGTACTGGTGGCAAGTGCAGCACGGTATGAGTGTGTGTGAGTGCGAGTACTGGTATTTTTGTAGTTATGTTCCTGGACATGTCAATTATGTTCACCCCGACGCGGATTTGTTTGTCAGTCGTATAGAACGTCATGACAAGGATATCAAGTTAATGAACTCCCGGATCGCCCAGGCTATAGAAATTAAAGTCGATATGATTGAGAAATATCGACGTGGTGAAAACATCCTATTGAAACCCAGAGAGATCCATGAAATCAAAGATAAAGAACTAACCGAGCAGCTTTACCAGAGCGTCAAGTTGATGCAAGAAGCTGGTATTAAAACCACGGGTAATCTGTCTGAAATTAAATTTTAACCAATAAACACTTATAGATGAAAAAGATTGTGCTTAAACTTTATTACGACATAAACATCCATATTCTTTTCATACTAGATCCGTCAACAATTACCGCAAAGAACACTCGGTTGCTGGTTAAGAATTCGGTCGTACTTACTTTTGAACAACAAGGAAATATAGTTAGCGAAGCAATTTGTCATTGTTCAATAAAAGACTCTTTCAGTTTTAAAAAAGGTTGCGTTGAGGCAATGGTTAAAATAATGAAGGATGAAAATATGCCGAAAAAAGAACGTACTATAATATGGAAAGCGTTTATTCCTCAAATTGATGCCATACAAGATGTCATTGATTATTCAATCGAGAGTCTGGACATGGCCTCTGTTCATAAGATATACTGCAAAAGGATAGTAGAGCTCAAAAACAAACAATGCATAGAAACTAAATTAGAAACAGATCGCAGAGCGAAGAAAATCCAAGATAAGAAAATCCGAAAGGTAAAGATGATTGCTGCCCAAACGAAAGATTTATGACACCCTTTAAAGAAGGGGTGGTAGTCTTAGAGCGGAGCTTTTATTGGAGTAATGGGGCTCCGCTTTTAATTAACTTTTTTAATACTAAGGTCATAATGAAAAGTTTGAAAGTTCTTAAAAACGTCGTGATAGGATGCTGGTACGCCACTTGTTTTCTTGCTTGGATTTTACTGAGCACAACAGGATGGCAATGGGTTAAGTCTCAGATATGCGAATGTGAGACAGTACCGATAGATGTATTGCGTCTTGTAGATGTCACTACGACTCCTGTAGGAACCATGACTTCGGGGGGTTTACTTTATGTAAGTGGAACTTCGATTCATTTCTTAGCTGATGATGGTACGGATACAGATCTGACGGCAGGCGGTGCGGGGGATGATTTAGGAATCCTAGTTTCGATGATCCTTTCATTTGGTTGTATAGTCTACGGTTTGATCATAAAACGAAAAGCAACAGAGATCAAAATGGGTAAGACCCTCATTCGATCAAAAAAAGAATATAATCATTGTCCTACTTGTAAAAACAAGCTGTTATATTGCTTTGGTGACTCAACTATTTATTCAGATGATGAGCCATATAAATCAGGCGAATTCTTAGATCTGAACTTTGAGAAAGCCATCGATTTGAATGTTGATTATTGTGAAACCTGTGAAAAGATTATTTCAATACACGAATCATAAGAGATCCTCAAAAGTGAGGAATCAGGTATTTTCTTTGAATTGATCAAGGGAGGGGATAAACCTTGTAAGTATACACAAATCGGTTCCTTAATTCAATTCCATTATTCTTGGAAGGACTTACACTTTTTTATATCCCAAGGCTACGCCACTGGAGATGTGGGATTTATTTTGACCCAGTACGATGGTGGAATGATAACATATCGTGGGTTCGGTACCTTCGAAAATCCTTGTAGGGTTTTACAGACAATAAAAATGCAACACAATCCCTTGCTCGATGGTAATTTTAGTATTGACGCTATTATGAACCCGAAATCTATGTTCGGAGACTTTAGTTCCGTTTCTTTTGCTATTGTTGATTTTAGTAAACAAGCAGATAAACTTGGTACCTGATGAATACAAATAATATATGTTCACGTTGTGGTTCACAAAGAAGCAATAGACACCCCTTGGACAGAGGATCCCACAATATGCCCTGCGCCCAAAGACAAAGAATATGAACCAGAACGACCAGGGTTTTGGCCTATTATGCAGGAACAGAAAGACAAACAAACGATCATCAATTCTGAACCGGATGATCTTTTGATACCTATACCAGGAGATCGATGGTTGATGGACAGGGTTTTTGTGACCATTATAGACGTTCATAGTGAAAAGGTTATCTACCAGAATCCAAGAGGAGAATCAGCATGGTGTGATACAGCACGATTTACAGGACTTGGGGTGTTTTTTGACACCCAGGGCTATTTTTTAACCGTAGAAGACAAACACAAAATATTTGGAAAAGGATATATGCTAGGGATTCTTACTGTTACTTTGTTGGTAGCAGTTGGTCTTTTTATTCAATATACGGAAGGAACATGAATGAAGAAAAACAAATTACTCGTATCAGGACGTTAATAGCAATAATATTCTGGTTGGCTTCTATGTGTGGTTCAGCACAGGCACCCAGAGGTGAAGCCTTCAAATATGATGTCAAAACCAACTTATTAACTCTTGTGCATTCTGGGGACACAATAGAACGTCTAGCCAACCCTACCACCACAGAGATTCTAAATGGATTTGATTACACCAACTATGATCCTATTTCCGAGGTGCCCTGTCCCTGGCAATCTTGGCGAATACTTCCATATCAATCTATGCAGATCGATGTGCTTGTGGATTCGATTGAACTCAGAGTGCTTCAATCAGATAACTGGATTTTTGCAGACGCTTTAGAATCAATCTGGCTTCAACAACCATTTGATCGGATCCACCTGGTGCGGCGGGGTAATAGAGTAATGATAAGAATACCAGGTCAAACCACTCCATACGTGATAAAATATATTCGCATAGACCCGGAGGACGCGCTGTGGCCGACACCCAACCCGCTTTTTGGCTGGGAATACAGAATAACAGCCGGTGGAATGGCTATCGCGGTTAAAGTTTTAGGAAACGGAGAGTACCAGGTAAGTTCAGCTATATTTATGGTGCGCTCACAGTTTTAAAAAAAGATGAAAACAGAATACAAAAAAATGTTGTTTGAGCTATATGAGATGGCGCTGGACGATAACTCTCTTGCAAGCCAGGCGCTCTTGGCAAAAAGGAGATTACACGCAAATGAATTCTTGAATGAGGTCTATCTCAATCCTTCTGATAAGATTCTTCATTATGAAATTCCTTCCGACATCTTTGATCCTAGGGCGGAAATGTCGATTCAAGATAAAGTAGAGTATATAGTCAATGGGTTTTTTCAGAAAATACCGCTTGCACACAAACTCAGATTAATACAGTTGATTGGAAGTCCTGAGTTTTATGATGGTCTACTTAAATTGAAATGGCACTGTAATGGGGCCAGTGTAATCGGTTGTCCCCCGTTACGAATGAAAGCAGTGGGTAGTGACGATCTTTTTATAATGAATAGTGCGGTAATAGATCGTATCACTTCAATATTTGATGATAGTTAATTAACAATAATGAAATTGATGTGCGAACATATCAATTTTAAAGAGGATGTGACTAACCTTCATTCGTGAAGGTCTAGTTTTTTAATCAATCGGATGGCTCCGGTGATAAAGGTCGTCGGAGCCTCTTTAATTAATTCTTATGACACTAGAAGAAATGCAACAATCAAACTGGTACAAAGGACGACCTAAAGTGATTCAACAGGCATTTGATCTGATGCCAGCAAACGTACTCTACAAATTTAAGGATACCGGCTATCAGTGCTATATTTACAGTTACGATGAGCCAGAAAGTCAAAAGCTTGAAGACGTAACCGTAGTAGTCTATAAAACAGGAAAAGGAGGCGCAATGGCTAAAATGGGACTAGGAATGATAAATAAAAACGGTGTGTTTGGTGTTAAACTTTCTGACCTAGAACTGTGGGAGGAAGAATAAATGATAGATGTACCCGAAGACATAAAGACTGATCCTATCAAGTGTGTTCTGACATATAATTTTGATTGGTTTAGATTTGGCACATTAACTTCAGTATGCACTTGGTATTGTGGCCTATTGATTGAATTGTATCTATATGAGTCAAGCGACACCATTGATGTTGACATTATGGATCCCTCGGGAAATTATAAAGATAGCCTACAAATAGGAAGACATGATCCCCGGTTTTTAGAGTTAGTAAATGTTTACAATGAAGCTTTAGAGATCGCCACCGTTAAGTAAAGCACCGAGAAACAACCATTCTTAAATGAACGAGAAAATATTCGGCTATGATCTTGAGTGTTTATGCAATTGTTTCACTGCTGAATTTATTAACGTTGATGATCCTGAAGATAATTATACTTTTGCTTTAAACAAGTATACAGGTGTCAATCGAATTAGGGCTTTCTACAAGTTTATTGAAAACCCCTATCACGTCTTATACGTAGGATTCAATAATTTAGCATACGACGGCCCATTAATTGCCTATGTGGAAGGCAACAAATATGCATTTATAAAAAAACTCTTAGGCGCACCCGAGATCTATCGTAAATCACAACAATATTTTACTCGGCAAGACGAGGCCAAAATAATAGAAAAAGCAGGAGGCAAACCCAAATTCTACCCGGCAGCAAAACCCAGCTTTGATCAAGCTGACCTCCAAAAAATAAATCACTATGATGGCAAAGGCAGGCATGCTAGTTTAAAATGGATCATGATGTCATTGGGCATGGACAATATTCAGGAAATGCCAATGCGCTATGACCTTCCCATTGCACGTAAAGACATCCCCATATTACTTAGTTATGGACATAACGATACAACTGGAACCGTGGCGCTATATCATTATACCAAGAAAGCAATTGAATTGCGCTACTGGGTCCAAGAAGAATATGGAATCAATGCTTTACATATGAGTGACGTTAGCATGGGTGTACGCATCATCATGCGTCTACTGTGCAAGAAAAAGGAATTAACTTATAGTCAACTCAAACATCTACGTACCTACCGAACTGTAATTGAGGTCAAGAAATTAATGATACCCATTGCATTCAAGACCTCTCAGATGAAACGCACTCAGACGTTTTTTACCGATCTAGTGATCAGTCCCAAGCAAGAAGCCAAATTTGAGATGACCTACGATGGGGTTGCTTATAAAATGGGCAAAGGAGGATTACATGGAGCCGCAGCGGCGGGTATTTATAGAGAAGATTTAGCCAGTGAACTTATTTATGTTGACGCAACCGGTTTTTACCCAGCAATATCTTTTCTTTTTAGTTTGTTTCCTGAGCATTTAGGGCTTGATTTCTGTGAGGTTATTAAGATTCTATTTTATGGACGATTGGCGTATATAGAAAAAGGAGAAACTAAAAAAGCTGAAATCAATAAATTAGCCGCGAACGGAGCTATAGGGCAAAGCAATGTGGAAGGCACCCCTGTATATGATCCTGCTTTTTTCTTCGGCATAACAATTAACGGCCAGCTTCTTTTTCTCAAATTCATTGAAGAAGCAGTACGCAAATCCAACGCTAAGGTTATCATGGCTAATACCGATGGTCTCTTGGTGCAAATTAAAAGAACAGATCGATCTAAATTCCAAAAGGTTGTAGACAGTTGGTGCGAGTGGACAGGGATGATCGTCAAAACTGAAAACTGGAGACTTATGGTCATGCGTAATGTCAATAATTATCTGGCCATAAACGAAGACAACGAAATCACTCAGATAGGTGACTTTGAGGTAGATAAAGATCTGCATAAAGCCAACACTAAGAAGATTGTCAGATTAGCCTTAGAAAAGTACTTTACTAAAGAGATCGACGATGTGGCACCATTTATACGCAACCACACTGTACTTAAAGACTTTTTAATTGGTGTCCGTGGCAACGATCCTTACCGGTTTTATATTCAGACAGTGACAAGAACAGATATCGAATACGAACTTCTAGGCAAACTGATTCGGTTTGTTGTCACCAAAGAAGGAAGCACCATCGTCAAAAAAGATCCACGAAGGAAAACTGGAGACAAAGTGTGCAAAGGCTGGAATCTCACCATGGCCATGAACGTCACAAACAAAACAATCGCTGATTACGATATAGACTACAACTACTACATCTACGAAGCAAATAAGGTTATTCAAGACATCGAATTCAAGGAACCTGAACTTTTTTCGGAGCTAAGTTTCTGATTTCAACTTTATATTTATTACATTGGCACAGCATTCTGTTCAACAAATTCTTCGCGTCCATGGCTAGACCACGATTTGGACTCAACCAAAGGGCTAAAATCAAACTCTTTGACCCTGGCTATATTAGTAAGGCAGGTAACGAGTTGTGTAAAATAGACTACCAATTCACTGGAAGGGATCTGTATAGCTATATTGTCTATCCCACCACCGCCACTGACCGGGAGGCTACTGAAGAAAACTTCAAAGCAACCAACGTATACAATCCTGTCAAAACCACTGAGGCCCGGTGGATGTATCATGAATATTGCTCTTATTTCAAACCATACTTCTTGCAGATCGCCAAAGCATTAGGCATGGAGACTAAGCGGTTGAATCATCATAAGAATCTGCCTAGCCTCACCCAGGCCATGGCTGAGCAGATAGGGGTGCATCTGGAGAAAACTAAAATCGATTTGTTTCTGCAATACCCGGCACAGAGGGATAGATTCAAGAGAGCAAAGTATCTTGACGTACCTCGACCCTATCATATCAAGCACGGCCTGTTTATAGTTCCTCCTACTACTGACAAGTGGAGCATAGTGATGCCGGTGGATCCAAAAGATCTGGGATTGGCATTTATCGACAAAGATGGCAAGTATCATCCGTTCATGCGTGACGCTCGGTGGCGAAAAAAAGGCTTCGCCGATCCGAAATGGTTGGACGTCAGTGCTTATAAGCTTGAGTATTTGGAAGAATCTTATTACGAAGATCTGTTTGGGCAAAGAACTCTTAAACAGTAAAGCAAATGATTGAATTAAAACTTCATATTCCAGGTAAACCTGGGCATAAACAAAGCATGAGGCATGCCTATGTTCCCGGTAAGGTTCAGGAAAATGGTAAAATCAGTAAAGGATTCATTCATGATTACCAGACTGATGAGGTGAAAGACGTCGAGCGAAATATCCGGTATGCTGTGAGCCAACAAATGCCAGCAGGGTTTGCATGTCATACCGGACCTGTTGCTGTAAGTGAATTATTTTATGGCTTTGCTCTTATCAAGTCTGCAAAAAAATGGCAGAAGGAGTGGGTTGCTCAGTCACTTGTCGTACCAAAGGTTACTAAGCCGGATGTGACAGATAATTTAGCAAAAGCTTTATTTGATGCCATGCAGAGTGTAGTATATGTCAATGATTCACAAATATTTTATCTAGGTGACGTTATCAAGTGTTATGTCATAAACCCAGGGATATTGATTACTCTTTTATTGTTCTCTGATGAAAAAGAAGCCGCTGTGTTTGTGAACAAGAAACTGAATTTGGTTTTACAATTAGAGATATGAGGTGGGAAATCGAATGGTATCTCTTCAACGAAGAAGGTAAAATAAAGAACAACGTTGCAGTTGAAAAGAAAACCTTAACTCAAGTGAAACGATATTTAAGGGAAAAGTTAAAGCTTCGCGTGATTGCGTTGATATATAACCCAGAAGACGATACATTTTTCTATTATAAACCTCAGACTGACAGATGGAAAAAGAAAAAAAAGAACTCATAGCTGAGGAGACCATACAGGGAGCTTTTGAAAAAGGGAAGTCCATGTCTATTCCCATGCAAGACGTATTGGTTGTGCCAGCAATTGTTGAGAACTACTATCACACAAAAAATGAGATAAAAATACGTTTGATTCTCAGCAAGGAAATAGACTTTGACATCCAAGGTCAGCTCAGCAGCCTGGTGGATCAATGGGTGATGGTTGCTTTTAAAAAACAGTTGTTTATTGAAAAGGAACTTGAAATATTAGACAAAGAGATAAAACTCGAAGTGTCTGAATTAGGAGGAAAGACACCTAGCCAGAGATTGAGAGGGATATTGTTTATACTTTGGAATCGAAAACGAGAACATGGTCTTTTTAGCAAACCAGATCAAGTTCGATTCGGTTCGTTCGATGCTTTTTATTATGATTGGATGGAGCGAGCTTTCAATAAGATCTCTAACACAATTGATGCTTTATGATAGGAAAAAACATTAACCTCAGTTCTGAGTATGAGGGCATCGAAGTCTCCGTGGCAGGACAAATCTACTTTAATGGGAAACGAACTAGATTTAATGTCAAAGAGCTGGTGCCAAAAAAAGCCTGGGATAGTCAAAAGGCTTATGCGCTAGGCCTGCTAAGACCTAAATTAATTCAAGCTATCCTCTTATACCGAGATTGGTTTGACACGACAGTATGGATTAATACCTGGCCGTATTCAAATGCTCCTGGTAATTTTCACCAAAGGTGTTATCGATTCCTAGACGGCGTGGGAGCCAGATACAGTCGTCATAAGTACGGAATGGCATTCGATAGCAACGTCAAAGGACTAACTGCCGCCTTTGTCTATAAAGAGATCATGGACAATCAATCTGATTTTTATAATATGGGCTTCACCACAATAGAAGATATTGAAATAGCTCGCACCTGGGGACATCTTGATATCAGGTGGACTGATTTGATACTTCGACTGAAAGTTGTAAAACCATGACAGACGAGGAAATTATCTTCAGAGCGACCGGCGTTTACCCGCAATTCAATAAGCGTATTCTCTCTTTATTTAGGGATGATACCAAGCCCAATTGTTACTTTGAGCTATATAAAGGCTTCATACGGTGGATGGACTACACTTGCTACGAGCAAAACAATATGAGCGCCTTTGACATTGTTTGCATGACAACCTGGAAGTGTCGTTATAGTAAAAACATGTATCGCGAAGTAAAAGAGATCATCGATGGATGGGAAAGCAACGCCAGCTCTGAATCCCAAATGATTGTTCGACCGAAACCCCCACAAGTGACCTACGAGCCTTACATCGACTATCAGAGTAAACCTTACACCAAGTTTGATGCCTTCTGGTGGAAAGCTTATGGGATCGATCCTGATCAACTTAGCGAGGATTTGGTATCCAGCGTTGGTTTTTATGAATATATGACCAAGAATGGAAAGCGAGTTACTTCAATGCCTCGGGACCTGTGTTTTGTTTACGACATGTGGGGAGGAGAGAAAAAACTGTATATGCCAAATGCTAAGGAGCTCAGATTCCTTGGCACAACTAAAGCAGATAAATATTATGAGGTGAGTAATGAACCCGAATCCAAGACAAATCTATTTATGCTCGGTTCTTACAAAGACACTAAAGTTGTTAACAACTCCGGATGGGCTGGAAAAGGATTACAGTCAGAGTCCGTCATACCTCCTTGGACCTTTCTCTCTGCACTTAGCTACAAAGTGGAATCCCTTTGCTTTTTATACGACCTAGATGCAACAGGGATCAAAAATGCTATACGGATGGTCAAACTCTGTCAATACAAAATTGGCCTGAAGAATGTCTTTGTAACTCAGTTACCCGAATGGATCAAGAAGAAGGAAGCAAAAGATCCAGCCGGGGTACGTAAAATGTTCGGTGAGAGCGCTTGCCAAGAAGCGCTGCAAGAAGCTTATGAAACTAAATTTGTTCCTGAAATATGACCGACAAGGAACAAGATCTTTATTATATCGCCTATGACCCTTATGATCACGATCAGGTTAGTCAGGGTGCCATAATTAAATATAAACATAAAATAACCTATCGCCGGTGGAGGTGGTGGGGACGGATCAAAATCAAATTTTATCACTTAACAAAACAACACAAATGAATGTATTACATCTAGTCGGTTACGCCGGTAAGGACGCCGAAACACAAACTTCCCAAGGTGGTCATGATTGGTGCAGACTTAGCATAGCTACTGATGAAGGCTACTATGACAAGAACAAAGGAGAGGACGGAGAATGGGTTAAAGCTACAGAATGGCATGACTTAGTAGCCTTCAGGCTAACTGTCAAGTCAATGGAAAAAGTTAAAAAAGGAGACTTAATTGAGGTCCGTACCAGTCTCAAGATGCGAGAATATACAGACTCAGATGGCAACAAAAAAAAGTCACCTAACCTGGTAGTACAAAGCATAAAAGTTCTTTATTCCAAAGAAAAGATGAATAAAGCAAAGGCCGGTGATCCAGTAGTCAACGACGAGACACCACTCAGTGAAGAACCTGTAAATACTAACGAGGTAGACGACGATTTGCCCTTTTAAGTTTTAAGTCACTCAAATTCGGTTACTATTTGGTTTTAAAGGAGGGGAAGGCGATGTTTAAAAGGAGTAACGGAAACGTCAGCCTTCCCTTTTAATAGCATACATGAAAGATATTATCATCAAAGGATTTGGACCCGACGATCCTCTTTTCCCAGAATACAAAAGTGACGGGAAGACCGCTAAAGCATTGTTCGTCGATATAGAAACTACTGGTCTGAATCCAGAGAAAGACGAAGTATGGGAAATAGCAGGCGTGGCATTTGAGTTCCAGTTTAGACGTCCCACTAAGGTATTGGAATCATTTAATTTTTTACAGATGCCTACCACTGGTGTCACCGAAGAAATGACCAGGCTTAGCGGTGTGTTCGAAAAAGATCTCAAGGGTAGAATATTTGACTTAGACCTTCTCAAAACACATTTCGAATCAGTAGACATCATCGTTGCTCATAACGCTGCTTTCGATCGGGGTTTTATTAACAAAATGGGACTGGGTGTTAATAAAGTTTGGTTTTGTAGCTGGAAAGATATCGACTGGAGAAGTTTTGGTATGCCTTGCTCAACACTTATTCATCTATGTTGGCACCATGGTTTTTGGTATGAAGCTCACCGTGCTGTAGCTGATTGTCGGGCTGCCGTTAAACTTCTAAGTATGTCACCAGACAAAGATGACTCTATAACCTATTTTAAGCTGATGGTTGATGAAGGGAGCAAGAGAAAGACCAGGTTGTATGCCTACGGCAGTGAGTTCAAGTTCAAAGAGATCCTTAAGGATAATAAATTCAAATGGGACCCAGAAGCCAAGGTTTGGTGGAAGGAGTTCTATGATGAAGAAACAGAACATCACGTGAACCTCATGTCTAGTGTTTATAAAGGTACTCCGACCCCGGCTCTAGTCCCGGTTCCGATGACAAAAAGATTTCTCAAATTAAAATAACCATGCAGTATTTACTTACTCAAGAAGAATTTAATAATTTAAAGAAAGGAGTCAATCTAGAATTAGAAGCAAGACAAGAAATTATTGACAATCTGTGTCAGATCGCAGCTGACCACGTACTTGTTAAACCGAGTACTGTTGATTTTCATCGGATGCGTGCTCCATACGGTTGCGTCAGGTCGTCAAGCAATGACACTGAGTATTGTGACAACCGCCCTGTAGAAAAATTATGCGAGCATAAAGAAAAAAAATTCACTAAATAATCTAATATGGAAATGGAATTAGCACAAACCACAGATTACGCCAAAGAACTCGTTAAAGGTAACGAGCGTGTTGTCGAAGCACCAGCATTCTCGGTCGCCCGTAACATTATACAGCGAGATCAATCGAGAAAGATGGCGTCGACTCTTAGGTCTATCGACAAAAGAGAGCACAAAAACGACGCAACGCCACTCCTCCATATGGATTACAGAGTATGGGCCAGTGGATATTCAGGGGTGGCGTTTAATTTCATCCACTGCGATTTCCCCTACGGAGTCGGGGCCGACAAACACGCCCAAGGAGCCGCCAAAAAGATGGGCAGCTACACGGATACCGAGGAAGAATACTGGGAGTTAATTAACACTTTGGTTGAATACTCGCACAACTTCATCGCGGATTCAGCGCATCTTATGTTTTGGTTTTCTATGGACTACTACCACGACACCAAGACAGCACTTGAGATAGGGGGCTGGCGAGTCAATCCCTTCCCTCTTATCTGGCACAAATCCGACAACGCCGGCATCCTCCCCGATCCCAAGCGCGGACCCAGGCGGACGTATGAGACCGCCTTCATCGCCGCGAAGGGTGATCGCAACATCGTACAGGCAGTGGCGAACAGCTTCGCCTCACCCACGACTAAGCTGATCCATATGAGTGAGAAGCCGGTCCCTGTGCTTACGCACTTCATGAGGATGTTTGTCGATGAGTACACGATCATGTTGGACCCGACCTGTGGGTCCGCCAACGCTGTTAGAGTGGCAAGCAAGGGTGGTGCTGCATCAGTACTTGGTCTCGAGAAAGACCAGACATTTTATGAATTGGCAAAGGAGCACTTCAATGACCCTATCACCTGAGGAACTGACGACGGAAAAGAAGAAAGAGCATGGGGATTGGTTAACACAATCCAACAGGTCACGCATTATCAAAACATCTATGCACAACTCAGTAGGTTGGTCTGGACTGGAGTCTTATCAAAAAGAAGCCCTCGACATGATCGCCGTCAAAATGTCCCGCATCCTCAGCGGCGACGCCAATCTTGCCGACCACTGGGACGACATCGCCGGCTATGCCTTCCTCGGTAAGGGTGGGCACGAGGACTGATATGGCAAACAAGATCGTCATAACTGGTCCCAACCGCAAGCCAATCAAAGAGGCTTGGGCGACGATACCAATTGGTGAGGTTTCTATCTTCTCCGGCAAACTAGTCATGCCTGACTGTGAGTTTGATGTTCCGCACGCCACAGAAATCACCGGCTGTTATGTGTATATCAACGGGAAAAGAAGAGCTTGGTTTGAATTTTGGAGACCCAGCGAGAAAAAGAAACTGTTGAGAGGCCGTAACGCCAAACTTGTTTGAGGTTGATATGGCTCATACCCATAGGGAAAGGACCATACTATGACTGAAGATGCTGCCGCTGCCATCAGAGCTTTTGCGGAAGATCAGATAAAGCATAAAATACTGGAGCTCGTGCGAACTGTGAAACCCCACGCAGTGGTACTGATGTGGATTTCTGAGGATGGTGAGTGTGAACAGCTCACTGGTGGGTGTGAACACTGTGTTAAGCATATGTTGGATGAGGATTGGGATGACATACAGGGACAGGACATAATCCATTGACAGAGATGATGCTCGTCGGCGAAGCCTGGGGCAAAGATGAGGAGGAGGCAGGCGAACCGTTCGTTGGAGCCTCCGGTCGCATTCTTAATGGGATGCTGAAACAGACGGGCATTGTCCGACAGGAGTGCTTCCTCACCAACGTATTCAACTTTCGCCCTCAACCTACCAATGATGTGAAACATCTGTGCGGGCCACGAGAGGAGGGTATACCTGGGATGCCCTTCCTCATCAAGGGCAAGTATGTCAACGCCAAGTACGCACCTGAACTCCAGCGTCTTTACGCTGAGATAGAGCGTGAGTCGCCGAACGTCATCGTCGCCCTTGGCGCAACGGCAGCATGGGCATTGCTTCGCACGACCGGGATCAAAAAGTGGCGTGGTGCTCCCCTTATGTCCGAGTATGGTAAGGTTCTGCCGACATATCACCCCGCCGCCGTCATGCGTCAGTGGCAACTCCGCCCCGTGGTCTTGGCCGACCTCTCCAAGGCTGTGCGTGAAGCTAGGTTCCCCGAAGTCCGCAGGCCCAAGCGGGAGATTTGGGTCGAGCCGGATCTTCTTGATATCTTACTCTTTCGTGATAAATATATCGCACTGAGCCCTGATTTATCCATCGACATCGAGACGATCGGCGACATGATAACCTGCGTTGGGTTTGCACCAACGATCGATCGAGCTATTTGCATCCCATTCTTTGATGAGTCCAAGCCAGGTAAAAATTACTGGCCAACCTTCAAACAGGAGAAGGCAGCATGGGCTTTGGTTAGGTCCTTCTGCTCACTCGAGAAGCGCATCGTATTCCAGAACGGCCTCTACGATATGAATTTCCTCTGGCGCACAATGGGGATCACAGTACCCCACGCGACGGATGACACCATGCTACTCCACCACGCCCTTCAACCTGAGTTAGAGAAAGGCCTCGGCTTTCTTGGGACCATCTACACCGACGAGGCACAATGGAAATTCATGCGTAAGAGCGCAACCATTAAGAAGGAGGATTGAATGGTTAATCTCATCGGCCCTGATGGTAAGGTCATCGGCGCAAAAGCTCAAACGTTTGGCGGCAAGCCGACCAGTCGGGCCTGGCTCGTCACCAGCATAGGCTTATCCCCTGGTGTCTTAGCCATCCCCCACGAGCCGGTGGTGTTCGCGCCACTATCTCAGGACATGCTGATCTATGGCATCCTGACACATCGGGATAAGATGGGACTCAGCTTTCAAGCTTTCCCCGAGCCTATGAAAAACGCCAAGGGCTCAATCATAAAGGCAGTGCCATGATCTACATCGCCGCACCTTACTCACATGACATCGCCGCAGTCCGACTCAAGAGGTTCTACGACACTCAAGCCTTCGTTCTCAAGTGGATGAAGGCAGGTATCGCCGCCTATTCTCCCGTGGTTTACTGCCACGAGATCGCGATCAAGCAGGAGCTACCGACCGACGCAGCACATTGGCACCGGATGAACGTCGATTTCCTCCGGCGCGCCGATCAATGCTTCCTCCTCCAGCTTCCGGGTTGGGAGGAGTCGGTCGGCGTTGGGATTGAGCTGAAGATATGTAGCCTGCTCAACCTCGAGGTGGTCAACTTTGACGCGGAGGGGAAGGAGATATGACTAAACCTGTTAGACCAAAGCGCAGAAAACGATCCTATCTGAACAAGGATGATTGCTTTACAGCCATGAAGAGGTTTGCAGGCAGGGTTCATCGCTGGAAGGAGTCGTCAGCAGGGTTTGATCAATGTGATCCTCCATTAAGCAGGGGCTTCATCACTGTAACATTTTTGATTGAGGGCAGTTTTGGTGCGTCGGATGATCTATTTGAGGCGCTCCGAATTGCTGGTGGTTTCAAACTACCAGCAGAACGCTGATGCGTATAATCGACACCAGCACTCTCGCCCCTACCACCCCACTCAGTAAAAGTGATGCTGAGTGGGTTTACAATGGACTCGACTGTTGCGTTACACTTGAGATACTGGACGTCATCACCGCCCAACTCGACGAGGTGACGCGCAACACCTACGAGTTCTCGCTCGCCCTCCAAGCCCCTGTACTGGACATGACTATGCGGGGGCTTCGAGTTAACATACCACTGCGGGACAAGATCCTCGCCGGCTATAGAGAACAGATCAAGTTCGTCAGCGGTAATCTCGATCGCATCATCAAAGAAGGAGTCGGGGTTAATGTCAACTGGCGATCTCCCAAACAGCTTCAGGCCTTATTGTATGACGTTATGGGACTACCCAAAATCTGGAAACGTAACGCTCAGGGTCGCATGGCCCCGACAGTTAACCGAGACGCTATCGAGCGACTCAGTTCGTACTTTATTGCAGAACCTATTTGTCTCCACCTTCTCACTCTGCGAGACTTGGATAAAAAGCGAGGATTTCTTGAAACAAGTCTCGACCCAGACGGGCGAATGCGTTGTAACTTTAACATTGCAGGGACCAATACCGGACGGCTTGCCTCAAGCGTATCAGACTTTGGCACAGGAACTAACCAGCAAAATGTGGACCGAGATCTGCGAGCAGCGTTCTGCGCCGACCCCGGCTATAAATTCGCCAACCTAGACTTGGAGCAGGCTGATGCAAGGAACGTCGGTGCTATTTGTTGGAATCTTTTTGTGGATAGTAATGATGATAAGTTTGCTGGGAGCTATCTTGATGCCTGTGAGTCGGGGGACCTTCATACTACTGTGTGCCGCATGGCTTGGCCTCAGCTTGATTGGACTGATGATCCTAAACTTAACAGGATATTGGCCGACCAAATAGCCTACCGCAACTTCACCTACAGGGACATGGCGAAAAGATTAGGCCACGGCACCAATTATTACGGTCAGCCGCCAACAATGGCGAAGCACAGTAAAGTCCCTCGCCAACAAATCGCCGACTTCCAGTCCGCATACTTCAGCGCCTTCCCCTGCATACCTGAATGGCATAAGTCAGTCCACAACACCATCAAACAGTTCAGCTTTATCACCACGACAGGCTACCAACGTCGCAGGTTTTTCTTCGGACGCTACAACGACGACGCCACCATCCGTGAGGCCATCGCCTTTGAACCTCAGTCCATGACCGCCGATGAAATCGACACAGGCATCATCAATCTTTGGCGACTCGATCGTGTCCAACTTCTTGTCCAGGTCCACGACAACATCTTATTCCAGTACCGTGAAGAAGAAGAAGAAGAAATCATCCCCCTCGCACTACACGCACTTGAGAACAGGATCATACTTGAGAAGGGCCGCGAGTTCGTTGTTCCAATCGATGCAAAGGTCGGCTGGAATTGGGGAGATTGCAGTGATGAGAACCCAGACGGGCTTAAGAAATGGAGAGGCAGCGACTCGCGCACACGGGAGGATGATGCTGTCAAAAAGAAACTTTCAGTCTGGAATCTTTAATGACTGCACGCCGATTGTCGTCGTGGATCGACGGCTTTTTAGACCTCACGGCTGACAAACCAACACCTAAAATCTTTAGAGAATGGACAGCTATATCCGCCGTCGCCGCTGCGATGGAGCGACGGTGTTGGACCCCTACCTATGGGGGTATGATACTATATCCCAACCTCTACCTAATGATTCTTGGAGTACCAGGAGGTGGTAAAACTGTTCCAACCAAACTAGTTTATGAAATTTATCGAGATGCTTTTGACAAGGTTGATAAGGACAGTCATTACATCGCTCCAACCTCATTGACTCGCGCAGCCCTTGCCGACAAATTATCTTTGGCTAAGGTTAAGATAGTAGACTTCAACAAAGAGCCCGCACTTACATCATACAACTCTCTTTATGTTATCGCTAACGAGATTGATACATTGTTAAATGAGTACAACGCTGACTTCATGGCGATCCTTACTGACGTCTATGATTGTGGTAGGTTTGTAGAGTCTATTCGTTATCGTGAGGAGGACATTGATGTACCTAATGCTCAGATAAATATGATTGGTTGTGGTACACCTAGCTGGCTGTTAGATTTTCTACCTCCAACAGCTTGGGAAAAAGGTTTCATGTCACGGCAGATAATGGTCTATAGTGATGAACGTGTAACGCCTAAACTTGTATTTGCTGTTGAAGGTGAGGAGTATATTGAACCTGATACATTAGATACTGCCGATCTGATACATGACCTCAAGTTAATAGGAGCGATGTTTGGGAGGTTTCATTGGACAAAGCCTGCTATTAAGGAGTATAACACCTGGTTCCTGGCGAGAATGCCACCGGTTCCTCAGCACCCACGTTTAAGTTACTATCTCAGGCGTCGTCATGCTCACCTCTATAAACTTTGTATGGTCGCATCTGCCTCAAAGAGCGATGAACTACTCGTTACCTTAGATGATTATGAGCTTGCTCTTGGCTGGTTACTCAACGTCGAAGCATCTATGTCAGGCATATTTAAGGCGATGACTAGTGGTGGTCCTATAGTTGTAATGCGTGACACTTGGGACCACATCTATGAGCTTTATATTAAGAGTGGTAAGAAGCCCGTTCCAGAAGAAAAGATATTCGCTTTTCTCCACGAGAGAGTATCATCACACTACGTCGCATTGGACGTTATTAAGGGTATGCTAGGACAAAAACTAATTAAGGAGGATCCACTAAACTTTATAGGTATGTGTTACACTCCTCAGAAAAAGCCGATCTAGACATCGCCGATGCCGAACTGAGAGAACGTACCGTTCGCCAGGGTTGTCTCATAGATCGCATCAGCCTCAGTCAACACCCTCGGCAGGATGAGGATTTCACTGATGCGCTCGCCGTGCCCTAATGACAGGCCAGGATACAGCGACCCGAAATGCAGGTTCAGGATACCAGTCGGATCCTCCGCAGCTACATCCTCCTCGATCTTCACCCCCGCCTCATACAACTTGGCCGTGTTAGTCGCCCGATCATAGGTGTAGCAGATGCGACTGATGTCAACCTCGACGAATGCGGTGCCGCCAGTGTCGGTCGAGCCGCCAGCATCGCTCGTTGTAAAGCGTGTGTCCGAGGCGTGGTCGCCGTATATCTTGTGGTAGTGTGTGGTGTCTTTTAACAGGTGCATAAGGATGCGCTCAGTCGCGGTCCTTGCCACATGATCGTAGGCGACCAGCACAGTAAAGTTTGCCTCGTCCCATGCCGTACCGATCGATGACACCGGGATAGTCCAGCCATTGCCCCCGACCTGGAAAAACTGCCCCGTAACTATGCTGTCACTCTTGGCCTGCCCAGAGTCCCAAATGGTTTTCATCGTCCACCCTAATTCGAGGTCTGTCCTTTTGCTGCGCATCGGCCTGCCGTATGACGTGACAACATTGCTCTCCTTGACAACATGCTCATTGTCACCGAGGCGAATACAACAGCCATCAGTCTCACCAGCCAATCGCCCCTCAACCGATGCTCGCGCAGTAACACTGTCTTTCCACGGAGATGCCTGCACCCATGCGACGGCAGCTGCGTAGCTCACGTGCATCGCCGCAGTTTTGCGAGTGGCACTTTCAACGTAGTAGCCTGTAACCCCCGAAGAAATACCATTGGCTACTTCAATAATGCTGCCCATCCAGCCCCCGTCGATTTTCGGATTGTTTTGAGTCTTTCTGGACAGGGTTTGCCGTGGCCTAGCATCCAGCGCTGCTCGCCAACCACGACTTTTGAGGTCATAGCTATTCTTCTGTGACTCAGTATAACCAGTTGGATATGGAGGGATGAGAAGAGCGAGAGGAGCATCCGCAAGATCGAACGTGTTGACCTGTGCAGCGGTAGCGCCGTCTGAAAACTGAATGTTAGTCCGATTATAATCCTCATAAGTATGACCGTATAAATTTACAGTGCAATTCGTATTGAGCACTTCAATTCCTCGGTCAGTATTACGCGATATGCAACCTATGAGATTAAAAGTAACATGCGCTGGTTGATTTCCCCACAGCTTGAACCCAGTCTGACAATTGTGACCAATGCAAAAGACAAGTGTAACGCCCGCCTTAAAGTCAAAGGCAGTATCAGGAGCATTACCAGACATCACCTGGTGAAAAAGGATGTTAGTGCATAGAGGCTCAACGGCTGCTCCGTCACCGTTGAAGAAAGAGGCGGTTCCACCATAGCGAATATTGCGCATTTCAGTGTGTTTAACGCGAAGATCATCCACCTCGTTACCAATTTGTTTGCCGCCGCCATCACCAAACTGTAATATCATCATAAAATTCTTTTCAGAATTATTCCTGCCATCCAGGTCTAAATCCTCCATATGGATACGATTGCAATTGCGTGCTCGGATGAACGCATTCTTGCAGTCGATAGAAAAGCAATCCCTAATGAGGATGTCGTCGTCGGCTCGCAGATTGATCGCCTTGCCATCATTGCCAGGGCGAATGAAGAATTTCCGCTCGACGATTAGATTGCTGCCGTCAGTGGTTTCATGCTGGATTGTTCCACCAGCTGTATATGCGCCCATACTTATCTCCTTAAGCTGTCATTGGTAACATAGCGTGGATTGAAGGGTTGGCTGCAGCGGCGACCGTTCCGCTCTCAGTCAAGTCATGAGAATTGACACGATCAGTCTCACCAGCAGTGTTATCCATCGGTCCCCAAAAAGCCTGAATACTGGCAGTCCGGATAAGTTTTGGATGGACACCTAGCTGCAGCAACAACCGCTCTCCAGCGTTGAGAACAACGTCCCACAGACAAGGATAAGCTATAGCTGCATCTGGACCCAAACCTGGAGTTTGATCCCCCGCAGTTCCAACAGCTATCCGAGTCGTTGGGTTATTAAACGTTGTTTTGGTATCCGTCTGCGCGCCATTGGTCTGTCCATTGGTCCAGTGCTGGTGTGCGGGAGCCGCAATATCAATAGTTCCAACTATGCTCGACCAAACGCCGTCGGTAGGTTGGTTAGAGTCAGCGGCTGTACTACTGGAACCTGCGTTATGGGTGTTAGTTGAGTTGGGAGTTATATATGAGGTCGTCCAATCGCTAGTTGTTTCTCTCCACATTCCCAAGAGAAGTTGACCACCAACCTGTGACGTCGGTTTGACCCAGCAGAACAACGTCATCGGCCCAGGTACTGTCATCGGTGTTGTTGACGATAACAGATAATTTGAGTCATTGTCATCAAAGACTCTTGACATAGCTATCTCCTTATGGAAGCTGGAAGCCGAGCGTAGCGACCAGACCCAAAGCGGCAGTGGTTTGGATTACATCCACATCAAGCCGCAGCACATCATTCGTCACTACATCATCCTTGGTGCCGTCGATCACCACAGGAGCTGCCGCTGTATCCGACCCTGTTTCAGTGGTGTCGATCGTCAGCTTGGTTGACAGCATATCAACCGTGTCTGTGACATTGGCGATTTGAACGGCCATCGTACCAGTCACACCAGCTGTGATGACTTCAATATGAGCATACACCAGGTCCATACCATTCAGGCCTGGCGGTATGTGAAGATACCACAGACCGTCGGCGACTATACATTGCACACCGTAACCAACAACGGTCGCCTGTCGATACTGTACGCCGACAGTTGCTGAAGCAAGTTCAGCCTGTATCCAGGTACTAAGATCATCCAGGTCCCAGTGGTAATCAATGGACCCAGCAGCATTCTGTGCCCAAAGTTGCTCAGTGCCTACTGGTGTGGCGCCTAATGCTCCACCTTCCATCGCACCAATTTTTGTATCAGCCATATCGTGTCCTTTCTACGATACTTTCAACGGCAAACTTGAGCCGTCTTGTTTCAATGGATTAGTTATTCCCTCATTCAACGCAGGGGAGTCTAATTCTCCTGCTGCGGGGAATGGTAAGACGTTATCCGCTGCTGTTTCAATGTGCGTATTTGAGGGCTTGCGCGCCAGATATACCAGCTCCTTAAGGAATATCGAGGCGGCAACTCCCGCACTATCACCGCCAATATGCAAGTCTGTTCCAGCGGTAGTTGGCAGTGTTACCGTGGTGTCATCTGTACCACCCGGCATACCTAGGTCGCACTTAACAAAAGCGTCATTGGTTCCCCAGCCTGCTATGATAAATACATCGCCGAAGAAAGCCCCCGCACCAGGCCCATCCGCTATCAGTGCTTGTTGCACACCACCATCAATCACACTGAAACGATGTTGGACTCCATCGTACTGCTCAAGTGCTAACTCCTCCGTAGCTGAGTTGCCGATAGCCCATAGATTGCTGTCGCCGCCAGCATCCTCGAGTAGCCAGTAGCGCATTGCAATAACACCAGGAGCGGTGTTGGCGTAGGGAAAGTCCACGTAGGGGATGGACGGCGCAGGGTCGGCGACGCGAGTGACTGGTGTTGTGGTTGAGTCGATCGGCGATCCTGCGACCTGCGTCCCTGGCCCAACTTGTGCATAGTCAACGAGCACGCTGTCATTGTTCACCCAGTTGCCAGCCTCAAATCCAGCCGCATCAATGTTGTCGATGAGGTTCACTGAGAACTCACCCACCGTACCAGCGGCAATCGCCCCTGTCACTTCCACCCGCCACCAGCCATCAGGGTACATGACAATTCGAGCAGTCTTGACTACACCCGCTGCAAAGACTTGTGGTTGACCACGTGCTCCAGTGGTTAGATTGAAGTTGCAATAACACCCATCAGTCCCTGCTCCGTCTGCATCCCACACCAGTTGAACAAAGTTAATGTTGGTGCCGATCTTCACGAAGCGAGAGACAGTCGTGACCTCTCCAGCAGTCAAACTTGTGTATGCCTGGGCAATAGTACGCACCGCGTCCGCTGTGGCTGTCGCCGCAACCTCATCAGCGACGGTAGTACCCATCGGATCAGAGTTGTTTGTCGTTGGAACATCCACTCCAGTCTTTACCCAGGCAGCGTTATCTGCAGCACGAGCGTGGAGGTGAATACTGGCTTCCGCTGGTTCAAGCAGCGTGCCGATAGCGATTGCGCCCGGTCCAGGAAACTCAGGATCATAGGACTGTTCAAGCGTGTTCGCCGCACGAGTTTTAAGTATTCCACTCTGTGCGACAATAATCTTCGTGGCACCAGTGAAGGTCAGGCTGGCGTTGATCGCCGCATTATTGACATCATTGCCTGGAGTCCCAACATCACGAATAGTCACAAGCGACTGAACAAAGTCCAGTGCCAGTGCGTCCAAGTCACCTGCACCAAGCAGGGTTATTGAACCTGCAGGTGCTGCAGTGATCGCACCAGTGTCATTGCCATCCGCCGACGCATTACCCTCACTATTCGTCGCCGTGACCACACACTTAACAACCTTAGTTTCCTCATTCGCTGTCAGTGTATAGGTATTCGCCGTCGCACCAGCGATAACGACATCGTCCGCATCCCACTGATACGTCAACACAGGTGTTGGTGAACCCGTCCATGTCCCCTGAGTGCAGGACAAAATGGAGCTGACCTGTTCAGTCCCACTAACAACCGGAGCTACGACGTTGGCAGGGGTGGACGACTCCTCTGGAGCGGATACCGTGAACGGCAACCCGCCCAGAGATATACTGATACCTATTCCAATTGCTAAAGTCATTACCAGACTCTCAGAATGTTCGTCGCTGTTGTTCCAGTGGCGTTGATACCAGTCACCGAAAGTGGCAACAGTGCACCAGTCTGCACACCGACAAAGATGATCGCCGACCCCACATCCTCCATTTCTACACTGAGGTTGCCGCCGACACCGACATAGATTCCTCGTGTCGGCAGATCAAAAACGGTGGAGTCACTTGGTGTAACAACTGCCGCTGAGCGACCTGGTACTGTTTGGGTTTGGGCCATGACTGTCTCCTTAGTGTGATGGTAGCGTCTTGTGACGCAGTTTCTCAAGAGCGGACTCAAGGAAGTTTCGCCCAGTCCAGGATGGTGGACGATGAAGAATATCATCGATCGCGGCTTTGTAACTCAGTCCAACGATCGGACCAGTGATGTTATAGGTGCCAAGATCAACAACAAGGAAGTTACCTGTTGGAACATAGATGAACGTGACATCGTTACCGCTGACTACATAGGAACCTGCGGTGAGGCCAAGTTGACGGCCAGCGATAACCCCAGTCACGTTGCCGCTGATATTGTAGGTTCCTAAATCAGCTGGAAGCACCGTACTCTTGGCAAGCCCTGCATCATTACCCGTGATGTCGTAGGTTCCAAGATCACCAATGAGCTGACGATGGGCGACTAGTGGTGCAGCGTTACCAGTGATGTTGTAAGCACCTAGGTCAACAGTAAGTGGTATGTCGTGTACGAATAGGACTGAGTTGCCGGTGATGTTGTAGTTGCCCTGGATTGCTGGCAGACTCACACCGAACAGCACGGCGTTGCCAGCGATATTGTATGCTCCAAGGTCAATAACCTGTTGACGATCGCCGATAAGTCCCGCAGCATTGCCGGTGATGTTGTAAGCCCCAAGGTCGGCGATCAACTCATACCCATGCACAAGCAGTGATGCGTTGCCGGCAATGTTATAGGTTCCAAGATCGACAACCAGCGTATTACCTGCCCCCACAAAGATAAGGTCGGCGTCGAGGCCAGTAATGTTATAGGCACCCTGTACCGCAGGCATCGTGACGCTTAGACCAGCGACGTTACCTGTGATTATATAGGAGCCTTGAATGGCTGGCATGGTAACGTCTAATCCAGCGACATTACCACTGATATTGTATGTGCCTAACTCACAGACTAATTGACGGTCGGCGAATAACCCAGCATCATTGCCCGTGATATTATAGGCGCCCAGCGCCGCTGGCATGGTGACAGAGAGACCAGCAACATTCCCGGTTATTACATAGGCACCGAGGTCGGCGACAAGAGTAAACGCTCCAACAGTGTCCGTTTTTAATGGGAAGCTGCTTGTGTCAAATATCTTTAGTGGGAAGCTGGTCCCGTCCGCCTTGAGTGGGCGATCGCCGTCTGAGTTGGCATACAGACGTATGGCGTTACCAGCGATAGCATACGCACCCAGGATGGCAGGTAAGGTAACGTCTAGCCCTGTGACGTTACCAGTTATACTATATGTACCCAGATCAGCGACAAGTTGGCGATCGGCGACTAGGTTCGCATCATTCCCTGTGATATTATATGCGCCCAAATCAACTGGCAATCCAACATCAAGACCAGCCACATTACGGCGATTAGAAGGAACGCCTTATACTTGCTCAATTGAATCGCTCCCGCCCCAGCGACACCACGTCCATCTTCAATCCCTGTACCGACGTGATCGCCGTCGCACTGGCGTCGGGGGAACGGACGCCCAATCCAATCGAATGACCCTGCACTGCAATTGCCACGGCGCGGCGAATTGTCGTCAGCCCCGACGCTGAGGAAACAATCGTATCTGACCACACGAGCGAATTGCTGTAATTCGTGTAGAAGTC
>SDBT01003453.1_pt1 | contig 27331 bp, 24 predicted proteins | sample 2277101 | NCBI WGS metagenome assembly SDBT01 (sample SAMN10404973, study PRJNA504765) | marine sediment metagenome | isolation source: marine sediment core GS10_PC15, 103 cmbsf | place: Arctic Ocean: Southern Knipovich Ridge | collected 2010 | reverse complement strand
TTTATGAGCTTTGTTTTGTTTGACAAACAGTGGATCATCGTCAAAAGTCAATTGTCCGCCATTTTCCATTATTACCTAAACCATCTTACACCCTTAAGGTAGCTTTGAGCTTATTGCGTCAGTAATGATAAGGCAGGCTGCGAAAGTGCACCATATACATATTATAATAACAAATATGTTAGCTATAAGTCAATTGAAAAGTATTAATCGGGTTCAGGCTTATTGTCGACTATTAATAATGTAAACAAGTTCCGGGGATGAGATGCGTAAGAGAATTATAATTTTTTTCCTGATATTGATCATTTTAGTTTTAATTCCGATAATAATTTTCCCACGAAATTCCTCCATCGAAGACGCCCAGTTTAAACTCGCGATAACGCTTTTTAAGAAAAATCAGTATCGGAATTCCATAACCGAGTTTGACAGGCTTCTGAATGAAGTGAAAACAAAAAAATATCGGGATGCGTCTCATTACTACATAGGAAATGCTTATTTTTCTTTGAAAGAGTACAGCAACTCGGAAAAGAGATTTAAAAAAATTGTCAATAGTTTCAGATCAAGTAAATATCACAGCACTTCTCTATATTTGCTTGCCCGCTCCTTATATTTGCAGGAAAATTATAACGAGGCCATAAATTCGTTTGACACTTACCTAGGCAAATATCCAACGCTCGAATACGCAGATAACAGCCTTTACTGGAAGGCTGAAGCGTTAATAAGTATGGGCAATAGAGATGAGGCAAGGGAAGTGCTCAGGGAAGTAATCGTTAAATATCCGCTGGGGAATAAGACCGACGCAGCCAGGTTTAAACTCAAATTAATGGAGCTTGAGGAGAAGCTGGCTCACCCCGTTTACAGTGAGGAAACCGCAAACAGACTGGAGGCAGCATTGATCGATATTGATACCCTTCAGGAAAAAGAAAAGAATTACATTGATGAGATTGAAAAATTAAACAATCAGGTTGATTATTTAAAGACCGAGATCAATAATTTAAAGGAGATCGGCGCAGGGTCGCTTGCCGAGACGGAAAAACGGATACAGGAAAAGATTGACGTTCTGGTTTCCTGGGAAAATGTACTGAGGCTGAAAGAAATTGCGTTGAAACAGAAAGAGCTGGACCTGGATCAGGAATTTGAAAGGATGATAAAGATAAAAGATTTTTATGAAAGTAGTGTACCCGAAGTACCAGAAGGGCCTGATGGGGGCGGCTCACAGTCATAATCGGTTAAATTGATTTAAAGGCGATATATTCTTGGGTTTGAAGAACTTTGTGAGAGATGGGGAATAGAGGAATAAATGCTAAAGTTTTTTTGTTTTATTGCCCCGCTTCTTTTGATACCCTCTTTGCTTACATCCGCCACTTTAAGCAACAAACATCTCCTTGTTGATGTTGAGGAGGAAACAGCGCGGATTTTTATCTCGACAATTGATGGTAAGGAGGATGTGGAAGGTGATGAGAGGATAAATTTACTGTTCTTTGACAAACCTCCATCGAGCTATACTGTGCTGTACGTGCACCGGGACGCGATTACGTTCGGCGGCGGGAGAGGGATATACATCAAGAGACCGGTGGCTATAGGTGATAAGATAGAAACCATCTGGGAAGACAAGACGGTAAATGTTAAACAGGTGGTCGAATTTGTAAAAAGGAAAAATACACGTACCGAAGATGGCGTTTTAATTACATATACTATTAAAAATATTTCAAAATATTCACGAACAGTCGGGCTCAGGATCCTTTTTGATACTTCCCTCGGGGAGAAAGGAATTTATCATTTCGAACTGCCAACCGGTGAGCAAATAAGATATGAAACAGAATATTTAGGCGATGATCAGCCGAGGGCGTGGATATCAAAAGATACAAAAAGAAATCCGCAGCACATTCTTCGAGGAGTTATCAGGGGCGAACTTGTGACAACGCCGGACAAAATTGTTTTTGCGAACTATAAGTCCCTGTTCGAAAATTTATTCAGTTACAGAATCCGAAGGAAGAGAAAGTTTGATTACCCGCCTTATTCCAGGAACGACAGCGCTGTAGCTATATATTTTGTCCCGTATGACCTCGACCCCGGTGAAACCAGGGAGTACAGCACTGTCCTGGGATTGAGTGGTGAGGAAGAGTACGGTGAAGATGTGGTCGAGATAATTCAGATCGAGGAAGAACCGGGTGTCATTGAGGAGATCATTGAGAAACCTGAGGAAATTAAACTAAAAGAAAATATTGACCTTGATCTTCTGAACGAAGAACTGGAGCGCATAAAGCGGATAAGAGAGTTGATCGCCGAGGAAAATAGACTTATGGAGGAAATGAACCGGATATTGGAAATAGAAAATAATATATTAAAAGAGGAAGAATTAAACAGGTTAAAGGAAGCTCTGGATGCTATTGACGAAATACGCAAGAACGCGGACCAGTAACTGATGAGAGGCTGGATTTGCGCTCTTTATTTTAATTTTCCGGATAAATTTGATAGTTTGAAATTTCTCTTCAGGTCCCTCATTTCATCCTTTTTTCTTATGTCATCCTTTTTATTATAAACTCTTTTGCCTTTCGCCAGCCCCATCTCAATCTTAATTACCCCCTTTTTTTCATATACTTTCAGCGGGACAAAGGTGAATCCTTTTTCTTTAATTTTAACGCCCAGTTTTATTATCTCGCTTTTATGAAGGAGGAGTTTTCTTGTACGCAACGGGTCATGATTTATCCTGTTTCCGAAAGGGTATTTGCTGACGTGTACATTTTTCAGGAAAAATTCACCGTTTGTGATTATTCCAAACCCATCAGTGATGCTTATTTTTCCACTTTTTATGGATTTTACTTCCGTGCCTTTAAGCGAAATCCCCGCCTCTACTTTCTGTGATATATCAAAGTCATAGAATGCCTTCTTATTTACAAGGATCGGCCTTATTTCGTCATTTTTTTTGCTCATGCTATTTAAAATAACAGTATTATGGTTTTATTCAAAATAAATATGGATTTTCAACCCCGATTTTATCAAATTAGTGGCAGGTGACAAAAATAATTGTTGAAGAGAAAGGTGAGGGTTGTTGACATCGCTTTATATTCACATTCCTTATTGCAGAAAAAAATGCGTATATTGTGATTTTTTTTCATACAAGTTAACGCAAGAAGCCGAACTAACAGTTTATATCGATCATTTGATAAAAGAGCTTTCGTTCTATGAAGGCACTAAAATCAAGTCAATATACATTGGAGGAGGTACTCCCTCCATTATTAACCGGGCTGACTGTAAACGGCTTTTCAAAAAAATAGGAGAAATGTACGACCTTGAATCATGTCTTGAATATACAGTGGAGTTGAACCCTGAGTCTGCCTCGGCGGAAAAATTGGATATCTGGATGGAAAATGGTGTCAATAGAGTTTCAGTAGGTATTCAAAGTTTTAATGACCGGGTGCTTGCAGCCGTGAACAGACCAGGAAGACAGAGTGATATAGTCTCTGCTATTGGGATCCTGAAGGATAGAGGGGTGAAAAATTTTAACATAGATCTAATTCTGGGAATACAGGATAAAGGAATATTTATATCGGACTTAAAAATGGCGGCCCGACTGGAACCTCCCCACATATCCATCTATTTTCTAGGGATAGCCGATGGTAAGCCTCTATCAGATATGATCCGGCTGAATAATTTTAAGATCATGTGTGATGAAGAGTATGAAGAACTTTACCTGTATGCAGGAGATTTTCTTTCGGGACACGGTTATCAAAGATACGAGATTTCAAACTATGCCAAAGCGGGGTATAGATCGATCCATAACCTGAATTACTGGGAGGGGGGCGACTACATAGGAGCTGGACTTTCAGCTGTTTCAACAGTGGGTTCCTGGAGAAAGAGGAATGTATGTGATCTAAAAAAGTATTTCAAGATGGTTGAAAACGGTGAAAAACCTGTTTCCGATATTGAATGCATTACACCTGAAAAGCGTTGTTGCGAAAAAATAATGCTTGCTTTGAGAACAAGCAAGGGTCTTGATTTGAATGTACTGTTCGAAATTGCAGCTGATGATGATTTTAAAGAGCTAACCTTATTTATTGATTTGCTTGAAAAAAACGGTTATGGTGCAACTTCATCCACGCGTTTGGTCCTTTCACCAAAAGGCCTTTTACACTCGAATTCTATCATAACGGAATTGTGGAGGATCCTTGAGGGTTAAGACGGATTTAATACACTGGTGTTTTAGTTGACGTTTTTTTTTTTTTACGTTATCTTTGCTTCAGCGGGTAAGAGAAAGCAGTAATTATAAATTGACATGATATAACTGATCAAAAAGATATAATGGGTAATATAAATAAAAAAAATAAGAACGATAAAAATAATACAGAAGAAAAACTAAAAGAAGAGGAGCTTGCCATTGACGGGCTTGATGGTAGAAAGCGGGAGAAGACCCTTGAGGCAGGTGAGAATGACACTGAGAAAGAACACGAAATATACGGAGATGAATCAGATCAAGAGGACTCCACTGATGGGCTGAATGAGAATATTGACATAAAAACCTATGTGGGTGGACTTTGTGAAGATGAGATCAGGTCACTGTTGAAGGCAAAAGTGGCTCTCGAGGAAAAAAATCAGATACTTGAAGAAAAAACAGCTCTTCTTTTTGAATACGAAGATCTTTTAAAACGTAAACAGGCTGAGTTCGAGAATTACAGAAAACGTGTTCAGAAGGAAATGCTGGAGAACAGAAAATACGCAACATCCGAGATGGTTCTTGACATTATCAATATTATCGATGATTTCGAGAGGGCAATCGGTTCTGCTGAATCCTCAAAAGATTTCACTTCCCTGTTGGAAGGGATTGTCATTATCGAAAAACAGTTTATAGGTGTTCTGGAAAAGAAACACGGGGTAAAGAGGATAGAAGCAGTTGGAAAAGAGTTCGATCCTAATCTTCATGATGCAATCATGATGGAGGAATCCGAACAACACAAAGAAGATACAGTAGTAGAAGATTTTCAGGCAGGATATGTCATGCATGACAGGGTTGTTCGCCCTTCTAAAGTTAAAGTGGCGAAAGCAGTAGTTGTCAACATCGAAGGCAGCAGCACTGATGGTAGTGAAAGTAATTAAAGTATGCAGCAGACAAAACCTCTGATGAAGGAGTGTTGATATGGGAAAGATAATCGGAATTGATTTAGGGACTACCAATTCCTGCATAGCGGTCATGGAAGGTAATGAACCGAAAGTAATTACAAATTCTGAAGGGCAGAGAACCACACCTTCTGTAGTTGCGTTTACAAAAAAAAGTGAGGTGCTTGTTGGACAACCTGCAAAAAACCAGATAATTACAAACTCTGACAATACAGTATATTCCATTAAGCGGTTTATGGGCAGGAAATTTGCAGAAGTATCCAGAGAAATCGATATGGTTCCATACAATATTACACAGGGAAAAAACGTGGATGTCAGGGTCAAAGTAAGCGCCGGTGAATTTTCCCCTCCCGAGATTTCCGCAAGAATTCTGCAGAAAATGAAACAAACCGCACAAGATTATCTCGGTGAAAAAGTGACGGAAGCGGTTGTAACTGTGCCGGCTTACTTTAATGATGCGCAGAGGCAGGCTACAAAAGATGCCGGAAAAATAGCGGGGCTGGATGTAAAAAGAATTATCAATGAGCCTACGGCCGCCTCTCTTGCGTATGGACTCGACAAGAAGAAAGATGAGAAAATAGTTGTGTATGACCTCGGCGGAGGGACATTTGACGTATCGATCCTTGAGTTAGGCGATGGTGTATTTGAGGTAAAGTCCACTAATGGAAATACCCATCTGGGTGGAGACGATTTCGATCACCGTGTAATGGAATGGCTTATACAGGAGTTTAAAAAAGACCAGGGGATCGATCTGGCGAATGATAAGATGGCACTTCAGCGATTGAAAGAAGCCGGCGAGAAGGCCAAGATGGAGCTTTCAACCACCGCTTCCACCGAGATCAATTTGCCTTTCATAACAGCGGACTCTTCAGGCCCTAAACATCTCAATCTCATGCTCACAAGAGCAAAGTTTGAACAGCTTGTGGAAGACCTTGTTGAATCAACCGTTAAGCCGTGTGAAATAGCGTTAAAAGACGCGGGCATGAAACCCGAAGAAATCAATGAAGTAATCCTGGTTGGCGGTTCAACACGTATACCAGCGGTGATAGATCTTGTTAAACGCGTGTTCAAAAAGGAGCCGAATAAGGGGATAAATCCAGATGAAGCGGTTGCCCTGGGTGCGGCGATACAGGGCGGAATTCTTGCCGGTGAAGTGAAAGATGTGCTCCTTCTTGATGTCACACCGCTGTCGCTGGGTATCGAAACACTGGGCGGAGTTTTGACAAAACTTATTGAAAAGAACACGACGATACCCACAAGGAAAAGCCAGATATTTTCCACGGCAGCTGATAACCAGACCGCTGTCAGTATCCATGTTATGCAGGGCGAAAGAGAGATGGCAAACATGAACAGGACCCTCGGCCGGTTTGATCTTGTCGGAATTCCTACTGCTCCCAGGGGCATCCCACAGATCGAGGTAACTTTTGATATAGACGCGAACGGGATAGTGCATGTATCCGCGAAAGATCTGGCCACAAGCAAAGAGCAGAAGATAAGAATAGAATCCTCCAGCGGCCTGACCGAGGAGGAGATTCAGAAAATGGTGAAAGATGGTGAGTTGCACGCTGAAGAGGATAAAAAAACAAGGGAAAAGGCGGAGGCAGTGAACCAGGCGGACAGTCTTATATACCAGGGCGAGAAAATGCTGAAAGAGTACGGGGACAAGATCTCACCTGAAGATAAAGCCGCCATTGAAAGGGAAATAGAGAATACCAGAAAGGCGATGGGAGAGGGTGATCCCGGGCAGATCAAGCAGGCCACAGAAGCATTGACCCAGGCTTCCTATAAAATATCGGAATCAATGTACAAAGAAGCTGCGTCTCAGGCTCAATCAGGACCCGGGCAGGACTCGGGAGGATCCGGTGACACTGAAAGCAAGGCATCTCAGGCCCCTAAAGAAGATGGCGAAAAAGAGGGAGAAGATGTTGTTGATGCAGAGTATGAAGTGGTAGATGATGACAACAAAACAAATAACTAGATCAATTAAATGTATGAATAATTTTTAAGGCAATACGCGAAACCCTATAAGGCAGCTTATAGGGTTTTTTATTCGTGGTTTTGCGGCGAGGCCAATAATGGCGGCAAAAAGAGATTGTTATGATGTGCTCGGAGTGAGCAAAAACGCTTCAAAAGACGAAATAAAGAAATCTTACCGGAAACTCGCTATCAAATACCACCCCGATAAAAATCCAGGTGACCAAAGTTCGGAAGAAAAATTCAAAGAGGCCACGGAAGCCTACGAGATCCTGGGCGATGACCAGAGGAGGCGGCTTTATGACCAGTTTGGTCATGAGGGTGTTTCAGCTCAGGGCGGCGGGGGGTTTCAAGGTTTCAGGAGCACGGCTGACTTTGAGGACCTTTTCGGAGGGTTTTCGGATCTGTTTGGGTCTGACATCTTTGAATCATTTTTTGGAGGCTTTGGAGATATTTTCGGAAGAACAGGTAGAAGTACCAGGACCAGAGAAAGGGTAACAAGGGGTTCGGATATCAGGTACGACGTCAACCTTTCTCTCGAGGAAGTGGCCTTTGGCAAAAAGATCGAAGTCCAATTGGTCAGGGAGGAACATTGCTCCAAGTGTACAGGTACAGGCGCCAGGGACGGCAGCGGCCTGAATACATGTCCCTCGTGCGGAGGAACCGGCCAGGTGAGCCGAACACAGGGTTTTTTCACTATCGCGACCACATGTTCCCGCTGCAGGGGAACGGGCAAGGTCATAAAAGATTACTGCCCTATCTGCAAAGGAAGCGGCCTTATTAATAAAAAAAGAAGAATCGTTTTAGATATCGAACCGGGGTTCGAGAATGGAACAGTTCTTCGGTTACAGGGTGAGGGAAATGCGGGCCCGAACTCAGGCCCGCGGGGAGACCTTATTATAGTTGTACATGAAAAACCGCATCCAAATTTTCTCAGAAAAGGGAATGACGCTGTTTGCCAGATCTCGATAAGTGTGTATCAGGCTATTCTCGGCGTGAATATAAAGGTCCCCACTCTTGATGGTAAAACCGTGAGAATAACCATCCCACCGGGCACCCAAAGCGGCAGAGTTTTCAGGTTGAGAAAGGAGGGGATCCCTTATTTAAAGAGAAGGGGAAGGGGTGACCAGCTTGTAAAAATAATCGTCAAAATACCTGAAAATATTTCAGCGCATGAAAAAAAGGTTATAGAGGAGCTTACCTTAAAAAGTAACGATACAGACTCTCCACAACTTTTACATGTAAGGGATTTTGAAAATTAGTGAATTTCGCTCCTAAAACCAGTTAAAAACTGATATTGACTATTTCTTTAAAATTAGGATGTTCGGGAAAAGAGGGGCATGCAAGTAAAAAATAACGGCGTTAAAAAATTACAAAATAATAAAAAAGTCAAACTGGGTATCATCGGAGTCGGACGGATGGGAAATTATCACGCCAATGTTTTGTCGATTCTGAACAATGATGTTGATTTTATTGGGATTCACGATATAGACAGTTCGCGCGCCGCATATATTGCCGAAAAATATAATACCCGAGTATATGAAAAACTTGATCATCTGCTGGAGGAGGCGCAGGGTGTATGCATTGCCGTGCCGACCAAACTTCACTATGTGATCACAAAAAAAGCGCTTCTATCAGGGACACACACTCTTGTTGAAAAACCTATCTCCCACACAATCAGTGAAGCCTCTGAGCTTGTAAAAATCGCAGATGAAAATAAGCTGGTTTTTCAGGTTGGGCACGTGGAGAGGTTCAAAGGGGCTGTGGTAGAGCTTCGAAAGATAGTAGAGAGTCCCTATCTTGTGGAAGCCCGGCGGCTCAGCCCGTGGGAAGAGCGGGAATGGGATACCGGTGTAGTTCTTGACTTGATGATCCATGATATTGATATTGTACTGAGTCTGATAGGAAATGGAGTAAAGCATATTGATGCCATCGGGAAAATCGGGCGCAGCGGCTACGAGGACATTGCCACCGCGATTCTACAGTTCGAAAATGGAACAATTGCCAATATTACCTCAAGCAGGTTGAGTGAAACCAGGATCCGGGCAATGGCGATCTCACAGCCCAAGGCGTTTATATACTTAAATTTTGAATCTCAGGATATCCATATTTATCGAGGTTCTTCTACCAGTTTCTTTGTATCCTCAAAGGAAATAACCTACAAGCAGGAGTCATTTGTAGAACGTGTGCTGGTTCAAAAAGAAAATGCTTTAAAAGAGGAGCTGCAGCATTTTGCCCATTGTATTCTCGGGGTAACCGAACCAATAGTACGTGGCGAAGATGACATAAAAACCCTTTCCATAGCTCTCGAAATTATTGAAAAAATATATGAAAAATTAAATGTCGAGCTACCGCATTTTACCAGGGACAGGAATAAATAAGATCATATTTGTCTGTTTCGATCCACACATTCCTGATGACCAATCCGGATTATCCTGCTAATTTGCCAGACAAATTTTGGAAAAATATTTCACTTTTTTTTGCAAAAGAGGGTGTCAATCGATTATACTTTATTAAAGTGCCGCTGAGATTTTTTATCATGGATGGTTACCGATAAATTTAAACATCATAGCTCTATCGTTCGTTTTTAAAACTATCAGATAGTTCATAGCGGTGTTAAATATTCACAAACAGGAGTTGACGATGAAAAACAGAAGAAAAACTTATGTTATCGAAAGGAACTTCCAGACGAGGTTTATTTTACGGTTCATTCTTGTAATAGTAGGGGCCACGCTTCTTTCTACCGGAGCTCTCCTTGGAGTTTTTTATTTTAAATTCCAGTTTGGAGGCGCTAATCTAAATAATCTCATCATAATGATAACCCCGGAAGGGACCACAGATGTGTCATCATTATTTAAAATTATCCTGATTCCGATCCTTGCGGCCAATTTGTTTATACTGTGTATAATCGTGCCGTATTCTCTTATGTATTCTCATAAAGTAGCCGGTCCGGTATATCGTTTTCAAAAAAGCCTGGACATGATTCTGGAAGGGCAGCTGGATTTCATGATAAAACTGCGTAAAAAGGACGAATTCAAAAACATTGCTGAAAAAATGAATTCACTGATTGACTACATGAGAAGAAATATTGAGGAAGTAAGATCAAGCCACAGGATGGTAAGGGATAGAATAACCAAAATCAAAACGATGGTCACCGCGGAAAAAGTTGATATAAATGTTTTAAAAAATGAAGTTGAAGAATTAGATAAATTTTTCAAGGAAAGGCCGAAACCCTTCAGTTTCTAGATCAAATTGAGGTTATTCGGAAGTCTATAGGAATATCATTATTATTTTTAAAAACGGGTTTTGTTTTTACGGCTGATTGGTGGGATCCAGATCTACCAAGGTATTTTTTTTAGCATTACACGCGCCGCCATTTTGACGATTTGCCTGTAATCCCCTCTCAGGATTTCAACCAGGGTTCGGAACCCGTCGGGGCCCCCAATTTCACCGATAGCCTCAATACAGGAAATAATTAATTTATCGTCAGCGCCGGAGGTGTCCGCGGCTTTTATGGTTCGGGCGAGGTGCTCAATGGATTCATTCCGGCCTAAAATGCCTATTGCGTGTGCAGCTGAGTTTTTCACATGCGGGTCATGATCGTATCTTAAGGCAATGTAGAGACCCGGAAGGGCCCTGGGATCTCCGATCTCCCCCAGGAGCTTAGCGCTTGCAGCACGAACATCACTGAAATCGTTTGTGACCTTACCGTATTCTCTTTTCACGTGTAATGTACCCTGCTGGAGACCGAACACAAGAGCTTCGATAACATTGTCCCCTTTTGACCCAAGTTCAGATAGTCCGGCAACCGCAGCCAGCATGTCTTCTTGAGAACCCTCATACAGGAGCTTAATGTAATCCTGCTCTCGTGTATTATCCTGGTCCAATATATTCTGCCCGCCATTTTCTTGTGACCAGGTAATGCTGAAGCCTAAAATACTGAATAGGATAACCAGGATCATCGGTTTTTTCATATCATGCACCCCGTTTATACTCCCTCTTACACGAGCCCTTAGACCGGCTGAGATTTGATCAAAACTCGGTTTCCAGATTCTAATAATATTATTTGACCATCGGAAAGTCAATAGGTGTACCTTTTTTTACATCCACAACGAGTTCTTTATTCAACAGGTCCTCCAGTTTTTCGACGCCAATGGTTACATTCGGGCGCAGGAACATTAATTTGTCCTCCGTCAGTATCTCTCCGCCTTCCAGGTTTTTAGCGGCGTAGATCCCCCGCCTTGCGTAAGTTCGTTCGTTAAATTCTCTATCAGAGACAACTCTTTCATTTTTTCCAGCTATTTTTTCGTAAATTTTGATTTTTTCAACAAGTTCCTTAAATTCAACCGGGGAGAGTGAATTTTTATGATCAAGGCCTTCCTGGTCTTTATTAAGAGTAAAATGTTTCTCAATGGCCCTTACCCCCTTCCCTACCGCAAATAGAGAAGCATCAATGCCGGGAGAATGATCGGAGAAACCGACCGGCAGGCCGTACCTTTCTGAAAGTGTGCTGATGTAATTAAGGTTAAGACTGGCAAGAGGTGTCGGGTAAAGCATAATACAGTGCATAACACATATGAAAGGCGGATTGTACAGTTTTATTAATTCCACCGCTTTGTCAATTTCACGGATGTAGCTGGCCCCGGTTGATATGAATATCCCTTTACCTTTTGACGCGGCTTTTTTAATGAGAGGGGAGTACGTGATATCGCAGGATGCAATTTTATAAAAAGGGACGAATGCATCGAGTGTATCCACAGCTTCAAGAGAGAAGGGGGTCGAAAAATAATGGATACCGGCTTTTCGGGCAGCGTCTGCGATGATCTTATGCCAGCCGGTCTTAAAAGTGTTATTAATTATTTCCTCCTGCCAGTTGTTTTTGAGCCCAAGGGCTTTTTGGTAGGCTGCAGCACAGATCAAGGTGTCAAGTGTGAAATCCTGGAATTTTATTGCGTCCGCGCCTGATTGGGCGGCGCTTTGAACCAGCGCGGTCGCAGTGTCAAGATCGCCGTTATGATTCGAACCTGCTTCTGCAATTATAAACACATTATCGAACATCGGACACCTCGAATGTTATTGTTTTATTGAATCTCCCAATTTTGAATAGTATACTATATAAATTAGTTTGGAAGAATAAAAAATTGTTGTCCTAATTAACAAAAACCAGACATAAGTTTTGTTAAACGGGTTGGAAAAGATGAGAAGAACAGCTGTGTATCCCGGTAGTTTCGATCCGCCGACAAACGGGCATTGTGATATAATTAAAAGATCGGCAAAACTTTTTGACTGCCTCATTGTTGCAGTCGCAGAAAACCCTGCGAAAAAATCATTTTTCTCTGTTGAAGAAAGAGTTATTATGCTCAGGGAGATTGTTAGTGAATACGGGAATATTGAAGTAGACCATTTTGACGGGCTTCTGGTAGATTACACGGAAAATGCCGGCGCTGTTACTATTATCAGGGGCCTGAGAGCTCTGTCAGATTTCGAATATGAGTTCGAGCTGGCGCTTATGAACAGGCATTTAAACGCAACCGTGGATACCATTTTCATGATGACGGACGAGCATTACTCGTTTATTAGAAGCTCCCTTGTGCGGGAGGTCGCGCGGCTTGGAGGAGACATATCTGATAAAGTACCCCCGGTTGTCGAAAAATATCTTAAAGAAAGGCTTCCCTGAAAGTTTACTTCTAAACATATTCAGTCCTCCTAAAGGCGGATCGTGTTGTCGAATAAATGGAGGTATTTTATTTTCAATCTAAAAATATTTCAATATATTAGTATCTTGATGTGGATATGCCACATTCCTGATTAAAAATAATAGGGCTGCAAAGCCAAAAGCGGGGTAAAAATAATGGCAGTACCAAAACAGAAAAAATCAAAATCACGGACCAGAATAAGACGGTCACACAACGACAGGGTCGTGCCGGTGACAATTGTCATTTGTCCTTTTTGCGGTGAGTATACAAGACCGCACCATGTTTGCGTAAATTGCGGTCATTATAAAGATGAAGAAATAATCTCTCAAGAGGAAGATTAATAAATGATCGCCGTTGATGTCATGAGTGGAGAAAATCCTCCTGAAGAGATAATAAGGGGGGCGCTGAGGGCAGCAAGTGAATTCAATATCAAAATCGCGTTTGTGGGTGATCAGGATCATATCGAAAATTGCCTTAAAAAATTAAAGATTCAGAGCCACAGGGGATTGAAAATATATCACGCGAGCGAAGTGATAAGGATGCATGAAATTCCTACTGTGGCGTGCAAAAAGAAGAAAGATTCCTCAATAGTAATATGCACAAGGCTTGTAAAAGAGGGAAAAGCATACGGTCTTTTTTCACCGGGTAATACCGGCGCGACTCTTGTCGCTGCTCTTATGAACATAGGAAGGCTGGAAGGGATCATGCGGCCGACCCTGGTTACCTATATCCCCACAATAAAAGGCCCGAGTTTATTGATCGACGCTGGCGCGAATATGGACTGTGCACCGGATTATCTGGCTCAGTTCGCGGTAATGGGAGAGGTGTTCGCAAAGAGGGTACAGAAAAAAAAGAACCCATCCGTCGGTCTTCTCAGTATAGGAGGGGAAAAATCAAAAGGTAATGAGCTGACATTAAAGACGTTCGACCTTTTAAAAGACCTGGATTTTAATTTTATCGGAAATATCGAAGGATATGATATTTTCAACGGTGATATTGATGTAATTGTGTGTGACGGCTTTGTCGGAAACATCGTTTTAAAAGTGACAGAGCGCGTGTTCAAGCTGACTTTTGAATTTGTTTGGCAGGAGATCGGAGATCATCTTCTTCAGAGAATAGGGTTTGCTCTGGCATATCCTGCTGTGAGGAAATTGAGAACTAAAACAGATCCCAGTGAGTATGGTGGAGCATATCTTTTAGGTTTAAATGGAGATATTGTCATCGGTCATGGTTCATCTGACGCAACGACGGCATACAACGGCGTTCAGATGGTTAATATGATTGTGAAAAACAGGGTAAATGAGCTAATCGTTGAGCGTCTGGAAAAATTCGGTTTTAAGAAAAGGCTGGATTCCCGCCAGAAGTAGTATCATAAACACAGGACTTACTGTACGGCTCTCTTTGTTATTTCATTTGCAAAAATAATAATAAAAATATTCTTAAAAATATTCTTGATGAAAAGAAAATTATTTATCATATTACTCTAACGTATACCAAAGAGGGTCGGCAGGTTAGAAACTTTTACAAAAATATTCAATAATTTTTTTAGAAAGGGCTATATGGCAGCTATTAATGTAATGATAAAAAGCACGGGATCCTATCTCCCGGAGAAAGTGCTTAGCAACAAAGACCTCGAGAATATTGTTGATACAACAGACGAATGGATCACAACAAGGACAGGGATAAAAACCCGGAGATTGGCGGCAGAGGACGAGGCAACTTCTGACCTGGCTTTTGAGGCGGCAAAGGTTGCGCTCCAAAGGGCCGAAATAAGCCCGGAAGAAGTTGACCTGATCATCGTGGGAACAATAAGTCCCGACAATTTTTTTCCAAGCACGGGATGCCTCGTTCAGAACAAACTTGGTGCAAAGAATGCTGTAGCAATGGATATAAATGCTGCATGTTCGGGCTATTTATTCTCACTCGTGATCGCAAGCAGATTACTGGACGGGGGTAATTACAAAAATGCTTTGATAATCGGGGCTGAAAAATTATCGAGTTTTGTGAACTGGGAAGACCGGGCAACATGCGTCCTTTTTGCTGACGGCGCCGGCGCAAGTGTGCTTGTCCCTTCCAACGGTGAGAGCAGGCTTCTGGCATTCGACCTCGGCAGTGACGGGTCCTATGGAAAAGACCTGCTGGTCCCAGCCGGAGGCTCAAGACAGCCCGCGACAATTGAAACTGTGGAACAAAAGCTGCATTCTATAGTAATGAACGGAAACGCAATTTTTAAGATTGCCGTAAATAAAATGAGAGAAACCTTTACTAAATCTATGGAAAAAGCCGGAGTTACTGTTGATGACATATCCCTTGTCATTCCGCACCAGGCAAACCTTAGAATAATTGAATCCTTAAGGAATTTCCTCAAATTACCGAAAGAAAAAGTATTTGTAAATATTGAAAAATATGGAAACACTTCAGCCGCAAGTATAGGGATAGCGCTGGATGAGGCTCACCAGCAGGGTATAATAAAAAGGGGTGATATAATAGGTCTTACTGCGTTCGGCGGAGGATTAACCTGGGGGTCGGCGATCATTAAGTTTTAGTACGCATGAACAACGGAGATGACGAAAAGATGGAAAATATCGGTTTTATTTTTCCCGGGCAGGGGGCGCAAAAACAGGGCATGGGGAAAAGTTTTTACGATGCCTTTGAAACCGTACGTGAGGTGTTCGACACGGCTGATAAGGTTCTATCTGATTGTTCAATGAAATCCCTATGTTTCGAGGCAGATGAGGAGGAGTTGAGAAAAACAGAAAACACTCAACCCTCCCTGTTTACAGTGTCATACGCGATATACCGCGTCCTGTCAGAAAAAGGATATAGCGGCAAAGTATTCGCCGGGCACTCTCTGGGGGAGTATACAGCAATTACCGCATCAGGATACATCGGGTTCGAAGACGGTTTGAGGATAGTGAGGAAAAGAGGGCTTTTGATGAGAGATTGCGACCCCGGTTCTGAGGGTGGAATGGCGGCTGTTATGGGTCTCGATGGTGATGCTATTGAACGCATTTGCAGTGAAACGGGAGATGTTTCCCCGGCAAATTTTAACAGTCCGGGCCAGATCGTAATCTCCGGGAAAAAAGATAAGATCGAACAAGCATGTGAGAAGCTCGAAGCGGCAGGCGCTAAAAGAACGGTTGTCCTGAATGTGGGGGGCCCTTTTCACTCTCCATACATGAAAGAAGCTGCAGGGGAGCTGGAAAAGGAGCTGGGGGCGATCGAATGGAAAACCGGTAATGGCACAATAGTGTCCAATGTAAACGCCCGGATGACAGATGATCCGGATAAAATTAAAAAAAACCTGGTCAACCAGCTTTTTAACCCTGTTTTGTGGAGCCTTTCCTGTCAAAGGCTTGTTGAGCTCGGCTGTCTGAGATTTATAGAGCCAGGTCCTTCGGGAATATTGAAAGGGCTTTTCAGGAGGATTTCAAAAGAGGTAAAAGTATTTTCTGTAGAAGAACCTGGCAATATTGATAAGATAGAGATTACTGATTAAGAACTATTGGGGGGGGTATGGAATTAAATGGAAAGGTCGCTTTTATAACCGGAGGAGCGCGTGGGATAGGAAAAGAGATCGCAATGTGTTATGCAAAAAACGGGGCGAATCTCGTTATTTGTGATATAGCTGAGGATATACTTGGTGAAACCGTGTCTGAATTGAAAGGGCTTAAAATCGAAGCTGAAGGTTATTTGATGGACGTGCGGGATTTGAAAAAATGTGAAGATGTTGTAAAAAAAGCAATTGACAAATTCGGGCGAATTGATATACTCGTGAACAACGCTGGGGTAACCCGGGACAATCTGCTGATAAGAATGTCTGAAGATGAGTTTGACAGTGTAATTGCAATTAACCTCAAAGGTGTTTTTAACTGTACGAAGATCGTTTCAAGAATCATGATGAGGCAAAAGTCCGGTAGAATAATCAATATGGCATCGATAGTCGGTATCAGAGGTAACGCGGGACAGGTTAATTATTCTGCAAGCAAGGCGGGGATTTTAGGATTGACAAAATCCGTCGCGAGGGAAATTGGTTCAAGAAATATCACCGTAAACGCGATCGCGCCCGGTTATATAAAAACTGAAATGACTGAAGTCCTGCCCGAGGAGGTAAAAGCGCAAATGCTGGCTACCGTACCTTTGAACAGACCGGGAACACCGTCAGATGTTGCCAATGCCGCGCTTTTTCTGGCGTCCGATTATTCTTCATATATTACCGGGCAGGTCATTGTAGTGGATGGCGGCATGGTTATGTAATGTGCAGTATTTGCTGATTACATTAAAATAGAAAAATTTTAAGGGGGTTGTATAGTAATGGACATTTATGAAAAGGTGAAGGAAATTATTGTCGAACGGTTGAGTGTTGATGAAAAAGATGTAATAAATGAAGCGTCTTTTATTGACGATCTGGGCGCGGACTCTCTTGATACGGTGGAGCTCGTAATGGCACTGGAAGAGGAGTTTGGCCTGGAAATTCCGGATGAAGAAGCGGAAAAAATCGCGTCGGTTGGGGACGCGGTCAAGTATATCGAATCTCATAAGTAGGATGTACATTTGGAAACGAAGAAAAAAAATGTTGTTATTACAGGGATGGGGGCTTTGACCTCCATCGGCATTGGTTTGAAATCGTTTTGGAAGAACCTGACTGCCGGCAAATCCGGAATATCCAATATTACACTCTTCGACACAGAGGACATGGCTGTTAAAATAGGGGGTGAGATAAAAAATTTTGACCCCATGGATCATATGAATAAGTCCGAAGCCAGAAGAAACGACAGGTTCACCCAGTTTGTCCTTGCGGCAAGCGAAGAAGCTATTGGGGATTCAGGAATAAATATTGATAGGATAGACAGAAGCAGGGCCGGTGTTATAATCGGGTCCGGTATCGGGGGCTTGCAGACGTTGTTAAACCAGCATTCGATATTATTGAACAATGGGCCCAAAAGGGTAAGCCCTTTCCTGATCCCAATGATGATCCCGAACATGGCAAGCGGTGTTGTTTCTATAAGGTATAAACTCACAGGTCCAAATATGTGCATTGTAAGCGCCTGCGCATCAGCCAACCATTCAATCGGCGAGTCATACAGGTACATAGAACGGGGAGAAGCGGATGTTATGCTTTGCGGAGGTGCTGAGGCTCCGATAGTCCGTCTTGGAGTCTCAGGTTTTATAAATATGAAAGCCCTGTCAACAAGGAACGATGAACCGGAAAAAGCATCACGGCCCTTCGATAAAGACAGAGATGGTTTTGTAATCGGGGAAGGCGCGGCGGTGCTTGTACTTGAGAGTGAGGAACACGCTTTAAAAAGAGGAGCCAGAATATATTCACAGATTGTGGGTTACGGGGCCACCGCGGATTCTTTCCATATAGCAGCCCCTGATCCTTCCGGAAACGGGGCACAGAAATGCATGGAAGCCGCATTGGAAGACGCAGGTCTGAGCATAGATGAAATCGATTATATAAATGCTCACGGAACTTCCACACCGGTGGGGGACAAAGCTGAAGTGAACGCTATTCAAAACCTGTTTAAAGACAGGGCCCAAAAATTGAAAATCAGCTCCTGTAAATCAATGATAGGACATCTGCTGGGCGCAGCCGGGGGCGCTGAAACTATTGCCTGTGTTATGAGTATAGTTGACGGTGTTATCCCACCAACAATAAACCTCGATAATCCGGATTTCGACCTTGATTTTGTGCCGAATAAAAGTGTCAAAGCCGATGTAGGCTCAGTGCTGAATAATTCGTTCGGTTTCGGGGGCCATAACGCCGCTTTAGCTATTACAAAATATAATGACAAGTAATAAAAAGAGCATTAACAGGAAAAGAAAAGAGGAGTTAAACCGATTTCAGAGCAAAATAGGTATTCGGTTTAAAAATCCGGGGCTTCTGGACACTGCATTATCGCATAAATCCTATGTCAACGAGGCGGATAAGGATCTCGAAAATAATGAGAAATTGGAATTTCTCGGTGATGCTTTTCTGGGGCTTGTTATCAGTGATTATTTATTTAACCAGAACCTGTATTTCCTGGAGGGTTCACTTGCACGGATAAAATCCTATGTTGTAAGCGAATCCGCGTTGTACAGGGTGGGACAAAAGATCGAAATTCACCAATATCTTTTGATCGGGAGAGGAGAGGAGAAATCAGGGGGAAGATACAGGAAGGCCCTGATAAGTGACAGTGTCGAAGCTTTTATAGCTGCATATTACCTTGACACCGGGTATAAACAGGCCAGAAAATTGGTGGAAAGGCTGTTTCATGATGAGATTATCAAAGTTGAACAGAACAGACATGAAAAAGATTATAAGTCTATTCTGCAGGAGTTGGTCCAGAAAAGGTTCAAGTCTATACCTCTATACAGCGTTGTGAGCACTGAAGGTCCTGAGCACAAACGTAAATTTTATGTAAAAGTTACTGTTAAGAAAAAGAGCTATGGACCGGGTACCGGTGCCAGCAAGAAACAGGCCGAGCAGCATGCAGCCGGTATCGCTCTGGGAACATTGAAGAAAATGAGGCGATTGAGAGACCCTGCTATTGAAAGTATAGGTGAAGAAAACGTAAATAAAGAAAAGGTCAGCAGGCTTGTTAAAAGCGGTAAAAGGACAAGACATAGCCGTCAGGATGCTTGAGAATGAACTCGAAAGCAACAGACTCCCCGGGGCACTTCTGTTCCATGGCCCTGTTGGCTGCGGTAAGTTTTTTACATCAATAGAATTATCTCGCACACTCAATTGTACTGAATCCGGGCATTTCAACTGTACATGCCCGTCCTGCACTCAAACCAGAAAACTATTGTCCAGAAATGTATTTCTAATAACCAGAGGGGACCTTAGAAACATATTTAACCTGTGGAAACGTTTCGGTGTCAGAAAAGAAAGAATAGATAATTTTATGCATGATGTACGAAGGCTTGTATCGAGTATTTATCACGAGGATAGACCCGGCCGTGACATTTCAGTTCTTGAAGATTTTATACGTTGTCGCGGTGAAAAAATAAATAATTTTCAAGAAGTTATCGATTGTATATACAGGGTCCTTGATTCTCATAAAGGGAAACTGATATCAATTAACAGCATCAGAAATTTACAGAGATTCTTATCGCTAAAGAGCGGAGATGCAGCCTGCAAGGTGGTTATTATAGAGGGCGCCGAACGGATGACCGAAGAAGCAGCAAACAGTTTTTTAAAGATATCAGAGGAAACCCCTCCAAATGCCGTTATTATTATAACGACAGTGGATAAAGACCTGTTGAAGGACACAATAAATTCCAGATTCAGGGCCTACCGGTTTGTCGGGTTAAGTGAAGATGTCTATAAAGGGGTTTTACTGAGTCATTTTGGTCATGAAGAGAACCGTGCTCTTGTTGAAAAGAGATATGACATCGATGTTATTAGAGCATATTTTGAACGAATAAAGGAACAGGGCCTGGATCTTGAAAGTCTTACCGGGATAATCGATGAGATCATTGCAAAAGACCATACTATCAGCTTTCTTGATTGCACTCTCGACACTTTAAGAGAAAAGATACCGGACCTGCACCGGAGTAACATGGGCAGCGTTTATGATTTGGAAGTCAATATAAAAAATGTTTCTTTTATAAAAAGATCTATTATGGTAAACAATGTAAATCAGGAAATTGCACTTACCGATTTTATCCTGAACAATTTTTTTAACCTAATGAAACATTAATGTGTTAAAATATTAGTAGGAACAAAATTTCAATTGGTGTGAAACAATGCAATACTCAGGATTTATTCAAAAAGTTTTTCAAAAGTTCAATAAACTGGATATTAATGAAATAAAGAATATCATGGTTGAGCTTTCCACGGAAAAGGAGCTGTACAAGCTGGTTTTTGATTCAATGATCGAAGGTGTGATCGTTACTAATAAAGACAACAAAGTTATTCTTATTAACATGGAAATGGAAGATTTTATATCTGTATCAAAAAAAAGGATCCTTTTTCAGGAAATTGAGAAATGTAATTTTAGTCCTGAAATAAGCGACATTGTTTACAGCGCCCTGGAAAAAAACAAGAAGGTTATCGACAAAGAGGTGCACCTGCACAGGACAGATAAAACTTTTACCCTCACCGTCCTGCCCCTGCTGACCGAGAACGAGACGGTCGGTCATGTTATTATTTTTGTAGACATAACAGAAAAAAAGCTGAGGGAGTTTCAGCTGCGGCAGGCCGAGAGCCTCGCTGCTTTAACAAACCTGTCAGCAGGGGTTGCCCATGAAATAAAAAATCCCCTGACATCCATCGATATTCATATCCAGCTTTTAAACAGGGAAGTGCAAAAGTTCGATCAGAATAATTCGGAAACAGCCAAAAATGTTAAAAATTTTTTGACAATAGTAAAAGAAGAGATTGACCGGCTCAATTCGATAGTGCAGGACTTTCTTTTCGCGGTTCGGCCGATGAGTTTGAATTTCAGTACCGAGAATATCAATGATATTGTAAAGGAGATGATCGATTTTCTCAAATATGAGCTTATTGAAGCGGAAATTGACATTAGGCTTGACCTGGATAAAAATATCTCCGGTGTTGTGGTCGATCCCAAATACCTGAAACAGGCGTTATTAAATTTGATAAAAAATTCCATCGAGGCAACCGGAAACGGGGGAGAAATACGTGTTAAAACGGAAGAGGTTGCCGATGGGGATGTTGCAGTATATATAATAGATAACGGTGAAGGAATACCTGAAAATATCATGAGCAAAATATTTGAGCCTTATTTCACCACAAGAAAATCGGGGACCGGGCTCGGGCTCGTTATTGTTTACAAGATCTTAAAGGAGCTCGGAGGTGATCTAACGATCAACAGTAAAGTGGATGAGGGAACGGTGGTCCGTGTAAAACTCCCGGTTCTTGAAAAAAATAAGAAGTTATTAACATTTGAGGAGAACGATGAAGGGCAAGTTGTTAATAGTTGATGATGAAAAACACATAAGAGAGGGTCTTCAAAAGGCCCTGGCAGTTGACGGCTTCGATGTTATGCTTTCATCGGATGGGAGGGAAGCCATTAAAATGATAGAGGAGGGGGACATTGATCTGGTTATAACTGATCTTAAAATGCCCCGTCTTTCCGGCGAAGAGTTGATGAAAAAAATTATCGAAAGATACCCGTACCTGCCGGTTATAATTTTAACCGGGCACGGTACCATAGAGAATGCTGTTGAAGCTATGAGGACCGGTGCCTACGATTTTATTACTAAACCGCTAAATATAGATAAACTTTCGCTTATAGTAAAAAGGGCCCTTGAGAACTCTTCGTTGAAACGTCAAAACCGCGAGCTATTGAACCAGTTGAAGAAAAAATATTCCTTTGAGAACATTATCGGGAACAGCCCCTCGATGATGAAAGTGTATGAAACAATCGAACTGGTGGCCCCTTCAAGGGCGAATGTGCTTATATACGGGGAAAGCGGGACCGGAAAGGAAATGATAGCGGACGCGATCCATCACAACAGCCCCAGAAGGGATAAACCCTATGTAAAAGTACACTGTGCCGCGCTTCCGGAATCTCTCCTGGAAAGTGAACTTTTCGGGCACGAAAAAGGGGCATTTACAGGGGCCATAAACAGAAAGAGAGGGAGGTTTGAGCTTGCAAACCTCGGCAGTATATTTCTTGATGAAATCGGCGAGACAAGTATGCAGACCCAGGTTAAGCTGTTGAGGGTCCTGCAGGAAAGAGAGTTTGAGCGTGTCGGTGGAGAACAGTCCCTGAAGGTTGATGTCAGGATCATTACAGCAACAAATAAGGATCTGAAAGGGGAGATCGAAAAAGGGAATTTTAGGGAAGATCTTTATTACCGGCTGGATGTCGTGTCCATAAATATACCCCCCCTTCGGGAAAGAAAAGACGATATACCTCTTATGGTGCATAAATTTATCGAAGAATTTTCCAGGGAAAATGGCAAGCAGATCGAAGGTATAACAAATAACGCCATAAAAGCGCTTATGTCACATAAATGGCCCGGAAATGTCAGGGAGTTGAGGAATGTGATCGAAAGTATTGTTGTGCTTACCAAATCAAAGATAATTAACGAACAGGCCCTACCGCCTCATGTTCTATCAAGGGATGAAAGATCTCATTTAAAACTGCCGGCAGGAATGGACCTTGGCGAAGCAGAGAAAAGGGTGATACTGTTCACTCTCGAAAATACCGGTGGAAATAAAACAAAAGCTTCAGAAATCCTTAAAATAGGACGAAAAACTCTTCATAGAAAGTTAGCGGAGTACGGAACTTCATAAAAACGTGTTATAATTACACATTTTTTTTTAAAAATACAATATATGTGTCATAATGATACATTGAGTTGTTATTTATATTTTCCGAAAATTCTGCCATATAAGTTTTTAAATATCAATCATTTACAACGTTGTATAAATATATTTATGGTACAAAAATTGCATCATTTTAGCAGAATTCAAATAAAATTTTAGGAGGTCCTCATTGTCAATTGATAAAAAATATTCCGATCTCGGAGCAGGTCTTGACGTAAGCTCTCTTTCGGTCTATCTGAGGGAAATAAACAAAATACCTTTATTAACCAGGAATGAGGAAGTAGATCTCGCCCGTAAAGCCGCCCTCGGCACCAAGTACGCGAAGGAAAAACTGATTAAAGCAAATCTGAGATTTGTTGTAAATGTAGCCAAGAAATATCAAAATCAGGGATTGACTCTCAGTGATCTGATCAGTGAGGGGAACCTTGGATTAATAACAGCAGTAGACAAATTTGATGTTGAAAAAGGCTATCATTTCATTTCCTACGCGGTCTGGTGGATCAAGCAGTCGATCTTGAAGGCAATTTGTGAAAAATCCCGGATGATACGGCTGCCGCTGAACAGGGCCAATGAACTCCTTCAAATTGAAAAAGTTAAGAGGGAAATCGGCAGCAACAAAGATGGAGAAGCTGATATTGAAGAAATAGCTGATTTTCTTGACATGGATAAAAGCAGGATCAATGATCTTATCAATGCTTCAAAAGAGTTTGTCTCTCTTGAAACACCTCTTTCATCTGATAAAGACGCGAACACAATCTCGGATCTAATGGAAGACACAAAAGGGGCCGATCCGGAGAAAGTGCTCGTAAACAGCACTCTCCAGGAATCAATTGAATCGGTTTTATCAACATTAACCGAGAAGGAATCAAATGTTATAAAGTATCGCTTCGGCCTTAATGGAGAACGACCTCACTCACTGAAAGAAATAGGTGACAAGTACAACCTTACAAAAGAAAGAATAAGGCAGATCGAAAAGAAGGCAATCAGCAGGTTACGTCACCCCACTAGAAGCCAGAAACTGCAAAGCTACATGAGAGATTAAAACAATTCATAGAGATGTATAAAATCTCTTGGATTAACCCGACAGATAATTTTTGCGGTAATAAGTGTTTTCCGGTTAAACGCTAAATAACGTTCGGACCCTAAACATTTATCGTATCTTTATGACACAAAGCCCTGCAGGGCAGATAGACCCTGCGGGGTTTACTTCCCTTACAGACGTATTGACCTCGCGGAGTTTTGCGGCTGTGGGGTTTTTGTTTGACTAAATCGAACCGGTTCACCGTGACTAATCAATTTCCGGGATATATGTTATTAGTGTAATCTTTATTTCCGAATACGGTGAGTCCATGAAAAGCGTTCATTTTGTCGGTGTCAGCGGAATTGGTGTAAGCGGGGCAGCGAAACTTGCGGTCGAGTCCGGATTAATAGTTTCAGGTTCAGCGGATATGGAAAATGAACAGACTTCGGTGCTTGAACATTCGGGCATGATTTTTTACCTGGGACACAAAGCTGAGCAGTTAAACAAGCCCGATATGGTGGTTAAAAGCGCGGCTGTTCCGGAAAACAACCCTGAGATCCTTGAAGCCCGCAGAAAAAACATACCTGTTTTTCTTTACTCGGAATATCTGGGTATGCTGATGAGTAAAAAGAGAGGCATAGCCGTTTCAGGGACCCACGGAAAAACGACGACAACAGCCATGGCCGCTGCAATATTGGCAAATGCGGGTTTAGACCCGACGGTAGTCTGCGGCGGTGTCATGCAGAACTTTTCTTCCAACGCGGTGTACGGCAGGGGCGATTATTTTTTATCCGAAGCCTGCGAATATAACAGGTCGTTTCTTGATTTAAAAAAATGGTTCGGGATCGTCACCAATATCGAACCCGATCATCTGGATTATTACAGGGACATTGATGATATTAAAAGCGCGTTCTCGAAATTTTTAAAAAACACGGACCCCAGGGGGTTTTCTGTAGTAAACGGTGATGATAGAAATATTCAGGATGTTCTGAGCACGGTGAAAAGTTCTGGTGTTGTGACCGTTGGATTTACGAATGACAGCCGGTACAGGGTCATCAATACATCCTCGGATCATGGTGTTTATTCATTTCAAATTGAAGATAAAGGTGCAAAGGTCCTGGATATCAGACTTTCGGTCCCGGGGGAATACAACTGTATCAACGCGGCACTTTCGGCAGTTATGGCTTTGAATATCGGGGTTCAAAAATCCGTGGTTGAAACTGGTGTTGCTTCATACAAGGGTACCGCGCGAAGAATGGAGCATATCGGGGTAGTCGGTGGGAATCATATATACAGTGATTACGCGCACCATCCCACAGAAATAAGTATAGCAATAAAAGCTCTTAAAGAGATGCACCCTGAAAAAAATATTTGCCTCATATTTCAACCCCACCAGTATTCCAGAACACAAGAACTTTTCAAGGATTTCGCCCTGGTGCTCGGTGAGCCTGAACAGGTCATTCTTACAGAGATATTCAGGCAGAGGGATTCAAACAGATCTGTGAATGCGGTGCGGGGTACGGACCTCTACCGGGAAGTAAAAAAATCAGGAAAAAACAACATAACATATATCCATGACCCGGAGAGGATCAATGTGGCCATCTGCGGATCGGTCAAAAAGAATTCGATCATAGTTTTTATGGGGGCCGGTGATATCGACGATACAGCCAGGGATTATGTACGGCAGTACGGAGGGAATTAGTACCTTAATAACAATTTCAGGAGATCATGGTATAGAAAAAAACGGTCAGATTTACCCTGGATTTTTTTATATTTTTTTTGTTTATTTAGAGATATCTTATTTAATTATGCAAACGGTGTGAGCGCAATGGACATAAAAGTAAAAAATGTGATCATAAGTGTATCGGATAAAACAGGTCTTGTAGAACTCGCAAAGAGTTTGGATGAGATGGGGGCTGGAGTTTTTTCAACAGGCGGGACTGCGAAAGCGCTGGAAAATGTCGGGATTCCGGTTATTAAAATATCCGAGTACACAGGATTTGACGAAATACTCGACGGAAGGGTAAAGAGCCTGCATCCAAAGATACACGGCGGTATCCTCGCGAAAAGGAATAACGAGAACCACATGGTGCAGCTGGATGAAAAAGGGATAGTCCCTTTTGACATGGTTGTTATCAATCTATATCCCTTTGAGAAGATGATAAGAAAGGATGGCGTCACAGTTGAGGACGCGATCGAAAATATAGACATTGGCGGGCCTTCGATGCTGAGATCATCGGCGAAAAATTACAGGTTTGTGTGTGTAGTTCCGGACCCTTTATTCTACACCGGTATAATAGAAGAACTACAGACAACCGGCGTTATTTCATTTACTACAAGAAAAAAACTGGCCATGACCGTTTTTGAGAGAACTGCATATTATGACAGCATAATATCCAGCTATTTTCATAACGCAATCGTTGAAAGAGGAGAAGAAAGATATCCGGAAACTATCAGTTTCTATTTCAGAAAGAATCAGGAGCTGCGGTATGGTGAAAACCCTCACCAGTCAGCGGCATTCTATACAAACCCTGAAAATACTGTAAACGGTGTGTCAAATGCTGAAAAGCTCCACGGAAAGGAACTCTCGTTCAATAATATCCTTGATCTGGAAGCGGCCTTTGAAATTGTAAAAGAGTTTGACAAACCTGCTTGTTCGGTAATAAAGCACACAAACCCCTGCGGGGCGGCAGCGGCGGCTAAGCTGTCGGAAGCATTTCTAAACGCGTGGGCTGGTGACCCTGTTTCAGCATTCGGAAGTATTATCGGGTTCAACAGGGTGGTTGATAAAAAGACTGCCATGGAAATCATAAATGCGGGTTTTGTGGAATGTGTCATTGCTCCTGGATATGAAGAGGAGGCGCTGGGCAAACTCATCGAAAAAAAGAACATAAGGCTTCTTGAAACAGGTAAAATTCGAAGGGATGCGGTCTATGATTATGACATGAAGCGGGTTGCAGGAGGTATTTTGATCCAGGAGAGAGACGTGAAGACAGTTGAAAAGAATGACCTCAAGGTTGTCACTGATAAAAAGGTGTCGGATGTCGAAATAGAATCGCTTCTTTTCGGCTGGAAAGTAGTAAAGAATGTAAAATCGAACGCGATCGTTCTCACGCAGGGTACAAGAGTGGTCGGTGTCGGTGCGGGTCAAATGAGCAGGGTTGATGCTGTTTCTATTGCGATATCAAAAGCAAAAGATAGAGCGAAAGGTTCGTTTCTCGCGTCTGACGCATTTTT
>SDBT01003452.1_pt1 | contig 27335 bp, 25 predicted proteins | sample 2277101 | NCBI WGS metagenome assembly SDBT01 (sample SAMN10404973, study PRJNA504765) | marine sediment metagenome | isolation source: marine sediment core GS10_PC15, 103 cmbsf | place: Arctic Ocean: Southern Knipovich Ridge | collected 2010 | reverse complement strand
CCATTTTGAGAAATAAACCTGTAGCCTCAACCGAAAAATAATTCTTACCGCAAAAAATCAGAAATCAAAACCAAAGGAAGGCAGAAATCACTGCCGAAATCAATTACTCGGACAGACTCCTAGTTACTCTTATCGTTGGTTGAATCTTGGGAGGTCTTCAGGTCCGTCAGGAGTGAATTAATTTGCTGGACTTGCTCTGCAATGTCCTCAAGTGTTGTTGGTTTGGTCTCGAAGTCTGATCCGAATACGAAGTTTGCATTTGGTGTCCTATAGTCCACACCCGTCGCCCATGACATAGGGAAGGAGGTACGCTTCGGCGTATTGGTCTGAAGCGAAATGATTTGGGATTGCACAATATTTAGGCCGGAACTAAGTTCCTGCATTTGGGAGAGCAGATCTCCAAGTGTCCTTTGCTGTTGGTCGTTACTGTGTTTCATAAGGTCGATGTCGATAGCTGCGGTAATGGGATTTAGTTGTGCCGCATCTGCTTTTTCAACTTCCGGTATGAAGCGAGTGAGCTGTTCGACAGCTTGCTGGGATCCGCCCAGACTGTCAGGGAACGTGATAGTTCTGACGTCCTTGTTGTCGAATGGCAGCGACTCACCTTCACGCATCAGGTTCACTACAGGCTTACGGCTGGCGTGGCGGATGGCCAGTTCGTAATAAACGTTGGGATTGACCCAGGTAAGATCGGCAATAACCAGATCGGCAGAGATAAGATGCCCGATTATCTGCATGGTGATTAGGCCGGTCAGGCAAATCTCGTCGGCCCTGACGGGAGGATTATAGTTGTGTTCTGAGGTCGCGGGAGTGATAACATATTTCAACAGCGAATCAGCCCATTTTCGAGTTTCTGAATCCGGGTTTCCAATTGGGCCGATTACGAAACAGGTCTTCTTTTCTGCCATGATAAGCCCTTTCCAGTTAGGTATTATTATATCAACAAATAGGCATTATACGAGAGGCCAACACTCAAAGCAAGCGGAGTGTTTGGTGGCGGCTTAACAAAGTGCTATGTGCTTTTTTGGGGTTTCCAATAAAAAATCGATTCTGGGGTATTTTCCTGATGTGTAGCCCTAAGTGCTTATTATTGTAGGGTTTATGCGATGATACGTGGCGGTTTTGACGGGGAAAAACGATTTTTTTGAAAATTCACGAAACTTTTACTTTCTATTTTCGTTAGAATCCCTAAAATAACCACTTCTAATTAAGTTATCTCAGAAAGAGAGGGTAAGCTATGACGGTATGTTTGGCCACAATAAACAATAAACAAAACTCGATAGCCTTCGCCACTGATCGAATGGTTACATCGACATCGCCGCCAATTGAATTTGAGCACGTGTTACCAAAGTTGACACAGATTAATAAAAGTTGTATAGCTTTATCTGCGGGTGATGCTATTTGTGGAAAAGAGATTTTTGATGTTGTTAAGGAGGGTATAGGACAGACAAACCCCCCAATAAAACACGTTGCGGAGCGGATAAGAGATGTCTATCAACAAAAGAGACTGCAGGTATTGGAAACGTTACACCTCAGAAGCCGAGGTTTGAACCATAAGATTTTTTTCGAGGCTGGAAGCAAGCTGTTACCACCAAACATATATGCTCAAATAGACCATGCCTTCGCCACTTTTGGGTTTCCAGTTGAGATATTGGTAGCGGGAGTGGATGAATCTGGGCCGAACATTTTCGGCATACGAAATCCAGGACTCTTGGATTGCTATAACCCGATAGGTTTCCATATTATCGGAAGTGGCACAATGCACGCCTTGGTTTCATTGACGGAGCACTATTCCCCAGATAGCACCCCTGCTGCAGCTTTGTATACGGTTTTCCGAGCTAAGAGAATAGCCGAGGTAGCCCCGGGCGTAGGTCAAGAAACTGATATTGGAATGGCGTTTTTTAATGAAAAAATCAAGTATTTTTCAAAAAATGACGAACTATTCAAAAAATTGGACGCAGTATATAAAGCAGAGAAAAAATGCAGGAAGGACTTGACAATGGGACCGGAAATTGATAAGCTTATAGAAGCAGGAGCCGTTGGGGATACGGCAGGCCAAGGACCGGGCAAAAAAACCGACAATGGGCCGGAGGAGCAGGCCGCAGGAGGTGTGATGAAATGATGAGTGTATCAGACAATAATACGATAACAAACAAGTCGATCGACCCAGAGTTGGATCGTCTTTACCGAGAGCACGCATTAGCAGTGGCCTTAACTATGCCGACAGGGCAACAGCTTGAGCAAAATGATTCAGGTGGAGAAAGAGAGATAGAACATCCACTGGAATCAATTGAGGATTGCCAGAGCACTTTCGGTGAGTTAAAGTAAGGGTGCCGGTCACGCGGGAAGTAGCGTTCTCAAGTAATCCTTTAGTCAGATTTTGTCAAACCAAGATGGGTATTAATAATTAGTCATTCCAATCTTTTTCCCCAAAAACGGTCTGAAAGTGCGATTAGAACTATAGGTTGGGTTGTTGCGCATATTGACCTACTTTTTAAGGCACAAAGCCGGCCTATGATCTGCGCTAAGAGAGCGGGCGGTCACAGTTGGTGGTTTACTCTTAATTCGATAGTTGTTAGTGATTTGTGAATAGGGTATAGTTTAAAAGCTCAAACTGACAAATAGTCAGTTTGAAGAATTCAGGAGATAGAATTCAGAAGTTATGAGGATTTTACCCCCCCGGTCTAAGACTCCCGATAGGTTCCCGGCGCGCCGGGACTGCGATCAGCATGATATAGTTTCGGTCGTCGGCTGGGGTGACGGATTTGGGGGCTTTTAATTGAATATTGGGTTGATCCATTCGAGTTCGCTCAGGAAGGGTTTTGGGGATTTATGTGGCACATATTATGTATTTTCACTTAATTTAAGAAAAAAAGAGTAAGGAAATGGCTTTGAAACTGTATATAGGATAGAAGTTGTATTTTTTTGTTGAAAGAGAGCTTATGGTTCTGATATAATGTTTTTGACTTGATCGTGAGATAATGTGCAGTATGGAGACGACGGCAATGTGTACAGAAGAGAAGGTGGGGATCAGCAAACAGATTTTCTTGTCTATAATTGCATTTTTTTTGTGCGCGAGCATATCTTTCGGGCGTTACAGCGGTGGGAGCGGTGAGCCGAATACGCCCTACCGGATTTCGGATGCCAACGATATGAACGAGATAGGAACTTACACCGAAGATTGGAACGCTCATTTTGTTTTGGTCAACGATATCAATATGTCAGATTATACCGGCACAGAATTCAGTATCATCGGAACCGGTAGTAGCAGTTCCTTTACAGGTGTTTTTGATGGTAATGGGCATAGTATTGCAAATTTCAGCTATACATCGACAGGCAGGAATTATATTGGGATTTTCGGTTGGTTGGCTGGTGAAGGTCAGATCAAGAATCTTGGTGTTGTCGATTGTAATATTAATGCAGGTGACGGAGATTATATAGGCGGCTTGCTTGGCCGAAACTTTGGTGAAGGTCATGTGTATAATTGTTTTACGACAGGTAGAGTTTCAGGAGATCAATCTGTTGGTGGGCTTGTAGGCAAAAACGGCGCGAGGGTATCTAATTGTTATTCAATGGCAGAAGTATCCGGCACTCAATATGTTGGCGGTCTTATTGGCCATAATTTTAGTTTTGTTATGAGATGTTACAGCACGGGGCATGTAACAGGTAGTTTAAATACAGGCGGTTTAATAGGCCGTACATCCGGCGGGGTAATATATAATTCATATTGGGATGTTTTGACAAGTGGGCAAATAGATAGTGACGGAGGACGCGGTAGAGGAACCGGTCAGTTGAAGTCTTCTTCGAATTACCTTGGTTGGGGTGCTGAAGGAGTATGGCGGCTTGATGAATGGAATGATTACGCACGTTTGATTTGGGAAGATACGCCAGGGGAAGATATTGTTGATCCCGGAGCAAACGAGTTATATGGCGGTGGCGCTGGAACAGAAGACCAGCCTTATTTGATATATACTCCTGAGCAATTTAATAATATAGGTTTGTTCTGGGAGGATTGGGATAAGCATTTTAAGTTGATGGCGGATGTGGATCTTTCTGTGTTGGGAATAGGAACTTATAATATCATAGGAGTGGATTTCGATTTGCCTTTTGTAGGTACTTTTGACGGCAATGGCCATAGTGTAACCGGATTTTATTATACTGAAGGCAAATATCTTCTGGGGCTTTGGGGCGTTATTTATTCAGACGATTCAGTGATTAAAAATATAACGTTAATCAATTCTCAAATCATTTCACCTGGTGCTGAATGGATTGGTTCGCTGGCAGGTTATCTTGTACGAGGGAAATTGATTAATTGCCATATAAGAAATGGCAGTATTTCGGGACAAGCAAATATTGGCGGGCTGGTTGGAGTAAATTCAAGCGGCTATATAATTGCCAGCAGTGCCGAATGTGATGTTAGCGGGCCGCTGCCGTCGATTTCCGGTTATAAAGATCGATATGGCGGTTTGGTCGGCGAAAATAATAGTTATATCTATCAAAGCCATTCTTCGGGTAGTGTCTATGGAAATAAATCGGTCGGTGGCTTAGTTGGATTTATGTATCATGGTGAAGTAATTGATTGTTATTCCACTGCAAATGTTACATTAGGTGAAGAGTCTTGTGTTGGTGGTTTGATTGGTTTAATTTTCGATGCTAATATACAAAACTGTTATTCGACGGGCTTTGTCGATGGAGGTCCAGGCAGCAGTGTTGGCGGGTTGATTGGCTCTGCAATGAGTAGTACTGTTGAAAATTCTTTCTGGGATGTAAATAGTAGCGATCTGAATAACAGTGCCAGGGGAAGTGGCAAAACAACCGAACAGATGCAGACGATGAGTACCTTTACTGACGTGGGATGGGATTTTGTTGATGAAGATGATAATGGATTCGAAGATATCTGGAGAATGTGTATTGACGGTCAAGATTATCCGAAACTGAATTGTGAGTTTAGCAAAGGTGATTTTGCCTGTCCTGACGGTGTTGATTTTTTTGACCTTAAGGTGTTTACCGATCAATGGTTACAAGAAGGTGCTTATAGTGCTGACATTGCTCCGGAGCCCGAAGGGGATGGCTTGGTTAACTTGCTTGATTTTGCCATTTTAGGCAAAAAGTGGTTTGAGGGTGTCGAATAATAATTTTGTTTTCTGGTTTGCTGAAAACTGGTGGAAATAAAGAGGCGGTTAACTCTTAAATGGATAGTTGTTAGTGATTTGTGAATAGTGTATAGTTTAAGAGCTCAAACTGACAAATAGTCGGTTTGAAGAATTCAGAATTTAGGATACAGCCCCGGCGCGCCGGGATGCAAGCAAAGCCAGAATTAGGATTTTTCGGTAAATTTATTAGGGGATTTAGATTGATGAGACGTTTATTTGTAATTAGTTGTGTGATGTCGGTTTTGTTCGGGTGGTTGGTTTTATCGGTTCGGGGTGCTGATATGCGGAAATTGGAAGAGATGGAGGCTGGTAAGGATTATTCGATAGTGGTATTGGGTAGTCAGATTGCGCCTGGAGACGTAGAAAAGAAACCTTATTTGTCTTATGTGACCGAAAGTGTTGATTTGCTTATGGAGTATGGGACTGATCGGTATGGGCCAAAGCACGCTCCGATTCTGGTTAGTATTCTTGATGTTCGGACGCGGAACTGTCCTGAAAAGCCCGAGCCTTTGGACCAGAAGTGGCGGGTACAGCGGCCTAATCGTCGGAACCTGGCTAGCGCGAATATGCTGATGGATCAGCCGCTTTTGAAGATGATGTTTTACATGTCTGATGTGACCGGTGATAAGAAGTATGAATCTTTCGCGACTACCTACATGGACTACTACATGAAGAACCTTGTGGACGTGAAAGGATTTTTCTGGTGGGGGTGGCATCGGTGGTACCAGGTTTATGGAGAGACCTGGGGCAAGGTCGAGTTTCATCCTCATGAGATACATCAGATTCATTCGATAGCGTGGGATCGATTGTGGAAGATAAATCCGCAGGCTGTTGAGAAGGAGATTACGGCGATCTGGGACCGGCACGTTGTTGATAAGAAGGTCGGGGGGGTCAATCGTCACGATAGCCAGACTACTATTGCAGATTTCGGGATGGCGGCGGCGTCGTTTATACAGGCGTTTTGTTTTATGCATTCGGAGACGGGTGAAAGTGTGTGGCTTGATCGTGCTAAACTTTTGGCGAATTATTACTGGAAGGCCAGGGACAAGAATACCAACTGTGTGCCTGAGTTTCCGAAGAACGTTCCGCTGCCGCCCAATCGATATGCCTTTTATACTACGATGGCTGGGCTTCACACACATGCGCTGCTTAAGGGCTGGGAGTTTACCGGTGAGGATATGCTCAGGGATTACTCGGTTGCTTATCTTAAGGCTTATGCCAAATACGGATATGATCCGGCGAGCGGGAAGTTCTGGGGGTCTGTGAATCTGGATGGGACGCCTCATCGCGGGCCGGGGCCTGGTGAGACTTACGGCAGGGACATACCGCAGGGACATCTTGATTTGTGGGATCCTTATGTCGCGGGGAACCAGTATGGGATTTATACGGCCCAGAGTTTTGCGTATGCTTATCAGTTGACGAAGGATCCGGTAATGCTGACCGCGGCAAAACGCTTTGCGGACTGGATCGAGAAGGAACTTCCTGTGGAGCGGTGTGCTGAGCCGTCGTACTATATGGTTTATGCGAAGCTTTTTGCGCCGCATGGAACTTATGCGGGTAAATACGGACGGACGATTTCGTTTTTTATTCATTTGTACGCTTTGACGGGTGAGCAGAAGTATCTTGGACTTGCGAAGAAAACGGCTAACGAAGCGATTAGCAAACTGTATTACAATGGTTTGTTTCGGGGACATCCGGCGAAACCTTATTACGAAGCTACCGATGGTGTTGGCTTCCTGCTGTATTCGCTGCTGGAGCTTGATCAGGTTGTAAAGAGGCCGGCTGGGGTAATTGGAAAAGACGCCGTGCCGACCGGCGACGGTAAGACTTCTATTAGCTTTGATAATCGGTGACGCTGGGTTAGATGTAAACTTTGTCCATCAGGCGTGGGTAGGCGATGCGTCGTTATGGGGAAAGAAAAGAAATGAAAATGGACAAATGTCGTAGCCCTGCAATGGCCTTATTTTCTTTGAACCTTGCATTTCTCGGTCTCGCCGGATGCAGCACGTCGCAATCGCAAACAGCCGATCAGGCGGAATCACGTCGCGATTTTGTGCAGGCCTACCTTCTGCATTCCAAAGCCTGCGAACGTTGCATGGCATCTCACCCCGGACAAGGCCATGGCGAGCGCTGTGGCCCACCGTATGAAATGGGTGAGTTTGTCTATCGCTTTGTTCACAACAACAACGGTGCCCTGCTCGATATTCTGCAGAGCCCCAGGATTCCTAAAAAGAATAAGGAAGGCATCCTGCAGTATTTGAACGAAGCGATAGAAAAGGAATACCCAGGAAGCCCATAACAAGCTGATCGGGCCGATTCCTCAGGGCTGGGGGGCTGAGTGAGTAGTTTTTTGCAGTTTTTTCCAATTTCCTTATTATTTTTCAAGATTTTAGTTGCATTTAACTGCATATCATGTCATATTGCTACATATTGCATTGGAGATATGTTTTATGCAGTTGATGTCGATAGAAGATTTGTCGGTTTATTTGGGCGATTCGAAGCGAACGATTTACAAGTATATTGCCAGCGGTGACTGTCCGCCGTATATCCGAATCAGCGCAAAGAACATCAAATTCGACCGGGCCGATGTCGATGCCTGGCTCGAATCAAAAAAAGTCGATCCAAAGGAAAGGAAGAGAAGATGATAGTACCAACGCTTGTACAACTGGCCACAACCGTTGACGCCGGACCACAACAGGTCATGAGGGGGGCAGCCCATGGTGCGCCGCTATTTATTATTCTGGGCGTAGTGGTCGCACTATTAGTTTTCGTCGTAAAGTGGGGCCTGATTATCTGGGGGATCGTCTGGCTCATTCGGTATCTCAAGCGCGGCCGTGAAGAGAGGCAGCTTCTGCGCTTCGAGTTGGGAAAACTCGCCGACGAGGTCCAGCTATTGCGAAAAGGGCTCGATGGATCCTGCTCCGACAGTGCTTCAGGATGATATCCCTATAAGTACCATGCACAACTCTGCATGCATTTGTTGAAGAGAAAGGAAGAAACAATGAAATCTGATCTTTTAGCTGTAATGAGTGTCTCAATTGGTAGTTTAATAATAATGCTGGCATCTGTTGCCTTCTGGATTTTAGTTATCATTGGGCTGTTTCGGCTTGTGAGATATTTGGGCACGGCGGGCAAGGAACACACGCTCTTGAGAATCGAACTGGGCAAGCTTTCCGAAGAAGTTCATCTGCTGCGACAGGAACTAAAAGGCCCAGAGGATCAGAACTCCTCAACCGACTCGAATTAAGGCAGTGCAAACGCAGACAAAAAGAAAGGAATGTAACAATGTCATATGATACTCTTTTATTTTGGACGCCAGGACCGATTGAGATGATCATAGTACTGTTGGTCTTTGTCATTCCGATTGTGGCCATTGTCATGTTTGTCAGATATGTCTTGGGCAATAGAAGGGAAAACATACGACTGCGTCTTGAAGTGGGTAAGCTTGCCGATGAGCTTGAACAGTCTCGGAAGCTAACCGAAGATAAAACAAACGATCAACCGTAAGCGGACTCAACTTGATATTGCGGTTATTTGGTTTTTAGTTTTTTTGGTTAGATATAGACTTTGTCCATCAGGCGGGGGTAGGCGATGCATTGGCGGATGTGTTTTTCTCCTGTTATCCATGCTACGGTTCTTTCTACTCCGAGTCCGAAACCGCCGTGGGGTACTGAGCCGTATTTTCGCAGGTCGAGGTACCATTCGTAATTTTGGGGTTTTAGGCCCTGCTGTTCTATCCTTGAAACAAGCAGGTCGTAATCGTCCTCTCGGACGGAGCCGCCTATTACTTCGCCGAAACCGGAAGAGGCGAGCATGTCGAAATTCAATACGACTTTTTCGTTTTCGCGGTCGGCTTTCATGTAAAAGGCTTTGGCCTGTTTTGGATAGTGGGTGACGAAAATGGGCTTATCGTGCATGAGCGATATTATGGTTTCGTCGGAGCCGCCTAAGTCCTTGCCCCAGTGGAAGTCGGCGGCTAACTGGGCGTGCTTTGGGTTGTTCTCGATCTTCGTGTCAACCTCGGTTAATTCGGCGTTTAAGTCTATCAATTCAGCGGATAGTTTGTCTTTTTTCCACTGCTTTAGTTGGCCTTTTAGCTGCTGTTCGATTTCGGTTTTGCGTGATTCGAGTTGCTGTTTTTGGTTTTGAAGCTGCTGGAGCTGTTCGGCCATGAATTGTTTTGTCTTTTCGCCGGTGAGTATCTCTGCGGCTTGGGAGTAGGTTAGCCTGTAGAACGGTGGTTTGATTCTTTCGAGCGCTTCGATGTCGGAGCCGAGGGTTTCTAACTGGCTTGGGTTGTCCTGGAGTACTCGCTGTATGATTGAAGTTACGAAGTTTTCGGCTAATTCGAGCAGGCCGTCGAGTTCGATAAATGCTACTTCGGGTTCGACCATCCAGAATTCGGTTAGGTGTCGGCGGGTTTTGCTCTTTTCGGCGCGGAAGGTGGGTCCGAAGCAATAGACTTTACCGAAGCTCATGGCGGCAGCTTCTAAGTGCAGTTGGCCGGTTTGGGTGAGGTGGATTGGCGTTCCGAAATAATCGGCTTCGAAGAGTGTCTGCTCGTCCTCTCCGGCCATGGCGGTAAATATCGGTGTATCGACGAGTGTGAAACCGTTGTCGTTATAGAAGCGCCGGATGGCGTCGATTATTGTATGGCGTATTTTTCCGATGCACCACTGTCGCTGCGAGCGCAGGTGCAGGTGGCGGTTTTTTAGGAGAAAATCGATGCCGTGCGATTTGGGCGTTATGGGATAAGCATCTGCTGCGCAGATTATCTTTGCGTCGGTTACAGCTAATTCATAGCCGCCGACGCTACGTTCTTCTGCGCGGACTAAGCCTGTAAGAGTTAGCGAAGACTCCTGGCCCAGGTGTTTTAACTGCTCGAAGGTCTCGTCGGGGATTTTGCCTTTTTCGACTACGCACTGGCAGAGGCCGGTGCCATCGCGCAGTACGAGGAACAAGACCTTTCCGCCTGCACGGCCTCGATAAAGCCAGCCTGAAAGATTAACTTGCTGATCTACGTTTTCGTTTAGTTCCGATATCTGGGTTCTGCCATTTTTCATCGATATTTTCCTGTTCGAGTATTTTTCTCTTTGAAGGCCAAATAAGCCAGTCGTCACCATCAAGAAAATCACCATCTTCGTCAATATTGTTCGGTCCTTTACTGTAAAGCCTGAAGCCACCATCCGTCAACTTATAAACAAACGAACCGCCGTTTATCGGATCGGTAAGCACTTGTGAAGGCACAAGCATTCTGATCTCTCCAAGCGTTTCCGGCCACTGGCCACTTTTGTTCTTATACTTTCTTAATGCAATTATCACATGGCAACTTCTCTTGTGGGCAATGCTCCTGAAGTACTCGCGATGAAATACCTCATATGCCGGCATGAAAATATTCGATATCAGTTCTAGGAACGATTTGTAATTAGGTCGAAGTGATCTCCGGGAGAATTCATGGATATCATTTTTCCACTCGTAATCAACTTCTGCCATCTTATAGTACTTCTCGAAGATGTCATCCACTATCCTCGCGGTCTCATTGGGCTTTGAAGGGACAAAAAACCAACAGTATATGGTCATCGCCTTAGTTCGCTTTAGCTTTTCATAATCACTTGCACGGTCTTCTGTGTCAAAGCGATGTCGTAAAGTTGAATTCGGATCTCGATTCAATCTGATCTTGCCTTGAGGATTCGTTTGATAAACTATAGCGCACACGATGGACTTCAGCATCAGTTTTTCACGTTCGAGTACTTTCAGAATCTCTGAATTCCAGTCGGCTTCCAAGTCTATGCTCTCTTTGATGAGCATAAGCTGCTGTTCGCTTATATCTTTGGTCACAAGGAACGCCTTTATTTGCTCCAAGCTCATGGACTCGGCTTTTATCCCAACTAATATATCCATAAGCTCCGGTTGCTGACGCATATGCCTGCCCATTTTCAGAGCAGCCACATATTGTTCAAGCGCGTTGTCAATGCGTCCTTCAGCAATATCGTTATTTGCTGATCTAACAAGCAATTCAGCCAATTCTCTCATTCGGGTAGGTCTAAAGTGCGGTGGTGACCACCAGAAATGGGTTATCTTTTTGAAATCTCCTGGCGGATTTGCTTTTAGTTGTCCAAAATCGCCGGCAATTGGAAAACGGCATTTTTCTATTCGGGCAACCTGCAACAAAGCATCGATTGTGCTTTTGTGGTTTTGCCTCCAAACTGAGATTGCGGATTGGTCCTGACCCGACCAGAACTCAGTGAGGGTCGATTTCCAAGTATTCCAGTCCAGAGAGTTGGGTCTGTGGGTTGCCTCCAAATCATAGTTTTCCAATAACTGGCTGTAAATCGTTGCGGCGTTTTTGGAATCGGGTATTGCCCGACGTGCTTGGATTTCTGCAAGCTCTTTATCGAATGTATAGGGCCGCCAGCCTTCATTGTCATCTGGCAGAAACACCCAGATAACGAGTACAAGAACAACCAGACCAACCGAAGCCCAGAACCATTTTCGAGCAGGCCTTGGCAGAACCGTACAAGCCAGAAGTATAATGAATAGCAGGGTCGTTACCTTCCAGGGCGCACCAAGCAACATCGCTACGATTATGAGCAATGCGAGCAGACTAAGGCCAATCCATTTGGAGACTCGCTTTAGTCTTTCGGACTTTTTCGGTTTGGCCTTTTCTTCGGCCATTCGGTTGTCTCCGAATTGTCAGGACGCGAACTATATTTTTACTTTTACGACCATTTTGTGTACGTTTGATTTTTTGTCAGTGTAGAAGTCGTAGCATGGTTTGTGTGCGTCGTCTGGGTAAAGAATCGCAAACATGCCTGATTCGAGTTTTACTTCGGTGTAAACGGCGGGGTCCGGGCCTTTCATTACGTCGGGCTTGTAGGGTTCTGTGATGTCGAGTGTTTCTGTCAGGGCATAGCCGATTGTTTCTTCGCCTGCGACGACGAGTTGGATATCGACGTAGTCCTTGTGGGCCTCGAAGAGCATTACTTCTTTGTCCTTGGTTGGGTAGCGCTGAATCATGTAGAAAAGGTCGTCGCCATCGACCTGGTATTTGCCGTCTTCTTTTGCGGCTAAGCTTGCGTCTTTAATTAGTTCGAGTCCCTTGGCGATTCCAGCGGAAAGTCCCTTGTATAAATCTGCATTTTGAAGTTTGTCAATAACCATTTGTTGCCTCCAGTTCGAGTAGTAAAAATGTTGTTAAATTCTAATCCCGGAGCCGGGAAATTCTACACAAATTCTAAATTCCAATTACCAAAAATAAAAACGGTTAGTTTGAGTAAATATTTGTCTATAAGTAATTATAATTTAAGTTTTTCCCGCAGGTGATTGAGCAATTGGTCGGTGCTTACCCTGGTCTGTTCCATCGAGTCACGGTCACGCACTGTTACCGTATTATCTTCTCTGGTTTGTCCATCGACGGTGAGGCAATAGGGTGTGCCGGCTTCGTCCTGTCTGCGGTATCGTCGTCCGACTGCGCCCTTTTGGTCGTAGAAGCAGGTGAAATATTTTTTCAAGTCGTCGTAAATCTTTCGAGCTATTTCGGGCATTCCGTCTTTTTTAACTAATGGGAAGACGGCTGCTTTTACCGGTGCCAGTTCGGGATGAAAACGCAGCAGGTTTCTGGTTTCGCCGCGGACTTCTTCTTCGTCATAAGCATCGACCAGGAATGCTAATGTGCTTCTGTCGATTCCGGCGCTTGGCTCGATCACATAAGGGATGTAGCGTCTCTTCTGCTCATCGTCGAAATATGAAAGCGGACCGGATTGGTATTTTTCGGCTTCGTCGGCAAGTTCAACCTTTGTCAGATCCCGGCCTGACTCGAACCAGCGGTTTAGGGTTCGCATTCCTCGTTGGTGCTGTCGCAGATCGTAATCGGTGCGGTTGGCAATTCCTTCGAGTTCCTGCCAGTCTCCGCTTCCGAATGGGAACTTGTATTCGACATCGACGCATGCCTTGGCGTAATGTGCCAGTTCGTCGGGGTCGTGGTCCCGCAGGCGAAGGTTCTCCTTTTTGATGCCGAGATTGACGTACCAGTTGAAGCGATTTTCTTTCCAGTATTCGTACCATTTTTCGTCGGTGCCGGGTTCGCAGAAGAATTCTAATTCTGCTTGCTCAAATTCGCGGGTTCGGAAGATGAAGGCCTTTGTCGTTACCTCGTTGCGAAAGCTCTTTCCGATCTGTCCGATTCCGAAGGGGATCTTAATCCTTGTGGTATCCATCACGTTTCTGAAGTTTGCGAAGATACCCTGTGCGGTTTCGGGTCTTAGATAAAGTGTCATCGAGTCGTCGACGTTTGCTCCCATCTGTGTCTCGAACATCAGTTTAAATGGCATTGGCTCGGTGAACTTGCCTATGGTTTTACATTTGGGGCATTCTTTTTTGCTTAGATCTTGCTGTGCGGCCATTGCTGTGTCAATGGAGATGTGCTCTGCGTGCTCCTCGGTATGGTCGGCTAAGTGGTCAACGCGGGTGCGGGTGTTGCATTTTTTGCACTCGGCTATGAGATCGGCGAATTTGTCGGCGTGGCCGGATGCTTTCCAGACCAGCGGGTGCATCAGGATGCTGCAATCGAGACCTACGACGTCGTCACGCATGCGGACGATATTGTCCCACCATGCCTTTCGGACGTTACGTTTTAGCTCGACGCCGAGGGGCCCGTAGTCGTAACAACTGGCTAAACCGCCGTAAATTTCACTGGACTGAAAAATAAACCCCCGCCGCTTGCACAGCGAGACAATGTCATCAAGTTTTGCAATCTTAGCCATAGTGTTCCTCGACAGAATCAGAGAATAAACCGACTATTATACATAACCGTACTTTGATTACAAGAACGCAGCAAGCACATAGGAACTTAATGCTATTTCTTATCGATATAAATGCTCAAAGAGCCATTAAAAACTTGGCGATTGCAGCTTCAGCGGTAATGCAATTTCTTTTGTTCTGGTAATTTTTTAAAAAAACATGTTTGACACGGCACTTTTTGTACGTTAACCTATATTATAAAGGTTAACCAATGTTAATCAACATGGATATACTTAACGAAAGGTGTTTCACCCTAAGTTATTGCTAAACAAAGAGTTATAGCAAGAGGGCTTCGAATGGGCAAAGAAATATATTTGAGCATTCCGGAACTGGCTAAGATACTCGGGCTAAGTCGTATAGCTGTTTACAGGCAGGTCAAGAATGGAAAGATCAAGGCTGTCAAAATAGGAAGGGCCTACGCTATACCCCAGCAGCAGATAGGCAACATCCTTGGCAAATCTTTGAGTGAAGGCGACAAGAAAAAGATTGATAAGGCGGTCAGGAAAACAGTCAAAGAATACGGTCAGGTCCTCAAGAAGCTCGGCAGAGAATAATGAAAAGTCTTAACATCAAGGAAGTCGAATACATCGCATTTACACTTGCTCGAGAGATGCTCTCGTTCAACGAGCCGATTCCCGATTTCTCCACACGTTTTCCTAACATACTCGAAAGCTGCTTAGCCACGCCGTTCCAGAGATTCTCCGGTAAGTCTCTCTATCCGACTTTTTTATCCAAAGCCAGCATGCTTTTCTATTTGATGATCAAAAACCATCCTTTCCAGAACGGCAAGAAGCGAATCGCGATAACCACGTTATTCGTCTTTCTTTACAGGAACAATAAATGGCTCAGCGTTGATCCGCAGGAACTTTATAACTTTACTATCTGGGTTGCCCAAAGCCCAGCAACAGTAAAAGACGAAACCGTTAAGGCCACGGAAAAATTCCTCAAAAAACACCTCGTGAAGCTGAGCAGATAGAGACCATCTATCAGCAACGAACGCTTCTACTTTGGTTTGTAGTATTGCATTGCCTGTGGCATTAGTTCTTTTATTTTGTTTATTCTTGTTGCGTCTGCGGGGTGTGTGCTTAGAAATTCCGGTGGTGCAGCTCCTTGTTTCGATGCGGCCATTCTCTGCCAGAAATCTACTGCGGCCTGTGGGTCATATCCTGCCATTGCCATAAAGATCAGTCCGAGGTGGTCAGCTTCTGTTTCATGGGTTCGGCTGTACGGTAACAATATACCGATCTGTGTGCCCAATCCGTAAGACTGCATGAAAAGCTGTTGAGTTTGCACGGGTCTGCTCTCGAGGGCTGTGGATAGTGCAACGCCACCCATATCTATCAGTAGGCCCTGACTCATTCGCTCTGCTCCGTGCTCTGCGAATGCGTGTGCGATTTCGTGGCCCATTACTACGGCCAGGCCTGTCTCGTCCTGGGCGACCTTTAGCAGTCCGGTATATACAACGACCTTTCCGCCTGGCATGGCCCAGGCATTAATGGCGGAGTCTTCGACCAGGTTGAACTCCCATCTATAATCGGAAAGTTCGTCCAAACAATCGTTCCTGGAGCAATATTGTTCCAGGGCCTTTTGAATTCTAATTCCAACCCGTCGGACCATTAGCCGCTGGTCGTCATTTGTACTGAGCTTGTTCTCATTTAGAAACTGTCGGTATGAGTTAAAGCTCATCGTATGAATTATGGAATCCGGAACAATGTTGAACTGTTTTCTGCCGGTTATCGCGACCTCCGAGCAGGAACAGAAGGACAACATCAAGCATGACAATATTAGCGTTTTTGCTTTGATTGAGTTTTTCATAATTTCTCTCCTAAAAAAAGTCCTACCCTGAGAATCAGCATGGGCAAACAATTTGCCCATCCTACCGGTGTCTGACTAAGACGAAGTATCCGGCCAAAGAATTGGAAATCCCTATTCACCGGCAAATCGGATTCAGGCTTGAGATTCTTCACTGCGCTTCGCTCCGTTCAGAATGACAGGTTGGCTGTGTTATTATTATCAAGGTCACACATGCCTTTCACACTAAATCGGTTAGATTAGGTAATTAATCCTGTTTTTGCGCCTTATTTAGTTCTTCTTTTATTTGGCTTAGGAGGTTTATTGCCTCTATTGGCGTTAGGTTATTAACATCGGTTGCGGCGAGTTTGTCAAGTACGGTTTTTTGCTGCTGGACGAAAAGTGTGTCCTGTTGGGATTCTTTTGTTTTGTGCTTAGCCAAATGCTCGCCGGAGGCTTCTTTTGCGAATGTACTTTCGAGTTCTTCCAATATTTCTTTGCTGCGTTCGAGGATCGATTTTGGTACTCCGGCTAATTTGGCGACGTGAATGCCGTAGCTTTTGTCTGTTCCGCCGGGGATTATTTTGTGCAGGAATACGACCTCGTCCATCCACTCGCGGACTGCGACATTGGAGTTCCTGACGTTCTCGAATAACTCAGCTAATTCGGTCAGTTCGTGATAATGGGTCGCGAAGAGCGTTCGGCATTTGATTTTGTTGGCGATATGTTCTGTAATGGCCCAGGCGAGGGAAAGGCCGTCATAAGTGCTGGTTCCTCTGCCGACTTCGTCGAGGATTACCAGTGACTTGTCGCTGGCGTTGTTTAGGATGTTGGCTGTTTCGGTCATTTCGACCATGAATGTTGACTGGCCTCGCATGAGTTCGTCGGAAGCTCCAACTCGGGTAAATATCTTATCGACCAGGCCTATGGACGCTTGCTTTGCCGGGATAAAAGATCCGGCTTGGGCCATGAGTACCAATAGGGCTGTCTGTCTTATGTAAGTGCTCTTTCCGCTCATGTTGGGGCCGGTGACTATTATGCAGTCGCCGTGTCCTTGGCCAAACTCAACGTCGTTGGGTACGAACTCGGCTGCGAGTGACTCGGCGAGAACGGGGTGTTTGCCTTCGATGATGCTAAGTGCATTAGCCTGGTTCATTTGTGGGCGAATGTAATTTCTGCGTTTTGCCAGGTAGGCAAGGGCGGAAAGACAATCACATTTTGCGACCGTATCGGCCAACTTCTGGAGCCTGGCAATATATTGGGCAGTCTGTTGGAGCACCTGTTCAAAAAGCTTATATTCGAGTTCGATGGCCTTTTCCTGTGCTCCTAATGCCTCGGTCTCGTACTCTTTTAGTTCATCGGTGATGTATCGCTCGGCATTTTTTATCGTCTGCTTGCGGACATAATTTGGCGGGGTCTTGTCCGCGGCGGAATGGCTGACCTCGATGTAATATCCGAAAACCTTGTTGTAACCGATCTTTAGGTTCGCGATTCCGGTTTTCTCGATCTGCTGTTTCTGGTAGTTTCGCAGCCATGTTTGTCCGTCCTTTGAAATGGATCTGAGGCGGTCGAGTTCTTCGTCAAAACCGTCTCTGATAACACCGCCGTCACGTAGATGCGAAGGACACTGCGGTTCAATCGCGGCTTCGAGCAGGTCGGCCAACTCATCCATGCTGTCGCACTGGGCGGAAAGGGCAATCAGCAAATCAGAAGTAAATTGCCCCAACAACTTTCGAAGCAGCGGTATCTTTCGCAGAGTAATTCCAAGTGCGACCAGGTCCTTGCCGGATGCACGAAACGTACTTACACGAGCGGCGATTCTCTCGGTATCTGCTATTGTGGAAAGTAGGTTTCGCAGCTCTGACAATCCGGTATCGGAATCCTTTAGTTCACCGACGGCGTCATGTCGAAGCTCGATTGAGTCAAGATCGCATAGCGGCATACAAAGCCAGTTGCGAAACATGCGAGCGCCCATGCCCGTCATAGTCTCATCGAGGCAATCGAGTAGTGACCCCTTTGGGCTCTCGGTTCGAATTGTTCTGACTATTTCGAGACTGCGCAGGCTGGCGGGGCCGACCTGGAGGAAGTTGCTTCGCTCGATTTTCTTTAAGCTGCGGATGTGACCGAGCGTGGTTTTTTGCGTTTCGTTGAGGTATTCTATTATCGCTCCGGCGGCAGGTATCAGGCTTTGGTTGTCGTCGGTGATTCCGAATCCTTCGAGTGTCACTGTCTCGAAGTGCTTTAGCAGACGCTGCTTTGCCTGGTATGGATCGAAGTACCAGCCTGGTCGTTCTGTGACAATAGCATTTGTAAGTGTGGCAATTTCGGTGGTAAGTTTCTTTACGTCGGCTTCGAACAATTCACCGCGACGGTCAGCTAAGAGACACTCAGCCGGAGCCAGGCGCATTAGTTCGTCAAGAAGCCTGCTATACTCAATACGCTGAACGAAAAAGTGGCCCGTCGATATATCGACCCAGCTAATTGCGGCTTCCTTTTGCGAGTCCAGGTTTACTGCGCACAGGAAATTATCTTCTTTGGCATTTAGCAGCATGTCGTCTGTCAGCGTACCGGGGGTGACAATGCGGGTAACATCGCGTTTGACTACTCCTTTGGCCAGTTTGGGGTCTTCGACCTGCTCGCAGACGGCGACTTTGTAACCGGCCTGGAGCATCTTTTTTAGATAGCCGTCAACGGCATGGTAAGGGACGCCGGCCAGGGGTACGGGATTTGGGCCCTTACTTCTGCTGGTTAATGTCAGGCCGCAGACTCGGGAGCAGGTTTTGGCATCTTCGTAAAATGTTTCGTAAAAATCACCCATCCGAAAAAACAGTATGCAGTCCGGGTACTTATCCTTGAAGTGGTGAAACTGCTTCATTGCCGGTGTCAGTTTTTCTCGCTGTACTGTCATAATAAAGATTATACCTGCAAATGCCCATTTAACAACTCTGCTATGATCGAAGAACGCTCATCGGGCGAATCAGCCTTGACAAGCTCCTGCAAGAGCAGGGTCTGTCGTTGTGTAAAACAGACAGCAGCGTTCAATTCAAAGTCCGCTACGCCGCAAATCTGTGTTATCCGCTTTATTAGATTCTCCAATCCTGTTGCCTCTTTGGCACTTAGCGAGACAGTAAGGTTATTAGCAAAATTACTCGTATCAAGCTTTGTGGACAAATCGCTTTTGTTCAGTATGGTCAATACCTTGTTGTCCGTAAAATTATGGTCGATTGGCTGTGCAGGTTCGCTTGCATCGAGTACCAGCAGGATTAGATCGGCATTTTGGAGCATCTTTTTTGCTCTTGCCTGGGATTCGCTGTCGATTGCACTTTCTGCCATAGCGCTATCAAGACCGGCTGTATCAATGAGATCAACCGAGAGAGGACCGAGCTTACAACGGGCACTAACCCAGTCCCTTGTCGTTCCTTTGATGTCGGTGACAATTGCCTTTTGTTTGCCACAGAGACTGTTAAAGAGTGTGCTTTTGCCGCTGTTGGGCGGTCCGGCAAGTACGATCTTACAGCCCTCGATGAAGAGCTTCGCGGTTTGGCTTTGGTCAAAGATCCCTTTGGCGCGCTCAATCGTTATTGTTGCAGGATCCGATTGCCATTTTTCTAATTGCTTAGTCAATCCGCTTTTGATTTGATTGGTAATGATCCTGGCGCCATCGAGGGTTCTTGCTTTTGTCAGTGCGAGTTTGGCTTCGATCTGGATTGAATTGTCTGCCGGGCGTTTTGTCAATAGGGATTGGGCAGTTATGAGTTTTACTCCGTGCTGTTCGAGTAGTTCCATTATCATCTCGACAATCAGTACATTGCCGTGACAGTGGATTGCAAAATCATCCTGGCTTTGGCATCCGATTGTTACCTGGTCGATGGTTTTTTCGGCATCTGTAATACTGCCGAGCAGGATTTTTCCGGACTGGAAAACAGCCTCCCTTTGTCCTTTTGGCTTAAATATTTTTGCCAGGACCGTGTGTGCATTTTGGCCGCAAAGCTCAATCGTTGCTATAGCCCCTGTTCCTTTTCCGGTAGTTACAGCCGCAAATGTAGCCATCGATTCCTCCGCTTTATCGCATGTTACTCTTTGTTCTCGATATACTTTCGAAAGGCCATGACTATACCTTTTAATACCAGGTTTGGCACATAGGTATCGATAAACTCGCAGTCATCTTTGATTAACTCGGCGGCGGATCCTGTGAGTATCGTCTTTGGCCATTTGCCTATCTGCTCGGCGTATCGCCTGATGACATCTTCGATGGTTCCTATTGCCGAGTAATATAATCCGCAGTTTATCGCGTCTTTTGTGTTCTTGCCGTAAGGTGCCTCTGGTCGGGTGAGTTTTACCTTTGGAAGCTGTGCTGCACTTTTGTTTAGTGCCTCGGCGCCTGTTTCAAGTCCGGGGCAAATCACGCCTCCCTGGAATACTCCGTTCTCATCGATCAGGTCAATCGTCATCGCGGTTCCGCAATCGACAACGGCAACAGCTTCTTCGACTACATCATAAGCCACCGCTGCGCAAACTACTCGATCGGTTCCAACCTTCTGTGGCTCATCAACCAACATGGTCATCGGCAGCGGAATATTCTTTCCTATCAGGTAAATCTTCTCATCCAAATCCTCTTTGGCGATCTGGCGGATTATTTTGGTCCATGCGGGTTTTACACTGCTGACGACGATCACGCCGTTTCGTTTTTTCTCATTGGAGCCTTTGACCAATGGTATCTGGTTCCAGGCCGATTTAAGAGATTTAGCGATCTTTGCATTGAATTTACCACTTATAGACTCAAAAGATTTTTCTTCGTCGTCTAAAAAAAGTCCGATTCCGATATTCGTATTTCCGATGTCTATCGCGATTATATTCATTTTTTATTACTCCGGCGATTGTCGGTTTTGTTTGACTTTCTGCCATAAAAGTTCGGTCAATTCCTTTATCCCGGTGCCTGTCACCGCCGAGATCGGATAAATTTGTTTTCCCATTTTTTTGCTCAAGTCTTCGAGTGCTTGGCCTTTGTGATCAAGATCTATTTTGTTGGCTACGATTATTTCGGTCTTCTCTGCAAGGGTACTGGCGTACTGCTCGAGTTCCTGCCTTATGGCCCGATAGTTCTCGGCCGGGTCCGAGCCGTCAATGGGCATTATATCAAGCATGTGGACTATGATTCGAGTTCTTTCTATGTGGCGTAAAAATTCAAATCCCAGTCCCGCGCCCTCGTGTGCCCCTTCGATAAGTCCGGGGATGTCGGCCATCACGAAGCGGCGAAAATCGCTGAGTTCAACAATGCCCAGGACCGGTTCTAATGTTGTAAAGGGATAATCGGCGATTTTAGGGCGAGCGGCTGAGCATCGAGAGACGAGTGTGCTCTTTCCGGCGTTGGGTTTGCCGACGAGTCCGACATCGGCGATGAGTTTTAGTTCGAGGCGAAGATTTCGCTCCTGGCCCTTTTTGCCGGGTTGGGCTCTACGCGGGGTCTGGTTTATCGATGTCGCAAATGCCTTGTTGCCTCTTCCGCCAATCCCGCCGCGACAGACAAGAACCTTCATACCCACCTGATCGAGATCCTTTAGGAGTAAATCAAGGTCCGTATCGAAAATAAGGGTTCCGGGCGGGACTTTTATGACCATATCATCGCCATCTGCACCGTGTTTATTGCTTCCAGAGCCCGGTTGGCCGTTTCCGGCTCGCCAATGATGCTTTCCGGCAAAATCCAGGAGTGTATCGAGATTCTCAACGACATGAAAATAAACCCCGCCTCCATGACCGCCATCGCCGCCGTCGGGACCGCCTTTTGGTATGAACTTCTCCCTCCGAAAGCTCACGCACCCAGGGCCGCCATCGCCAGCCTTGATCCATATTTTAGCTTCGTCAATAAACATAACACCCCATTTTTAGCCGTTATCGGCGCATTTTCCAAGCATAAACTCTCGGTCTTTGACATCTTAAGCGAACCTGCCTGTCAATCACACTCTAAATCGATATCACGGTTGTTGCCACCATTTTCAGCCTATACCCGGATTTTTGTCTCGCCAATTACCATAAAATTCAATTTTCATCCACCTATGGCCACTGTCTTGAAAAGTGGTCAGTGGGAATAGGGGCTTATTATAAAGCTCCCAACTTACGCTCATTTTTTTGTAATAGAATTTTTGGTGTGGTGGTATAATAGGAAATGAATTGAAAGGAGTGTCAAATGAGAGCCAGAGTAATCTTGTTGGTTAGTACTATACTGTCTATTATGCTCATTTCAAGCTGCAATACTGTTGGGTGTGACATTAGCGAAGTTGCTGCTAAAGCTGCGGGCGTCTTTTCCGATTGGGAGAACTGTCATGTCTATCAGTGTGACGAGAAGCCAAGCGTAAGGATCGGTCAGATGAACGGTTACAGGGTAGTTTTGCGCAGGAGCCGCAAGGAGTACACCGGCATACATCAACAACAGAAGCCGACAAACGCAGAAGCGGATATGGAATTCGTCCTGAAGTATTCGCATATGGAGATTGTGCTGTTCCCAGAGCAATCGCAACTGTCGAATACGACGAAGGATCTCATATTGTGGCAGGAGCTTGAACAGGAACATTTTGTCAAGCCTGTCGCTGTCGGCAGCGGTTACGGTTTTCAATGGTTCGTCAACGGGACGCTTTATCATCAGGACGTGTTGCGCAGCAAGCTCGAACTCCAAGGTGGTGACGATCAGTTGGCTGTACTGGTCGATGGTCTATTCGTAGAGGACAAAGGTAGCTGGACGCGTAATTCGCTTGCCCACTTGGTGGCGCAACACGGAAACGCGGCAATCGAGTATATCGAAAAGGCTGTTAAAGACCATATGGGAGATGACCCGAGCCCGGCAGTAAGGCCTTTAACATTCATTCGTACGGACAGGGCAACGGAGCTGTTAATGAGATATTATAGCATTAAAGAGACCAAGGCGGCAGCGGCTTATGCGCTTGTTGATAAGCCCTACAGGCAAGGGGCGAAACTGCAATATCTGGATATGCTGCGGAATCGTAAGTATTGGAACTATGCTATTGTTGCATGTACGCAGTTCGGCTGGAAAGAATCGTTGCCCATTCTCGAGGATATGTGCCAGAAGCCTGATTTATGGAACATGTATCGTGACGCCTTTATCGCAAAGCGCCAACTGTCAGGCAAACCGTTTCCACAGGAAATCATGGATGCGAGAAATGCCTTGAGAAAATCGGTATGGTCAAGGGACTATACGAATGAGAAGGAGTGTCAAGATGCCGAAAAAACTCTTGTTAATACTACAGATAAAGAAGCCTCAACTGTAATGGCCATCGATCTCGCACTCTTTTATACAAAAGCCAACGACGACGAAATTGCTCTTGTTAATCTGACCGGACGTGACATATTGCGCCAAATGCCGCTGCAATACATCGAAATGGCTTATGGTATCGTCACGAAATTTAGTGATCCGCGTCGCAAGCGAAGAGTCCGGGAGTTGCAGCAATTCCTTAAGGAGTTGATAAACGATACAGGACAATAGGGACGTCGGGCTGGTTTTCTTTTCGGCTCTTAATGTCCAAGTGTACGCAAATTGACTCCCTTTGTAACATTCTGAAATTACGGTCGTTCGATGATTGGGGCGGATTTTACGAGTGGTCTTATTGGTAGGAGTTCTATTCCTGGGAAGTTTGGGTCTGGTATTGCTCTGATGTCTTGTTCGCCTCGGTAGGGGCAGTTTGTATCTACCCATGCGATTAGCTTTCGCAAGCTAAGGTGGTCAACCTTTACGTTGTTGTGTTTGCCGCTCATGGCGATATCTATCAGTTTGCTGGTATAGGATAGGTGCTGCATTGGTGGTAGTGTGGCATAGCTTGCTGGGTCGCTTTTGGGGTAGTTCTCGGCCATGATCGCTCCGGCGATACCTTCCTTTTTTGGTCCGTCGATTCTGCTGTATTGCGCGTGGCCGACCAGTGTCAGGTATGGTTCCTTGAACATTTTGAAACCGTCGCGTAGTGTAAGGTCAAGTTTCTTTCGAGCTTCGCCATCGCCCTGGTGACACTTGCCGCAGTATTGGTCGAGGACCGGCTGGACGAGACGGGTATAACTTATGCTCTGTGTTCCCCAGGGAGGCTCGGTGAGGTCGCGCGGTTCGCTTCGTAGTGCAATGGCGCTCTTGTTGGCCGGTGATGTGCTATGGAGTTCGTGACATCCGACGCAGCCTCTGGTTTCGCCGGGCATTACACCTGAAAATGAACGCATCGTCTGGAGCGCTCTGTAATGCTCGTCGAGTATCTGGAAATGCAGCGTCCTTCCGGGGGGAACTTTGAAGGATACGGAACCGTCCTTTTCTATTGGAACAGTTCCGAGGATTCTCTTAACGCCGTCGTCCTGGACAATCGAGACGACGGGGCCGGAAAAACGTCCGTCGCGCTGCCATGTAGAATATGTCCGCGCATCCATTTGAATTACTCGCAGGTATCTGGCTTTGCCCTTTTGCAGATCTGGCAGGCCTTGATATACGTTCGAGCTGTAGAGTACACCCATTTCAAGTTTTTTGCGGTCGGCTCCTGTACCGGGCCAGGCGACGCGGTTCGGCTGAGTTGGGGGTTTGAAACGCTGAGCGGCCGGCATAGCATGCATGACGTGGTGTTGGCCGGCATAGATCAATTCTCGGTTGCCGTAAACGTCCATCAGGTAGAGCCTGAAATTTCCGTCCTTTGGTCTGGCTGAGACTAAGAAATCCTTTTCGCTCAATGGATATGCTGATTTGTAGGCAGTAAATTGCCCCGAGGCGTGATAATTTTCTGTCTCGTGTGGGTCCATAGGTGGTTCGCCGCATTCGGGCCAGGGGAGATCGGCGGTTACTTTTGTTAGTCCCAATGGGAAATTAAGGCCTTTCTGCGAATCCAGTATTCCGATAGTACCGGCGAACCAGTCGTGGTGGGCGAGGCCTGTGAACATTACGCGAGTGCTTCCGGGTATCGGACGGGCCTCGGTAAGGTGGTCGGGCCAGACGCTTTGATTGCCCCAGAATGTCACTGTGCCGGTTCCGTCCTGGTTGACGCTCCATAAACTCTGTATCCGCCATAGCGCTTTGTCGTGGTATTCCCATCGTGAGTAGATGACTCGCCCGTCGTTGAGAAGTGTCGGGAGCCAGTCGCATTCGTTGTTGCGGGAGATTAGATATACATTGCCGCCGTCGGGATCGCATCTTGCCAGGACGTAGCAGTAGGTATAAGGCATGCATCGAATGTAGGTGTTGGCCCGTGTGGTGCTAAACATGATGTGTCCGTCCGGCAGATATATCGGGTCAATGTCGTCATAATCGCCGGAAGTCAACTGACGAAGACCGGAACCGTCAACATTTGTCTGGTAAATATGAAAAGACTTTTCGTCATGTCCCTTGTAACAAAACAGTACCTTGCCGCCATCGAAGGAAACATCGGGTCTCCAGAAACTGCCCGGTCTGTCCGGTCCTAACCTTCGGACTTTGCCATCGGGTCGGAGTCCATCGATTACAAGAAGCCTTCCTCCGGGAACGGCCATCATCCCGTTACGGTGGCGCGCCTGATGTTTCCATTCTCTACCCTGCGGAAAAGGATGATCGATAAAAACGACCGAAGAGAAATCGAGGACCGGGTTACTTAGCATGATGCTTCGTTTGATCCGACGGACCGCGAAGTAGTAATAGTGAAGTTGCAAGGCGTCTAGATTATAGTTTAACCGAGTGATACTTTGCTCAATGTCATCGAGTTGTTCTGTCCAGGAATTGTTTGAAAGTCTTGCGGCTAACTGTCTGGTCCAGTCGATTTCGGAGATGATCCTGTTGGTGTTCGGCTCGCCGTCGGCTTGGAAAAGCCAGTCACTTCGAATCAGTTCCTTTGCCTCGGCAGGCGAGAGTGTTCTGGTCTGCGGCTCGTTCGGTTCGACATAAGGCGCCGGGGGATACGGGATCTTTGGAAGATCCACAGCCGCTGCCTGAGTTGCCGCAATCAAAACCGTCATCAGCACTGTTGCAAACATATTCATCCTTCTTTCTGCACTGGCGACATAAAAAAAGGATGGCAAAAAACCATCCTTTAAGTTTCATCATTCTTGCTCGGCCCCTCAATTCACAATATGAACCTTGCGACCCTGAAATTTGACAATTCCTGGTGTTGTGGCAAAAAGTGTAAAGTCCTTGCCCATCTTCACGTTAAAACCCGGGAAGAATTTTGTTCCACATTGTCGAATGATTATTGAGCCGGCTTTTGCCGTCTGGCCTGCATATAATTTCACACCACGATACTGAGGGTTGCTGTCTCTACCGTTGCGTGAAGAACCTTGTCCTTTTTTATGTGCCATATCAATTTACCTCTACTTTTGCTTTGTTTTTTAATATTTCTTCATAATTTATTGTTTTGATTGAGTCTTCGCCTCAACCTGTTTTATTTCTGGATTCCCGCCTGCGAGGGAATGCCAGAGGGTTGTGGTTAACTCAACCAACTTTGCAACATTACTTTGAGCCTTGGATTTTACCCTTTGTAAGCTAATCTGTCCACAAAAATCCCAATTTTTTCCATTAAAAATACGGGTTCAAGGGGTCAAAAGTTCGTTATTGGGCCACAAATGGTGAAAGTTTGCGTAGTTTATTGACGATTTCGGGCATTTTCTCGATGGTGTAATCGACCTGCTGCTCCGTGTTGTAGCGGCTTAGGCTGAATCTTACCGATCCGTGGGCGGCGGTGAAAGGTACGCCCATAGCGCGGAGTACGTGGCTTGGTTCGAGTGAGCCGCTTGTACAGGCTGAGCCGCTGCTGGCACATATACCATAGACGTCAAGCATCAATAGAATCGCTTCTCCCTCGATATATTCGAAGCTGATATTTGTCGTATTGGGCAGTCGGTTTTTTTTGTGGCCATTTAGTCGGCAGTCGGGACAGTTTTTTAGGATGGCGTTTTCCAGCTTGTCACGCAGGAAACGAAGCCTTTTATTTTCTTCTTCGATATTCTCATTGGCCAGTTCGCAGGCCTTTCCGAGTCCGACTATGCCGGGTACGTTTTCGGTACCGGCTCTTCGTCCTGCTTCCTGATGACCGCCGAGCAGAAACGGTGAGATTCTTGTGCCCTTTCTAACGTAAAGTACACCTACGCCCTTGGGTGCATGGAGCTTGTGGCCGGAGATGCTGAGCATATCGATAGGGATATTCGATAGATTTATTGGAATCTTTCCGACTGCCTGTACGGCGTCGGTGTGAAAGACGATGCCTTTTGATGTCACCATTTTGGCGATCTGTTCGATAGGGAAGACTACTCCGGTCTCGTTATTTGCCCACATTATTGTAACCAGTGCGGTATCGTCGTCGAGTTTTTGTTCGAGTTCATTCAAATCCAGTTGACCTTCTTTATCGACGGCGAGTTCGATGACTTCATACCCATGATTTTCGAGGTCGCGGCAGACGGTCAAGACGGCTGGGTGTTCGATTCGGGTTGTAATTATCTTTTTTCTGTTGGGTACGGCTGCAATAGCGCCGCGTATTGCCGAGTTGTCACTCTCTGTACCGCAGCTTGTGAAGATGATTTCAGCGGGGTCACATCCAAGCAGAGAGGCAACCTGCTCGCGAGCCTTACGAACATTATGTCCCATCTGTCCTCCGA